>Ga0181520_10006085_pt1 | contig 18720 bp, 12 predicted proteins | sample PEATcosm2014_Bin_29_FD_132451 | JGI IMG/M metagenome (GOLD analysis project Ga0181520, IMG submission 132451) | Peatland microbial communities from MTU Mesocosm Facility, Houghton, MI, USA - PEATcosm2014_Bin02_30_metaG | ecosystem: Environmental > Terrestrial > Soil > Wetlands > Peat | place...
CACCTTCAAACGCAAACCGCCGCGCAAACTGGCGGAGTTGTTGCCATTCAAAACCCAAATCCAGGAACTCCGGGAGCGACGTGCCGCCTACGACGACATCCGGCTGATTCTGGCGGAGGAAGGAATCGTCGTCACGCTGGATGCCGTTTATCGGTTTTGCCGCGACGTGTTGGACGAAAAATCAAACGAACCTAGAAAGCCTCACGCCAAAAAAGTCTCACTTTCGCCAGTTCAGCCGTTATCACCATCACCCACCAACCCACCGGCCAGCATCCAAACGGCCTTGCAGGAACGGCGGGAGCGAGCGCCGGGCCTATGGGGAAGGCGCAAACGTGGCCCCCGAATTGCCGATTCCAAAAACCTTTAACTCCTCATGCAAAAGAAATTCAACACCATCATCAACGGCAAAGGCGGCGTCGGCAAAAGCTTCTTCGCCGTGAATTTTGTTCAATACCTAAAGGACAATGGTATCCTTCATACGGCTGTTGACACCGACAACGAAAATTCAACGCTGAAGCGTTTTCATCCTGAATCCCTGTTTCTAGACATCGAGGACCCGACCGAGATTGACGCAGTATTCGCCACTTTGGACAAGGCGGATCTGGTTGTCATGGATTGTCGGGCCGCTTCAACGGATATTTTCTTGGACTATTTCGACGAGGTGAAGATTTTCGACCTGCTCAAATCTATGGGAGCATCCCTGAATCTCATCATGCCGGTGAACCATGAGACGGACAGTTTGGAACAGATTCGCAATATTTCTGACCGCCTGAACACGAACGCAAATTATGTCATTGTAAAAAACGAAGCGTTGTCGGGCCGCTTTGATAATTACGAAAAAAGCGCCACCAGGACGAGACTGTTAAACGAACTGGCCGCCCGTGAAATTGTCATGCCAAAGCTTTATGACTGGCTGGTAGCCGCTTTGAACCGGCACGATCTCACCATTTCCGCAGCCCTCCAAAATCCTCTCTTTGACTTCTTTAATCGCCAGCGTTTACAAAACTGGCAGCACGGATTTTATGACGAACTGGAATCAGTGCGGGAAATACTGTTGCCGACGGCACCCAAGCCGGCCAAGGCCAAAAAGGAAATGAAACCTGCCGATCCACTGTCGTGAGCGGAAAGAACAACAATTTTGACGAGGCAGTGGCCGAATGGCGTCGCAAACATGCCATCCGGGATGACGACTCTGTTTTGCAAATGCTCGAATTGTTGAAATTGTTTTTTCAGAACGTCAAAATTGAAATCCCGCCCGACACGGACTCAATTCAGTTGGTGACCATTCGCGTATCACTTCAAACCTTGGCGCAACTGACAAAAGAATTCGCCAAAGAAGCACGGGAGTTGACACAGGAAATCCGCAGCGCGCCACAAGTCAGCGAGCAGACCTCAAACGGATGGTCCATTGTGGTTCTGTGTGTGATGGTCACTTCCCTGATTGCCGGAATCTTAATTGGCAAATTCGTGCTCTGATTTATGCGGTTATTAAATTACATCGCCACGGCCTTATCTCTGTTGCTGGCAGCAGGCGCATTGTTCCGTTTGCCCACGCCGATTTCATTTGCCGTCGCGGCGATTTTCGCCTTAATTGCCGCCTATGCCGCAACCGTGAAAGGCAAGCCGGCCACAAACAAAGTTGTCGTTTTACTGAAGGGTTTTGCGTGGAGACAGGAAGATTTTTGCCGTGGCTGGCTGATTACCGGTGATACCGGCAGCGGCAAGACCCGTTCGGGCATCAATCAATTGTTATTTCAAGTTTTCCAGAATGATCCGCATTGGGGTGGCCTCTGCATTGATGACAAAGGCGTATATTGGGAAACCCTGGTGGAAATGGCGGCGACGTTCCACCGGGAGAATGACCTGGTACTGCTTCAGGTCAAGCCGGATGATGCGCCACACGGCTGGAAACCGAAACACACATTTAATCTGCTTTCCGACCCATCCATTCCACCGTCCACGTATGCCAAATTCGTCGTGGACACGGTCACGAGCTTGGGGCAACGCTCAGACCAGTCGTTTTTCAAAAATCAGGCCCAGACCCATATCGGCCTGGCATTGGAACTGTTGTCTCGTATGGGAATGGAGGTGAGCCTGCAAAACATCCGCAATTTTCTGCTGGAGGACAAATCAATGGATATGGTTCTCAATGAGTTGAAAACGGATTTCCCGACCGCCCGGGATTTGCAGCTTCAGGACCATTTTGAACACCGCTACCGGGGACAACCCGCCGAGCAAATGGGTGGTGTCAAAGAGACCATTGCCAACTATTTGCAGTTCTTTTTGACGCCAGACATTGCACAGATTTTTTGCGCAAATGAGAATAGTTTCGATTTCAAAGACATTGACCGGGGGAAGATCATCTGTGTGGCGATGCCGCAGAAATATCAAATGGAGCGGCGGTACATCAACACGTTTCTGAAAATGTTGTTTTACGCTCATGCTCTGCGCCGGTTTGACCGGCCAAAAGCGGAACGGGCTAACGACAATTTAATCATTCTCTGGGCGGATGAGGCGCAACGATTCGTTACGGCCAGCGAGGACGGCATGAGTGATTTTAACTGTGTGGATGTGATGCGGGAAGCGAAAGCCACCTTGGTCGCCGCCGCGCAATCGTCCACGTCGTTTATTCCGCCGCTAGGCGAAGAAAAAGCCCAAGTCTTGACCCTGAATCTTCGCAACCGGATGATTTTTAAGGCCGCAGACGAGATCGGCGCTGTCGAAAGTGCGGATTTTTTAGGGCAACGCAAAACTCGCCAGCAGACAACTGGCTATTCGGGCGGCATGCCAACGCGCTCATACACGACTGTGGACGAACATAAAATCAAGCCCTACGAACTGCGCCACTTGAAGAAACACCAATGCGTTTTAGTTCACTGCGAAAAGGGCTTTCGTAAAACGATTTTGCCGCCGTTGGATGCCAACGGAAAAATCCCCAAATGGTTTCCGTGGTGGAAACAATTTTGAAACATTCAACGATTTTCCATGCAACATTATTTAGCCTTTTGTCCCCGCAGTGTGCGGCGTCGCGCCAATGCTTTTTTGATTCGTTCTGTCCTTTTGGGGTCAGGGGATTCAAGACCCTCCAGCAACCGGTTGGGGCTGGTTTCCAGAAATTGGGAAACCAGGGCAAACGTTGTCACGGCAAAAGGAAAGTCGCCATGCTCAATCGCGCCGATGGTTTGGACGTGTACGCTTGCCAACTCGGCCAAGCATTCTTGGGTTAGCCCGGCTTTAAGGCGGGCTTGGCGAATATTTTTACCGATTTTACGCAGAATCTCACGGTTGTTCACAACGTATAGTGAGCAACGATGTTTTAATAATTGACACCGGATATAGACTAGATTAGAAAGTTCTGAGGTACAGATTGGGAATGAAAACATCCGAAATGCTATTGTTGCGCGGCGGGCATGGGGTTGCATCAACCATGCTGCGTGGCATTTTGCCTTTGTGCCAACAAAGGGGAATAAAACGAGGACGTGAGAATGTACCCGGCTCCGGTGGGGTGCTACTCGTTATCAACTCACCCGCGAACAGGAAACAACTCTTGCTCTTTTACGTTGAGTGCTTTCGCCAAAAAAAACAGCTCCTCATCGGTAACGCACCGCAATTGCGCCTCAATTTTCGAGATGGTGTTTTCCCCGATGTCCCATCCCGCTCGCGCACAACGCGCCGAGAGCATGGCCTGCGTCCAACCTTTGCCGTAACGAATTTTTCGCACGATAGGCCCGACAATATTTTGAGGAACGGTTTTGCCCACAATTTTTCCGTTGACGGTATGCGAGACCAGAGTACGATTTCTTCCGATTTCGGAAGGACCGCTTGCATGGGAAAAGTGGTGAGCGAGTCAATTGAAGGCTCTGCCAGTGAGCAGATGCGCGTTTTTCCCCCGAAAGTTCGGATGTTTCACGGGAATTTTAAGGTTTATGAACGAAAAGGCTAAAATTCTCATCGTGGAAGATGAGACGCCGTTGGCGATGTTGATGGTCAGCGTGCTGACCCGCTTTAACTGTGATGTGAGCGTGGCTCGCAACGGGAAAAGGGCAATGGAGTTGGCCAGCGAAAAGCGATTCGATTTGATCACCTTGGACATCGAATTGCCAGATATGACAGGCTTCGAAATCTGTAGCGAACTAAAACAACGACACATTTCCTACAAGACGCCTGTATTATTTGTCGCAGCCAGCCCTTGCGAACAGGACATTGCTGAGGCAAAGAGACGCGGAGCGGTGGATTATCTTGCCAAGCCATTTGACACTACCGCGTTTGTTAACAAGGTGATTTACTACGCACGAGCGCAACGCCCAAAGCGTCAGGAATCGGAGGGGCTGGTTGCATGAACATCAAGCCCGATCACAACCAGCCAGCAAATCCTCGCAATCGCGATGCAGGGCTGTTTTCATACGGGCCAACGCCAGCAAGCTCGAAAAATACTGACCCGCTTCTAAGCTTTGAATATGGCGGGTGCTGGTCCCGACCTTTTCAGCCAGTTTTTCCCGCGTCAGTTTCCGGTTTTCCCGAAAGACGGCCATGTTCCTGCCGAATCGTGAGCATTGCCGCCAATTCTTTGGCTTGCACACAGGCATTGGGGAATGAAATGCCTGTGACGAAAGGAATTCGACCGACGTTTTCACGCCCCATTGTGCTGTGTTCAAAGCGTTTCAGAACCGCCTCAATAGGGCGTGCTACGGGAACGTGTCCAGATTTCGCATCTCAAATTGTTCGGCGACAATGTGCGCCGCGAACGAGTGCAACAGCGAATTACACAGGAGCGCCTTGCCGAGATGGTGGTGTTGCATCCCCGGACCATTCAAAAGATAGAAGCTGGCAAAGTGAATATTCTCCTGACCACGGTTATTCGCTTTCAACGCGCTCTGCGTTGTCCCTGGGAAAATCTTTTGGGGAAACCATAAATTGTTTTCCGTCGGCCCCGATATGCCTGGATTCTCCGGCGCGAATTCCACAAAATAAATGTTGCCATTGGGTGCCTGCCGTTGGACGATTGCACACAAGTTTTCTGAAAACAGAAGTTGTTGAGCGTGGAACACGCCATTATGGGGCGTATTCGCTGGTTTTGATAAAATGAAATGCAGTCAAAAAATCGCAACGGGACCTGATATGAAAATAATAATGAATGCCTCCCTTTTCCGCACCATTGCAATGGCTGATATTTTGTACTTGGCGGTTGCCATGAATACAATGCCGGTACACGCGCAAGAAACCGGCGCGTCAGACAGCATCGTCGCCCTTGCGGCGGATTCCCAATCACTGCCGCAAATCGCGGCCACCGCCGCACCGGCGCGGGGCGGAACGTATTGGTGGGTTTATCCCGGTGGCATGGCAGTGCCCACGCCCATGTTGCCATTGGATTTTACCGCCCCGATTTACAGCATAACTCCCAATGAATTTTTGGTGGATTTGACCGGCGGCACGGTGATGGTCACGCGGTTTCAACTGGCGGCAGAGGCTCAGACCACCAATGCCTATGCCGCCGCCGTGACGGCACAGGTACAAGGCTTGATAGACCTCATCACGATGGTGCAGACTCCGACCCCATTGGTCACCGCTAGTTCAATGGCGTTGCGGGCCAGCCCAATGGATGGAGGCGGTGGTGGATTCACGCCGGATGGGCAGATGCAGAGCGGCATACCCTGGTTGACGATAGCGCCCACCAACAGCAGTTCGTTTTTGCTGACAGTATGGAATGACCAAGGCCCGGCGAATTATGCGATCTGGTGGACGCCGGTACTGGCGAATCCTGATTATCCGTGGACGGCAATCACGGCTGGAACCACCGGACAGACGAATTTTATTGTCCCGATGCCGCAATTTTCCACCGGTTTCTACAAAGCGGAATGGGACACCAACGCGGTTCCCTCATGGATAGCAGCCGATCCCAACAATCCGAGTGCCGGGCCGTTGGCAGTCTTCATTGACAGCCCGGCCAACGGGGCGGTGATTCAATAAATCAGAAGCAAATCCAAAGACAACGACTATGAAAATGATTTCCAAAATACCCGTTGCGACCCTGTTGTGGGCGGGCTTTCTGGTTGCCGGACCAGCATCCGTGCAGGCGACTTCGATGCAGACGTATTTTACTGCCAACAACTATGTGGCGGTTGGCGGCGGAGCCATTTCGGGGACGGCGGATGTGGCAACGGCCAGTTGCAACAGTGCTGACACGACCTGGGAAGCGCATGAATCCGCGCCCTGCTCATGGTGCGTGAGCATCACTGGAACCGGTTCACACCCCATTGGAGCGGCGGACATCCCCGGCTTTGGCAGCGGCAGTTGTTTTACCAACATCACTTGGCCAACTGATGCGGGCGGGCATTCGCCGCAATCACAAGGTTTTTCCATCAATTGCACCAACTCAACCCTCGGTTATGACAAGACCGGAACGATGACCATTTCCTCGGATTGTTCCCCCTCGACCACTGGCTACCAAACCGCGAATGTCACCATTTACAACAACGCTTCGGTTGTCAATGTGGCGCTCGTCCAGGGCGGCACAAATTTCGGCAACTTTGAGACTGTGCGTGAGACAACGACGCAGAGCATTGCGCTCCGGTTCCTTCGCGCCACCAATGACACCTATAACACGCGGACCATCAATTACACCGTCAGTGGCACGGCAGTGAGCGGTTCCGATTACAGTGCCGCTTTTGGGGGCAGCGGGAACTATACCGCAACGATCACCAACGGCTATAACTACGTGGATGTTCCCATCACCATTCTCAACAATGCGACCCTGTTGACCAGCAACAATCTGGTGGTAACGCTTGATTCGGGCAATTATCAGACCGGCACGTACACCAATGTTTCCCTCAGCTTTTTGTCCAACTTTCCCATCATCGGAGTTTATGCCAACACCACCGAAATCACACGCGGCACCAAAGGCGGAATTATCTTTAGCGGGTACAACCCGTACACGCCACCCTATCCAGCGTATTATCCAGCGGTCACCGTGACCTATGCTTTGAGCGGGACGGCCACCAATGGGGCGGATTATACCCCGGCCTTGAGCGGGACCATCACGATTCCATCGGGCACCAACCAGATCACCACCAATATCCTGGGCGTGGTGCAGACCAACATCCTTTCCGGGACCAAGATTTTGACTGTCACGGTGGTCAGCAACAGCTACTTCATTGATCCCAACAACCCTTCAACGACCGTGGGCATCGTTCCCAACGCCCCGATTTTGGACGTGGCCACCGTGTCGCAATGGGCCTCGCCGAACGATGCCTATATCGGGGAATTTTCGGTGACGCGCAGCGGGTTTCTGAGCAATTCGTTCACCGCGAATCTGACTTACGGCGGCACAGCCACGTCGGGCGTTGATTATACGGCCCTGCCAGCTTCGGTTCAATTCACCACGAATCAGGCCACCACCAATCTTTACGTGTATGCCATCAACTCCGGCATGACGGCGGCGAAAACGGTTGTCCTAGCCCTGGGTGCAGGCGGCGGATATTTTCCGGGCTTGACCACCAATGCCGTGGTCACCCTCCTGCCGAACAGTTCAACAAGCAATTCAGTGACCTCAGTGACAGGCCGGTATTGGCGCGGTACTGGCGCTGACCCGACATATTGGTCAATGGTAATACCCCTCGATGACGAAACGGGCACGGTGTACAGCAACCTCAATGGAAATTGTTCAAGTCTTTATCCCGGCCAAGCTTCGTGGAGCAGCCAAACCCTTTATCACTTGGATGCCACCAACGCCTTGCCACAAAACGTCGTGGCCGACCGCATACAGTTCAACAATCCGATTGTCGCCTTTGGTGAACGAGTGGGCGGAACGCCGTTGTATTACGGCCAGCCCTACAGCATTGGGGTTTACGCCGGAGATTTGGTGCCCTCCAACCAGCCGATTGTCATTCAGGCGTTTTACCGCACCAATTATCAACTGGCCGGCGCTATCAACATCTATCCGCCGACCTCGGCCAACACCAATGGGTGGGTCAATTTTCTCACCAATGGATTGCAATTCACCACCAACGCCTATGGCCTGACCACGACGCTGGCCAGTTCCCCCGTCCTCAATTATGGCCAGGACTCTGCCGGAGCGTATGTGCTCAATCACACTGCCAGCACTCTTTCCAGTAATTATTACTACGTGGTGGAAGTGGGAGGCAGTCCGGGCGACAGCACCAATCCGATGGTGCTTAACGCCAGCGCCCAAATCGCGCCATCTCTCCTTTACTCGCTGGAATTTGAGGCACGGCCAGCGTGGCGTGCGGTGTTTTTGGACCAGCCCCAATTCAACGGCAGTCCCTTGCCGCCGTTTTACGCCGGGATGACCCTGGCCGAAATGCTGACCAATACTCCGCCGGTGACCAACGCCGTCAGCGTCAGTCCGACCCAAGCCCTGAGTTTGGATGACAGTCCCGAACTGCGGCGGCACCCGATTCTGGACAATTTCGTGGCCAGCATGAACAACGACCCGATTGCGCTGGCCAATTACGTCATCAACCAGATCGGTCTGACCGACCCGATTGATTACAACGACGATGGCAGTGTGTCCGAAGATTCCATCAATCCGGGTGGGGTGACACGCGGAGCGTTGGGCACTTTCGTCGAAAAACAAGGCTCGCCCATTGAGCAGTGCGCCCTGCTGGTTTACCTGTTGCGGCAGGCCGGCGTGCCAGCGGTCTATGAATTCGCGCCGCACAACGGCCTCCAAATGCTGGATGCCCGCTTGAGCGACATCCTCAAATTTCAGGTGCATGGGGTCATCAACCCGGCCGGGCAGGTTTACACCACCAACACGATGATTCCGGTGAATTATCCCTGGGTGGCAGCGTACATCGGCACCAATTGGGTCCACATCTTCCCCTGGATGAAGGATTACCAAATCACCGAGGGATTGAATTTATGGGAGGAAATGCCGACGAACTATAGCAGCGCGTACAGCTTCATGTATGATTACATTTACGGCAAAACCAACCTGCTCTCGCTGGCGCAGGACGGGGACGACACGCTCCGGGTGATTCTACCCAAATACCTGAAACAAACCCTGCTGCAAAATCATCCCGGCATTTCCGCTGACGACATTGGCGTCCAGATTTTCAACCGTCAACATTACTATGCGCGCTGGCAGGATTTTCCCACCCCGACCTTGCTGACTAATGTCAGCACGGCGATTACAAACCTCTCGTCAGCCGTTGTCACGAGCATCAATCCGGCCCTGACGAACGTTTTCGACACCATGAGTGTTGAAATCTACAGCGCAACCGACCCGACCAAGGACATTCAAACGGGGGACATGCGGCTGTGCGATCTCCACAACCGGCAATTTTACATCTATCAGAGCCTGACCAACTCCAACGTGCGGTTGAGTCTCATCCTGATGCCCTTCCGCACCAACGTCACAACCCAACTGGCCTTTACGAACGACACCAGCCTGCTTTCCAAGGAAGTGTTGTCCCTCAACTTTGATGCGTATGATTATCAGTTGGGTGTTCGGTTCAAGTATCACCGGAACCGGGCCATCACGCCCTCCTACGCCATTGATCCCAACATCGCTTTTTTCCGGGAGAACGGGTTCAACGAAATTGACATCGAACGCCCGTTGCTGGTGGGCGACCAGGCCGCCATCTGCCTTGACTACGGCCAGGTAACACCGGCCATGCTCAATGTCCACGCGGCAGATATTTGGCAGATGGAGGCAGGCGTGGGGGCCAATCACTCCCTGACCAACAGTGTTTCCCCGGACGTTTATGAAGGGGCGATCATGTACCTGGCGGGCATGTCCTATTATGAAAAAAATGACCAATTCGACCAGTACAACCAAAATCTTCAAAAGTTCGATGAACTTTCCTCGTTTGCGGCGGGACTCTCCAAAATTATTCCGGGCCGGGACAGCTACGGCAATCTGACCAACGGCACCGACCCGACGTTGCCGTGTGTGGACATGTTCTTTTACGGCACCATGCTGGTCGGCAATGGAACCGTGCAACCTGATTCGTCCACCAGCTACACGATGGCGGAAGAAAATTACGAACTGGTTGGTATTGCCGATGGTTCAGCGGAAGAACATGCGGTCATCAACCGCTTTTACCAGCAGACCAACGCCGTGTCCACCGTCCGGCTGTTGCAACTGGCCCAAAGCAAGGGTGGGGGAATCGTGCCATTGACGCCTTACAATTACCTGTCCAAGGGAACCACCAGCTATCAGGGAACGAATTTGGAAAGTTGGGATCCAAACATGTGGCAACAGGTGGTCAGCGCATTTCAAGGCACCTACGGCCAGTATGTGACGGCCTATATGACGCCCGGCCCGATGACCAATGCCACGTACCGGGGCATGGGTGCCTTGATCTTGACACCTTACGTTTATTCGGCGCTGATTTCGCCCGCCAGCATCAACGGCGGGTTTGCCGGCCAAACATTGCCGCCGGACACGATAGCGGCAGCCAACACCATCAATTATCAGGTTGCTGTCAACAACGATGATTATGAGGCCGACTTGACGGCCCCAACGGGCACAGGCTCGCAAATGTTTGATGATAACACGGCCAATCTGACGGACCCCACCGCCGCCAATCAACTGGTTCAGGGGAATGATGTCGTCAATCAAGTGGATACGACGATTGCAGTCAACGAAGCGCAGGTGGGGGGATTGAACACGGGCACTTCGTCAGCCAATATCGCCGCGGACGTGCTGAACAGCGACCAGGCTGGCGACCAGGGCGCTCCGACCGACCAGGGCTCGCAACAAAACACGGTGGTGGGTGACCCGGTTAACAATGTCACGGGCGAGTTTTACGTGGACGAAACCGACCTGAAATTGCCCGGCCCGATGCCGTTGGCCTTGCGGCGGAATTATTCCAGCCAGACCTTGGCCGACAATCAATTTGGCTACGGCTGGAAACTCAGCATTATGCCGTATTTGAGCCTGAGCAAGAACAGCACGAACATCTATGCCGCCGACATGGACGGCTCGGTGCTGGCCTACGTTCACAGCACCAGCAACACCAATATGTGGATGCCGACGCTGGCCGCGAACCCGCGATTAAACAACAACACCACGGCAGGCGTCGGCGGTTTGGTCAACCGGCTGCGGGATTATATCATCCGCTCGACGACCAATTCCGGGAGCGGCACCATCACAAATTATACCCTCTATGGGGCTGACGGCAGCGTACGGGCGTTCCAGTTCATGAAGTTCAACAGCGGGACGATTACCAATGCCCGGCCTTATCTGACCCAATGGACGGACAATCGCGGGAATTATTACACGTTCGCCTACGACACCAATGCCAACGACGCCAACTTCGGCCAGATGCAGCGGATTCAATGCAGCAACGGGAATTATTTGTGCTTTGATTACGACATTTACGGCCACATGATTGACGCCTATAGCGGCGATGGCCGATGGATGTATTACGACTATGATGATTATGGCGATCTGGTCACTGTCACCCTGCCGGACAATACTACCCGTTCGTACCAGTATTTGCATAGCACCCAGGCGGTCACCAACAGCGGCGTGGTAACGCAACAGCCGTATTCCACCCACCTGATTATCGAGGAGGACAAGCCGGACGGGCGCGAACTCATCAACGCCTACGACAGCCAGCGGCGCGTTACCAATCAGTTGTCCACGGCGGGCAGCGACCTGAATCCAATTCGCACGGCAACCTTCGTTTATTCCAACAATTTTGCGATCACCAATTCGTTCACGAACACCATCAGTGGTTTTACCTTCGTTATTGACGGCCTCAGCCACACCAACCGCTACGATTACACCAACGACCTCATCACCAAAATCACCGACCCCCTTGGCCAGACCATCCAGCAGGTCTGGTATCCCAACACCACCAATGCGCCCGGTTATCCGCGCAGTGTGATGCTCTCGGTGGACAAACGCGGCCTGACCAACTTCTTCCAGTACGACGGGAACGGCAACGTCACCAATTGCGTCACCACGGGGGACGTGACGGGTGACGGCATCACCACGCAGACCTGCACCAACACGGCCATTTACAATACCAACAGCCTGCCCGTGCAGGCGACCGACCCGGCAGGTAACAGTACGCTGGTCATTTATGATCCAGTATTCGCTTTCCTGCCGCAGCAGACCATCCGTTACGTCGGGGCCACTCCGGTCACCACCAACTATACCTTCTACGGCAATGCCACGAACGTGGTCGTCAACGGCAGCCTGACTTTGACCAATCTCGCCTTTGGACTGCCCGTCCGGCAGATTCGCGCTTTTGGCTCACCCGACGCGGCCAGCAATGACATGGCATACAATGGCAACGGATTCCTCACGCAAACCATCCGTTATACCGGCACGGGCGACCCGAATGTTACCAACACCTTCTTCTACAATGAACGGGGCCAGATGGTTGACAAAGTGGACGCCTTGGGAGCCGTGACATTCTTTGATTATGACGCCATGAACCGGCCCATTGAGCAGGAAAATTTCGATGAATTTGGCAACGCGCTGGCCTGGAACTTCATTTATTACACCGACAATGGCGAGGTCAGTTGGATAGACGGCCCGCGTTACAATCCCGAAGATTACATCTTTTATGATTACGACGGTGCGGGGAGGCGTTCGACGGAAATTCACTGGCGTTCGGAAGCCAATGCTGCCGGGACAGGTGTGGAAGCGTCCGCTGGCTACAATCTCTACGCGCAGTCGTTCTATCAATATGACGTGCTTGGCAACTTGACCTTGGCGGTGGACCCGCGCGGGGCCATGATAACCAACAAATGGGACGCCCTCTGCCGACTGGTTCAACGCCAGCACCTTGATACCGATGGTGCCACGGTTTTGAGCACCGAGACATTCGGATATGAGCCGGGCGGCCAGGTGCAGTTTTACACCAACAGCTTGGGCGGTGTGACGACCACTTTGTACACCGACACCGGCAAACCGGAGTTCCGCAGCAACGCGGACGGCTCGACCAACGCCTGGCGATATTATCTGGATGGCCGCATCAACAAGGAAGTCCAAGGCAACGGAGCTTTTTGGCAGACGACCTATGATGATGTCAACCGAATCACCACCCGAACGTTTTATTCGATGACGGGCGTTCCGCTGGCCACCAATTTAACGCAGGTTGACCGGCGAGGCAATGTCATCAAAAAGGCGGATGCGAGCGGCGATGTATTCCCCAGTCAGTATGATGCTCTGGATCGTTCCAAAGTAGTGGCCGGCCCCGCCATCGTCACCGTGTCCAGCTATGAGGACGTGAATTTCAATGTCCATTACACAACCAATACCTTACAGCAGGCTAGCACCAATTTCTATGATGCGGCCGGGCGGGTATTGACCAATGTCAACACGCTGGGCGAAAGCATGGTGACCATAATGGATGCCTTGGGCCGCACGACCGGCACCCAGGTTCGCAACAATTCCGGTTCACTGGTGCGCGAGCAGTACATCAGTTATTCCGCCGACCACAACAGCATAACCGTCACGAATGGGTCTGGAACGAATGCCATTGGCCAAACGACCTGGACAGATACGGAGGGTCATACGGTGTTATCCATTGGCTATCCGTCAGCCAACAACATTGAATTTGTTTTGAATCAATATGACTTGGCCGGAAACCTTGTTTCGGCGCAGCACGATTCTTCCACCAGCGGAACGGTGACGCCCTGGACAACGGCGAGTTTTGTCCACGATGGCCTCAACCGCACGACCGCGAAATATGATTGTGACAACGCGCTGACCACTTATGCGTTCGACGCCATGGGCGACCTGACCAACTGCACGTTGCCGGGCGGATTGCAGATGCAGGCGACGTATAATAATGCCGGACAAAAATTGCAGGAGCAGAATTTTGGCAGCGGCAACATCACGCGTACCACCACCTATTCATATTATTCGAGCGGCACGTCCTTTGCGGGGATGCTCCAAACCAAGACCGATGGCCGGGGTGTTGCTTGCGCCTTCTCTTACGATGATTGGCTGCGCCCGACCAATCTGTCCTTTAGCGGCTCGTTGCCGGAACAGGACGTGACCACTGCGTTGCGGTATGAAATCCGGGGTTATGTCACCAACATTACTGAGCAATTCAGCACGACCAACACGGGACCGACAACCACCGTCATCCGTTCGTATGACGCCTATGGCCAATTGGCTTCCGAGTCGGTTAATGGTGGCGCGGTCTCTTACGGAACCAGTCAAAACTGGGATGCCACCGGACGCCGGACACAACTTAACATGAGCGGGAACAGCTATGGCTTTAGCTGGCAAGCTGATGGCGGTCTGACCGCTGTCAGCGACACCACGGGCAGCGGCAGCTATACCTATACCACCGCCGGGTTGCTGACTAGCCGCACCGTGGGCAATCGCCAGACCACTCTTTCATCTTTTGATGGTGAGGGGCGTCCGTTGTCCATCGCCACTACCGTCAATCTATTGCCCGCGTTGACGGAATCGCTTGCATGGTCCGCTGACGGTTTGTTGTCAGCCCATACCTTGAACCGCGCTAATGACTTCACCGATTCGCGGTTGTATGCCTATGCCAATGTTACCCGCCGACTGACACAGGAGCAGTTGAACCTGAACTCCTCTACCACTTGGACCAACACATTTGCATATGACAACGGAAACGGCCAAGGGCCGGGTGTTTTGACTTCGTCCGGCAACGGCCCAGCCTCTTGGACGGGAGGAACCGACGCCTTCTCGCGTATCAATACTGCCACCAACACGCTCATTCCCTACACGGCTTATGGCCATGTCAATGGCCAGTCCACGTTGAGCGCCTGGCTGGACAACCAGCCAGTGTCCGTGACTGGCGTGGGCACCAATGCCATGCAGTGGCAAGCTTCCGTGGAACTAGCGCAAGGCCAGCATCAATTGCTGGTCGCCGCCTTGCATCCCAGCGGCCTGTTCACGGCCTGGGCCACCAACTCGTTCACCAACAGCCTGGCCAAGGAATCAGTCAACGATTCATTTGATGGCGCAGGCAATATCACCAGTCGGGTTTGGTTGAACCCAAGCGGCGCGGTCGAGCGCACTCAGAGCCTGTCCTGGGACGCGCATGGCCTGTTGCACGCCGTTACTGAACGTGACGCCAATACCAACGGCTACAATTGGACGGCCGTTTACGACGGACTTGGCCGCAGACTCTCCACCACCAGCATTCTGGTCTCAAACGGCGTGGCCTTCACTTCCACGCCCATCACCATCAATTCATGCTTTGATCCACAGGTCGAATTCTTGGAACTCGGTGTTTCTTATGGCAATACCACGGAATGGAAACTGTATGGCCCCGATCTTAATGGCGTTTATGGCGGAGCCAATGGGACGGGCGGGTTTGAAGCAGTATCGCCGTATTTGACTCTGTTTGAGCCAACGATCAGCGATGTTCGTGGCAACATTTTGGGCGTCGTTACCAACGGCGCTGTGCAGTGGAACCCGGCCCGCCCCACGGGTTACGGGGCGGTGCCAGGTTACCGCCCTGTAGCCTTGGGCAGCGGGATCGGCATTTCGCTGTCACCCGCCTGGCGGGGACGGTGGGCTGACAGCCCCAGTTACATCCAAGTCGGGGCCAGAACTTACGACCCTGTTAGCGGGCGCTGGCTGTCCTTTGACCCGGCTTGGAACGGGAGTGATGTCAATGGAATGAGCTTCGCTGGTGGTGACCCAATCAATGCGTTTGATGCGGATGGCAGAATGTCGCGGCTGGATTACGAAATTCAGGACTTGCCAAATGAGGTGGATGCTTTGTGGGACCAATTCGCAGACCCAAACTTAAATAATGGGTATTTCGTGAAGAACTTGTTCACCTATTCTTCAGAAGCTAGAAATGTGCTTGGAGCATTCTTCCCAGGCCAATCATATGACGATTTAAACTTTGCGCAAAAGCTGTTCGCCATTTCACTAATGAGTGGCGAGTATTCCGGCCAGGCCGCCCCACCGAGCTTTACGGACGCTTCTGCCAATGCCAATTTTTACAATCAGATGGCTGCCAATGGCATGAATCAAGGCGGCGTTGGTGGTTATGCCGAGGCTGCCGTTGGGCAGATCGGCGAGGATTTGCTGGACTTGTTCGGCACAACCGGCGTGCAACAATCGGCGGAACAGTCGGGATACGCTTCCGCCGATCCTTCCCGTCAAGGGGCGGCATGGGGCTACGGTGCCCTGACTGTCGGAACCATCGCGATGAATGCAATTCCGGGAGAGGGAAAAGCTGCCACACTTGTGGAGGAGGAGGGGGAAAGGGTTGTGGCCGCAAAGACCACAGAGACAACCACCGAAAACGTCGTCGGTACAGAAGTCGCTCAAAGTGCGAACGGTGATTTTTATAGCGTTGCATATCAAATGCAACTTGACGCGGCTGATTTGGGCAAAAGCAGGTCTGTTCATTTTAACAGGGCAAATGCATCTCTTGATGCAGCTATGGCAGCGGACCCGGAATTTGCAGCGATGATGGAGGATTTAATTCCAGGCGTTGGCGATTCAGTTTCCAGAGTTGGGGGTCGGGAAACTCCCGAAGGTTGGGTGTGGCATCATGATCAAGATACTGGTATAATGCAACTCGTGCCTGAAGCCCAACACACGCCAGGATCAATATTTTGGGATACCCTGCATCCAGGAGGTCGTGGCGGTTATTCAATATGGGCGATTCCCGCAGGTGCACCAGCAAATTGATATTTTATGCGCGATTTATCACAGCTCAACATAAATGAACGTGGAAAACGTGTTCAACGGTTGCCTCCATCGGACGAAATCATTAATTCATTTCAATCTAGGTTGAGCGCAAAATTACCTGAAAACTATGTCAAGCTTCTGCGGCATTCAAATGGTGGACATCCAGAGCTTGACTCGATTGAACCCGTTGACAGGCCGGGAACAAGATGGGCAGTCAACCGTTTTTACTTTCTCGATGAAGACAAGACGTCTGTAGGGAGTCTTTGGTCGGCGGTTGAAAAATGGAGGAAAATTTTAGGCGAACATGCTCTTCCATTTGCAGCCGATGGGGGTGGAAACCAGTTTTTCCTAGATTTAAATATGACGCCGCCTTCAGTTAAAATTTGTATCCATGACCAAAACTTTGCAATTGTTGACTTGGCTCCTTCGTTTGACGAGTTTGTTGACCGATTGTCTGTTGATCCAGACATGATTTAGAAGTAGGAGATTTGGTTTTCGTAATAGGTCGTTTCAAATGAATGCCATCAGGTTTTCCGTTCTGTTTCTGGCTTGCGCTCTCACGACTCAAGCCCAGCTTGCCGTTACCGTTTCGCCAGTCAAAACGACAGGCCAAAAGGCGATTGTGCTGCTTGCCATGACAAACAACCTGGCCGTAAGCGTCGAATCAGCACGTGCCGTCTGTTTCCTGTTGGACGATCAAGGTAAAATGGTCGGTCAGTCCACCAAATGGGTTATCGGTGGCACAAAGGACCGGCAGGCGTTGCAACCAAAGTCTGGCACGAAATTCAATTTTGTCATCACCAGTCCACAACCGTGGACGACAACAAACCTTGCGGCCAAAGTCTCGTTCAGCCGTATCGTGTTGGATGGCGGCAAGCAGGCCGATATAAAACATGATGTCCTCGTAACAATAGCCAATTGATACAGTCATGTTTTCCAACGAACAACCCTCCAACCTGCGGCCAATCCATGGTAATCCGCCGAACTGGGGGCAGCGTGTGCAAGAAACAACCCTGTACCGACAAGATATTTTAATCGAACGCAAGGAGTTCTCGCTGGCGTTGAAAGAGAATCCGCGGGGCCGGTTCATCCGCATCGTTGAAAGCAACGGCAATTATTTCGCATCCATTATCGTTCCAGCCAATGGCCTGGTGGTATTTCAAAAACTGCTCGACGATATGATTCGGGCCGACAAGGAGATTCCGCCAAAAGAGAAAAATCGTCCTTCGGTTTGATTTGTGAATACATTCTTGGTATTCATGGTTTAGAGTCAGGTAGCGAACAGTGGCACAATTTAGGGGGGGGCCGCATTTGACCTGTTACGATTGAATTCTCAATTTGGCGTGCCCTACAAAAAATGCCGGCTTTGAATGGCACGATGCACCAAGAAGAAATGCCAAAATATTTGCTTGTGGCCGCAGCCGGCGAATTTGAGCCGGGTTTGGCTGTGGGCATTCGGTTTGGGATGAAAAGCAAGAACGGCTTTTTTCTTATCGTTTTCATCTACGACAAGGCTCTAACGCTCTCGCAAGAGGATTTGCTGATCGAATTTGACCAGGTGAGAAATGTTTTTGTGATGGATTACGCGGACCCGAGAGTGGCTTTTGACGGCAACATTCAATCCGATGTTCTGACAGAGACGGAAATTCGCGCCGCAATAAAAGCATACCACCAGTATGCAAACGTATTGAAATTTTCACCCGGATATTTACAAAATCTGGAAAAAGCATTGGAAATAAATCCCAGAAGCGACTGCATCGTCGCTTTTGACACGCTATATTGACAATCTTTCTCAAAGTGCCCGAACCAACGGGCCGGTGATGCCTTGATCGGCCTGCGCTCACCGCTCCGCGCCGAACGGCACATCGGCCCGCTCGTTCTGGCACGGCAATAACCGCGCAGCCGCGCACGAGCCTCCGTCGTTGGCTGGCGAACGACGTTCCGCTTCCGTTCCGCTCCCGCTTCAGCTTTCGCTTCACTCTCGCTCGCCAGCCGACGACCGAGGCCAGTTCTCGGCCAATTTCCCGCCAAATATTTCCTCTCATCGCCTAAACGGCGCGACGCTGCCCGCGTCCACAGCGCATGAAAAGGTCGGG
>Ga0181520_10006088_pt1 | contig 18714 bp, 20 predicted proteins | sample PEATcosm2014_Bin_29_FD_132451 | JGI IMG/M metagenome (GOLD analysis project Ga0181520, IMG submission 132451) | Peatland microbial communities from MTU Mesocosm Facility, Houghton, MI, USA - PEATcosm2014_Bin02_30_metaG | ecosystem: Environmental > Terrestrial > Soil > Wetlands > Peat | place...
CGTGACCTTCGGGAGCACCGGGACGACTACCAGCACGAGCGCTACAGATACCGTGAAATTGACGGGCGGCGGCGCGACGATCCAGGCGAACTTCGCGATTCCCACCTATTCCTTGACTATTTTAAGCTCGGGCAATGGGACGACAAACCCCTCGGGGACTTCCATGGTGACCTATGGAAATCCTACCTCGATCTCTGCCTCCCCCTCCGGCGGATACAACTTTGTGAATTGGACTGTCGTCTCAGGGAGCGGCGTGACCTTCGGGAGCACCGGGACGACTACCAGCACGAATGCATCTGACGTCGTGATATTGATGAACGGCGATGCGACCATAATGGCTTTCTTCCAATAATGAAATGGGCTGGTACCGCCAACACCATTCTCGGGCTCTTCCCACTCATGACCCGTAGGATCGATGCGGCTCAGGGGATTGTTCCCCACGTAAGCATAGTAGTTAATCCCGTCCTGAGCCGGGTCCTCGGACATGAACCGCGAGCCATCCTCGCTTCTCCACCGGTTCCAGTGGTAGGTAAGTCGGGTATCGGGGTCGATGTCCTGACCAGCGAACATGCCGGAAAATGCTATAATCCCTTGTGCCCCCGCAACCTTCCCATAGGGCGTGTACTCACTTTGCCATACTATATTGGCATTGGCATCGAGCACTTGGGTGACGCTTCCCAGTTGATCGGTCGCGGCATAATAGCTGGTGCTCGTACCACCAACAGTGTCCGTCCACCCGATGATTTCTCCATCCAGATGCGCGATGGTCCGGGTAAGCCCGCTCTGGAGGTTCTACTGATACGTCAGGGCAGCGTTACGATCATACGCATACAGGGTGGTTCCGTCAGTCCCCGTACGCTGCACACGGAAATTCTCGGCGTCGTAGGTATAGGCTACCAGCTGCTGCCCATTCTTCATCACATTCACCAGTCGGTTGTGGAGGTCCCATGTGTAGTTCCAGTATTCCTGGGAGGTGTCGACGGGCTCACTACCCAAGGTCCCCGGCAACAGTGCCTTGGCCTTGACAACGGTGTTTCCTGCCTGATCGTATTGGCAATACCATGTGCCGTCGTACCGAACCCAGTTGAGGTTCCCACCTTGGGGATTCTTGTAATAGGTATAGGTTGACGTCGCACCATCAATCGTCACGGAGGTGCGATTTCCGATGGCATCGTAGGTGTAGCCTTGGCTCTGGCTCGTGACGAGCGCCCATACCTGTACCAGCTCACTGGCGGTGTTGGTGAACGTGGCGTAATTCGGGACCGATGTGTTGGTGATGTCCCGGTCATCCCAGATCGTATTGATTTTTATGTAGCGAGCCTGGAATATCGTGGGGAAGTTTATGGTCAGCGATCCGTCGGCATTTGTTGTCAGCGTCCAGCCGGTCACCGGTACATAGTCGCTTACTGTAGCGCCGGTCGTGGTGGCATTATCGCTGCTGCTGTAGACCGAGATGTCCTGTGCGCGCACGCGGGTGCTGGTGGCCTGTGGGTGGAGCTCGATCTTGTTCACCCCGTACACGGCGCCCAAATCGACGCCCACGCTCCGCGCTGCCATGTCGAGATGGACTATCGTATCTGTTACTGGAGCGTTGAAGCTCAAGACCGTCGTACCAAGGTAATCCCGATCGACCGTCGTGTAGTTCGGCTGCAGGTCAGATGGTTTTATCTGGAACCACCCGTTCTCGCTGGCGCCGATCAATTGGTTGAGCGCATCGTAGATAGGGGGAGCACGATATCGTCATCGGATCAGGACTCCCCTGCTGTCGATTCACGCGCGGCGGAAGAACATTTTTGTAGACCGCCATGGGCGGGGCCTGTCACGCGAATCCGCGTACCCCGCTCCGCAGGGCCCGTGGTTCGCGTGACACCCGCCTGCCCACGGAGGTGTCAGAAAGTTCCTCTGCCCCAGACCGATCCACGCCGCGGCATGCTTCAAAGACGATACCGTGGTCCTGTTCCACCAGGGGAGTCCTGCACACTTTCATCCTCATGCACGGCGCCTTTCGCTGCTCCCCCACGCTCCAGCGTCCTCGGCGGGGCGCGTTGCGCGCTGTAGAATTGCTTCAGACCACAGGCGCCCTGCCTGTGGTCGCTTCCGCTACCCCCACTCGTTCCCTTCTTTGCCTTTTCAAGGATCACGGTTTTGGCTCTTGCCTTTTCTCTCTGGCAATCAGCTACCCTACGGCTACTATAGCATCCATTGTCATTTCTAGCAACTTATTGCATCAATTGATGTTCGAATGAGGGGATAGCTTCTGCGATCAAAGACTACAGCGACAAACCACATTATGCCGTAAGCGGATTTACGCCAAACTTCCCGGATAATTGATGAGCTCTCCTGTGGCGGGATTTACACTCGCATCTCTAATTGGCAATCCTCGGCCCATTTCTTGACGGAGCACACCAGCATTCTGCGCCCAGTTTGCCTTGGGACCTCCAAGATCGGGTAAACGACTAAGTAATGATTGCTCCTCTGGCTCCAGTTTCCTTAGATCCTTAAACTTCCCAATTACTGTAGTTGTCTCCCTCCCAGCGGCTTGCGCACCGGAGAGCCCTATGGCCTTTTCGGTCATAGAAATAGGATTCACCGAAGCGTGCAGATTCAGAAGGGGAAGACAGAGAAGAGAAAGAAGTACAGCGAGAGCTCCTATGCGTTTCAACTCAATACACCTCGTCATGGGTTCCGATTGCCACCAGCAAAGCGGTATTCTCTTCGACCATGGCAAACACAATGCGGCAATCATAGGCTACCGAAATAGCCCGAAGGTCTTTTAGCTGGCCAGATAGTTTATGATTCTTGAGCTCGGGATCGAAGGGATCGGCGCTGAACTGTTCAAGTTTTTGCTTGACTAGTTACCGGCTTTCCGGATGCTTCGAAATCCACTTCTTCAAGGATTTCTCGAAGCGGCTGGACCATTCCAGTCGAATCATCCGTCACAAGCTCCCGAAGAGGTCACTGACGGAGCCAGACTGTATCCGGCCCTGCGCCCGGTCCTCCAGAGCTGCCAGATAATCGACTCGGATTTCATCTCGCTTGCCCTCAATGATCCGCTTACGCATGATCTCGTCGACCATCTCCTGGTCCTCGATGCTCAGTTGCGCTATCTCTTCAAGGATTTCATCAACCGTCGTCGCCATAGCCATGCTCCTACCCATCACGAATCTCCTTTCATGGTAACAATCTTTTGCCATTTTCTCAACAGCTCTTTCTTGAGCTCGGCGGTGGCCGCCCTGAAGGAACGCTTCTGTGCTCCTGGATCCTTGCCAGATCCCTTACTGCTCGCCTCCCGCGTTCAAACCGTGGCAAAGACCGCCGGTCTGGCCATCCTGGAATCCTGCGTGACGGAAAGCTCCGCTTCGGCTCAGTGGTGTACAACGAGAACCGGATGCCCGTGCAGGACGTAACCATCAGGCGGGTTGACGCCGACACTGCGGAAAAGACGGCCCTCACCGATATTCACGGTCGGTATTATTTCCCCGATGTGCCATATGGGCCGGTGACCTTGCATTATGAAAAGGCCGGCTATGAACCCTTGGTATGGAGCTTCTCCTTCGACGGACCGACACAAGTCGTATATGTTCAAATGGCCAACTTGGACGAACTCTTGGACGATGCGGCAAACAACATACAAAAAAGGGACTGGGCCCTGGCTTCCTCCTACCTGGACCGAATCAAGAAGATAGACCCCGAAAATAGTGTCGCGGTCTATCTTGATGCCGAGATGCTGTCGCGGCAGGAGAACTTCGAGCAGGCCGTGGCTCTGCTGGAGGGACTTTCCTCAAAAAAAGATTCATCCTTCGCGGTGGAGCTGGCTTTGGCCGATCTGTATCAGGACAAGCTCGGGCAGCCCGAAAAGGCCCTGCTTCACCTCCGGAAAGCCCTGACAATCCAAGACGACATCGATGTCGAAAATAGGATCGCCTTTCTCGAAAAGAAGTGATTGCGTACAGTGTACCCCATAAAGTCAAGATGGAAGGACCATAGACAATTGTCTATGGCGCCTGGGGCGGCCCAATTTGAGGTGGAGGAATTCTTCAGCGGTCGATTTCATTCCTACTGTGCTTGTAATATTTGAGTTGAGGTTACCGACTTCGTGGACAAGCTCCTCCCGCCCGGATACTCGGGCTTGACGCGTACGATTTTTTCTAAAATTGAGCCGCCTCAGATGAATAGAAGCGCATTGCGATGGCCCGCGGCATGGATCACGACGAGCCTGCCGGCCTCGTCAACATCGTAGACGATACGATAGTCGCCGACCCTGATGCGGTAGCTCCGGTCGGTTCCGACGACCTTCCGAAAGCCATGCTGCAAAGGTTCGACGGTGAGTTCCTTAAAACAGAGCAGTCATCCCCAGGGTATTCCAGCTGTCAAGGAGGAAGTCGTCATCCTCGTCCCGACAGGCGGCGACCTATGTGGAAGCTGATCCAAAGGTTGGTATCAACGAGTACTCTGAGCATGCCGTTCCCGTCTGACTGCCTTGACCTCGGCCTGAATCTCCTCGTCGCTCAAGGGAAGCCGGCTGCGGAAGCTTGAAAGCGTTCGATCCGCTTCACGACCGTCTGGCGATCGAGATAAGAGGTAAGGCGCTCCTGGAGCTCGGCGAGATTGGCTCGGTAGACAGCGTCCACGGCAAGCCGGTGCTCGTTTTCCCTCGGATGGGCACGGAGATGGCGGCGGGTCGGGCGAGCGGGAGCCGATGAGGTCGGCGAGGTAGCCCGCTGCGTTCTCGGTGATCGGTACGATCCGGTCCTTGGAGAACTTCGACATGCGAACCCGCTGCCCATCAGAACGCGCGCTTCACCGCTCCCTCAAGCCAGTGCCCTTCCATAGACCCCGAGCGGGAGAGTCCCCCAGGCGTTCCGTTGAAGCACGGAGAAGCTTTAAGCACGAGGATTGGTAGTATGATCGACCAGTCGTTCTGGACGTCCCATCCGTCGAGGAAAGTCGCCGCCACGCCGGCCCGCTTCGGGCCCACACTATTACTACGCCAATACTACACGGAGATGATTCAAAGTCAGGCTGGACAGACCATAAACTCAAGCAGGAAACATTCCAAAATAAGCTTGGAAAGTTCATGAACTCAGGCTGGAAACTTCATGAACTCGGCTGGAAACATTTTAATCTCAGGCTGAAAACATTATGAACTCAGGCTTGAAAAAGACTGAAAAGTCAGGCTGTTAGCCTTGGGCCCGGCGCCGCCCGCTTTTTCATCGAAAGTTTGACCCATCAGAAAGCTGATCCAGATATTCGTATCAAGAACGATGTACACGTTAATAACGCTCTCGCCTGACGGCCTTCACTTCCTCCTGAATCTCTATATCGCCGAGAGGGAAGCCCCTCGCTTTCATACGGAAGGTCATAAATCGCTCCGAGAGGGTCTTTTTTCGAGGTATTCGGTGCGGGAGAATTCTCCAGTGATAAAGGAGGAATTTATCACTGAAGGAGTCGGCCGGGATCACTGAAGAATTCTCCCTGGATCAGTGAAGGATTCCTCCGCGATCACTGAAGAATTCCTCCGCGACCAGTGGAGAATTCCTCTATTGTCAACTGGTCGATTTAATTCCTACGGCGTTTGTAATATTTGAGGCGGGGCTGCTGGCGTCGCGGGCAAGCTCGTCCCGCCCGGATACTCGGGCTTGACGGGTATACATTCCCGGGGCTTAGCCTCCTCAGAGGAACAAAAAGCGCATGATGCTCGACCAGTCGTTCTCGACCCCCCATCCGTCCAGGATCGTCGCCACCCCGCCGCGATGATGGATCTCATGGGTGTAGAGGGCGAGGAGGTTGCCCCCGACTTTTATGGTCTTCGGCTGCTTGTCCCGGCCAATGAAGCTGACTGTCTTGTCCAGGCCCTCGGGCGTGGCCGCGGCACAGAGGGCGACGAGGGCTTCGTCGGCCTTCGCGCGCAAAGCGGTATATTCGGGAAAAGTCTTGAAGAGGGCCTCGCCAAAAGGGACCTGGGGGAAGGAGCCGATCGCGGGCAGGATGAGATCGGGGAGGAAGCCCGCGTCCGCGACCCGCTTCAGCGAGCCGGCGGTGGACTGGAGGGCGTGGTTGAGGAGGCCGGCGATCGATTTATAGTAGCTGCCCGCCGCCTCGTGAAAGCGGGTCTCGGGCAAGGTCCCGAGTATGCGGACCATCTCCGAGTTGGCGTACTGGTTGTATTTGGCATAGAGCTTGAGGATATCGCTTAAGTTCATGATGGCCTCCCAGGGCGTAGATCTGCTTTATTGGAAAATTGTTGATGTACCTAATGTTATTGAATGTATGACGGCGTTCCCGCTTCCATCCGTGCTCATTGTAAAACTGATAGATATTCCGCCCGTGTATAAAGGATTCCCCGAAATGATGGTTCCCGTCACGGTGCTGCCGGCAATATTTTCATTGTTAAGCGTATAGGAATAACTGGGACTGAAAATAGTAGTCCAATATGTGGCTGTTGTGGCCAAGCCATACTGACCTGAAGTTGGGTCGAGATTCGTATAGACACTACCTGGATTGCCGTTGATGTCGCTCATGAAATTGGAAATGCATTGGCTGATGCTCGTCTTGGAGTTAAGGCTGCAGGTCGAAAACAGAGCCACGAGAACGACTACCGCCGCGAGTATCCAGAGCTTCTTCATGCGATTCCTCCATTCTCTCATATGTCAGCTTCTACGAGCTGAGGAACTATGCTGTCTTCGAAATCCTTGAGTATCCGCGTATAGGCTTCGAGGAAGCCTGTGAGAGCCGGGTCGGAAGGGTCGAGGGGGTGCCGAGTTTTTAGTTGCATATACATCCCGCCCAGGACGAAGCGGCGCAGGGAAAGGGAACTGAGGGCGTAGTAACGGATATTGAGAATGAGGGTGGCCTGGGTGAGCATGAGGGGGAAGACGGTGCTGTCCCTGAAGTCCTTGGCCTTCGCGTCCTCCTTGGCGTCGACGAGGGCCTTGAGCTGGGCGAAGGCCTCGTCGTAGGCGGCCTTCTGCTGGGCCAGCTGGGGGATGAGCTCGTTCATGCTCGCGCGGTAGGATGCGAGCTGTCCCTCGATCTTCAGGGCCGCGGCCACGGGGTCGGCGAGGTAGTCGTCGAGATTGCTCTGGTCCCATTTCGAGAAATCGAGCTCTTTGCCTATCCAGGAGAACTTGGGTCCCGGGGCCATGCCCGGCTTTACCTGCACGGCCTCGTCGGCGGCGAGGGCCACCGACTGGCCGCCGGACTGGAGGTCGACGGCCCCCGAGACGACGGCGACGACGGAGGAGCCGTCCATGCCCGCGTAGAGCTCGACCTCGGTGCCCCGCACGCCGGCGACGCAGCTCGTCGTGGCGAGGAGGGGCTCGATGGTCCCCATCTTCTCGAACTTCATGGCCACGGACCCCACGACGGTCTGGAGCACGGTCTGCTTGCTGCCGCCGACGCTCATCTCGCCCAGGGTGAAGACGCTGTTCTGCCTGATCTTTATCGAGCTGGCGCCCGCGAGGAGCTTGAGCTCGGCCGAGGCGCCGGCCTTGGTTATGACCGATTCGCCCGATACCAGCTTGTCGCCGATGTCGAGGCCGCGGATCTTGCCGGTCGCGTCCTTGCGGCTGACGTCGCCGTCGGTGAAAACGACCTCGGCCTTCTGCTGGGCCGCCGCGAGAGCGACGGCGCCGAGGAGGAAGGCGAGGCCCAGAAGTTTCGCTTTCATTTGACCGGCCCCTTGAAGCCCTGGACCCGCGGATAGCCCGAGACCTCGCGGTTGAGGATGAGGTAGTACCTGCCTTCGGGGGCGTCGAGGGCGACCAGGACGCTGTTCTTGTCGAGGTACTTCTTGAAGAAGACGCCGACGTCCATGGTCTCGCCGAAGTGCTTGTAGGAGTCGGGCTCGATCCTCGATATCGAGGCTATCGTCGGCGCGCCGAGGCTGAAGCCGGCCGCCTTGAGGTTGGACCAGGCCGAGTCGACGTCGACCTGGCGCAGGAGGATCTCGCCGTCGAGGATGAAGGGCGCCGAGGAGAGCCCCTTCACGGCCAGGACGCCGCCCCGGTCGATCAGGCCGACCAGTTTCTGCACTTTCTTCTCGCTCGGGGTGTAAGGCACGCTCGCGCAGGACCCCAAGGCGCCCAGGGCGGCGAGCCCCGCGGCCAGCACGCCGGCCGTAAGTATCCGCGCGCGGATCGATCGGTTCCGCATCAACTGCTCCTCCCGTCTCTTTACATGATGATAAAGCCTAATTATAGCGGCCCGGGCTGTCAAACAGAGATTCTATCTCAAGGAAGATCTTTTACCATGTGAAATTCCGTGTCGCCCTTCGAGAACAGGTCCTCATCGCCTCTTGCCCAAATCCTTCATCATCAGATACTCATCCACTCCCGGAGCAAAAAGGCTCGGAATGGTCCCGACTCGGATATATCCGTTTTTCTCGTAGTATCCTTTTGCCTTACGATTCTTCTTCCCAAGTAGCAGAAAGACTTTCTTAAAGAAGGGGTAGTCATTATCTCGGGAGATTCTCTTCTCCGCGTCCTTCAGCAATTTCGTGCCGATACCGCCTCCCCTTAAATCGCTTCTGACGGCGATGAGATGGATGTACGCGAAAATGTTGAAAGTCCCATTCATCACTATCCTGTAGAAGCCGACGACCTCACCGTCCTTGTTCTTGGCTACGATGAGTTCCTTCTTCCTCGCCGCCTCCTTTAGGATCGGCTCGGCTACTTCTCGCGAGAAATACTCTTCCCCGAGGTATGAATCGAGGAGTATCTCCAAAGCGGGGGGAACATCACTTCTGGTTGCTTCCTCGATTATCATCAAATTTTTCACTACTTAGCCTCCTTCCTCTATCGTGAATCCTCGTGCCGAAAATAGCCGAAACGTGCATTTCTTTTCATGGCCCTCTCCCTCTCGGCCATCACGGCGGCGGCAGATGGCGCCGCGCCCTTCGCCAATCCCCTTATTCTCAAGCGGGCCGACCCCTACATCTACCTCCATACCGACGGCTACTACTATTTCTGCGCAAGCGTTCCCGAGTACGACCGTATCGAACTGAGCCGCGCGCGCGACATCGTCGTACTTGAGAGTTCGCCAAAAGCGCTCCGTGATGATGTTGTCCAGAGCCCGGCCTTTTCCGTCCATGATACTTTCCGTGCCCAGCTCATCGCCGGCCAGCGCGTTACGTGCCAGGACAGCGGCGAGCGGTCCAGGCGGCCGATCGGGGGCAGCGAAGCCGGAAACTGACGCCGGACCTGGACCACCAAACCCAGGCGCTTCACCGAAGCGTGACGGACCTGGGACGGTGATCTGGACGCGGGGCAATATTTTCAAGAGCGACGATAGGCATTCCCCGACCTAAGCGCTGGTGTGATCCGCCCCACCTACCTCCCTGATGAAGTCGAGAAGGAGCGCGCTGAGCCGAACCGGCTGCTCCTGTTGAATCCAGTGACCGGCGCCGTCGATCAGTTCGATGCCAGCCATTCTCGTCGCCGCCTTCGTCCTCATAAGATCGACCGCGCCCGGCGCCGAATAGGGACCCCAATCGCTCTTCCCTCCGATGAAGAGCGCCGGGACATCGATCGTCTTGCCCGAAAACAGGCGCAACTCAGCGTTGAGGTCAGGATCGGAATAGACGCGATAAGTCTGCAGGGCGCCTTGAAACCCGGTGCGGCCATACTCCTCCGTGTACACTCCAAGTTCCGGCTCAGTGAGCCATTTGCAGGCCAGGACCTCGGCTGCGGAAGGTTGGAATGGAGCGACGGTCTGGGGCATTGTCTTGCCGAGATCCATGATGTAATAGGTGGGCATTTTTGCAAGTTCTATGGCGGTTCGCGCCGTCAACGGATGCGGCTTATTCCCCGGCCAGTCAGCGCTCTTGACGTAGAAAAACGCGCGAAGAAACGCGTGTAAGCCTTGAGGGGGGTGCCACATGTCATCGTTCGCCCCCCGCGTGCTCAAGTATTGTTGATACGACTCTCTGGGCGGATCGAGCGCCGCCAGCGCGGCCGCTAACTTTTGATTTTCAGTGTTCGGTTGAACCGACGATGCCTCGCTTTCCGCTGTGTTGAACGGAAGCGCCGGCGGACCGGGGAACGGTGCGCTCATCAGCACCACCGAGGGAAAGACGTCAGGTCGGGCTAGCGCACAATAGGCCGCCACGGGCGAGCCGAAGTCGTGCCCGACGAGCATCGCCGTACGCCGATACCCCAATGCCGAAACCAATCCGAGGGCGTCGCGCGTCATATTCAAGAGGCTGAAGGGCCCTAGCTGGGCGTCATAGCCGTTCACCCAACCGGTAGTGCGGCCAAACCCCCGCTGGTCGGGCGCCACGACATGGTACCCGGCGTCAGCCAGAATTGGGATCAGGTGTCGCCAGCCGTAAGCCAAATCCGGAAAGCCGTGCAAAAGCAGCGCGAGCGGCCGGCCGGGGCTTTCGTAACCGCCCTCGAGAATATGGACATCGAGGCCGTTGATCCCATGGATCATGCGCGAGCGGACCCCCTTGGGAAGCGTCTCCCCGCCATATAATGATGTGGTCAAATCAGTTCCTCCTATGGGGTTTGCGCGGGCCGGTCGAAGTGAAACCGCAACCAGGCTGGCCGCGCCCATCGCTAAGATCTGTGGCTCGCTCTGTCGCATTTCAGTCTTCGCTTTGCCTTCTCCATATGTTACTCCTCAATTTGCGTCCATCCAACCGATTTCCTTAGATAATTGTATTGTTTTGCCGTTGGATTCTTTTCTTTACTAATCATCTTTTCTTTCTCTTCGCGATCGCGGCCAAAGCGACAAGACCAATGATGGAATACATGATCCGGTTTTTGACTCGGGGCCTTTTTGGCTTATCCGATGACCCGCCGCCGATATCCGAGAGCAGTTCCGCTCCCGGCTGGTTTTTCCATATTTGGCGACCAGAGCCAGTGGGATGAAGATTGCGGCCCTTTTCTTTGCACGCGCAGCGCAATATTGGAAACCAAAGTGGCCATCGTCACGATAAAACTCGTCAGCCGCAGACTGACAACGCCGGCGATGGTTCCAATGACAAGCAGGCATAAGGCGGCGGGAAAGGTCCTAGAACGGATTTGTATTTTCCCCCTCTTTAACAAGGTATAATGCCTCATGCGCCTTATCCTCTTCGCCGAGGGAGTGGTGATTCTATTCTTCACCTTAGCCAAGCTCTTGGCCAGGAATAAGCAGCCAATCCACTATTGCATGATTCTCGGGTGCCTCGCGCTCGCTTACATGCTCCTGTACTTTTGGGCCGTCGATGCCGGGTTTCTCGTTCGCGTTCCGGCTCTCGCCGGCAGCTACTTGGCGGCCACATTCCTGGCAGCGCCCTCATTCTACCTTTCCGCGCTTTCCATCTTGCACGAAGGCACGCGGCCCGTCCGCAGGTATGCCGTCTATTTCATCGTTCCCGCTATTTTAGCCTCGGGCTCGCTTCTATACGACGCTCTCACTGTCCCGGAAGAAACAGTCCCGGAGATCCCCGGCCATTTTTCGAGTCCGGCGCGGATGATCCTTGCCCTCGTTGCCACGCTTTTGTTTACCGCCGCCGTCGTCCTCGACCTCTTTGCCGCGTACAGGCTCCGGAGAGCGGACGATGTCCCGCATGGAAAAGATTTCCGCGGTCAGGTGCCCTTCCTTATTTGTTACCTCGCGGCCGCGATGATATTGATTTCCAGCTTCATCTTCCGAAACGACCGTCTAGCCAGGGCGGGATGCGCGACAATCGGCCTCATCGCGGTGGCCTATACTTTGACGCACATCGGCTTTTCCTATTTCTCCCCCGACCGCCCTCCGATGCCCCGTCGAGCCCGTCCCGAATGGGACAAATCGGCGGAGGAACTCGCCTCTCGGCTCCAGGCACTTATGAAAACGGCGGCTCCATACCGCTGAGATCCGTATGCGAGGATCTCCGGAAACGCCCCGGTCGCTCGATCCTCGACATAGCCTTCGAGAACGGCTTCAATTCCAAGAGCAGTTTCAATTCCCTCTTTTTACGGAAATACGGCATGACGCCCCGCGAGTATAGGCGGCAGAATCGCGAGATCCGCCCTAGCTCGAAGAACGCATGAACGAAGTAAGCCCGCTTCCCTGCTCCCGGATAATCTCAAAATGGGTCCGAAGATAAAACTTGGACGACGACAATGCGGGCTCAAATATGCCGCGAAGGCGTTGTACCTTTTTCGGTTTTTCTATATCCTGGTGTCCTTCTCGAAGGGGACATCCTAATGCTTCGCGATTTCCTTAATCAATCCACTGCGCAGCGTCGCGATCTGATTCTCAACGGATCCATATCCCGCACGATAGTCTTCCTCTCCGTTCCCACCCTGATGCTCGGCGGCGTGCAGGCCCTGATGCCCCTCATGGACGGGCTCTTCATCAACAACGTGGCCGGGACCCTGGTCGCGAGCGCGGTCACCTTCAGCGAGCCGGTGGTCAACATGATGACTTCCTTCGCCCAGGGCCTCAGCGTCGCCGCCATGGCCATCATCGGCCAGCTGAACGGCAGGGGCAACTTCGCGGAATCGAAGCGCACCGCCACCCAGATCGTGGTCGCCGGCTCGATCCTCGGCTGCCTGTCGGCGCCTCTCCTGCTGGTGGCCGCCTTCGCCATCTCGAGCTCGGTCAATCCCCAGATCGCCCGCAACGTCTTCCTCTACCTCTCTCTCAACGCCCTGGTCCTTCCCTTCTCCTTCATGGAGTCGATCTACAACGGGATCAAGAACGCGAACGGCAAGCCCGAATCGCCCTTCATCCGCATGATCCTCATGCTCTGCCTCAAGATATTCTTCAATTTCCTCTTCATTTACTGGCTGCGCCTCGGGATCGTGGGCTGCGTGCTCTCGTCGCTCCTGGCGAACGTCATCATCACCGTCTGGATGTTCCACGAGCTCTTCGTCAAGGACGCGCCGGACCGTCTCGAGCTGAAAGGCTTCCACTTCGACATTTCGATAATACGGCAGCTCGGGCGGATCGGCTTCCCCGCCATGCTCAGCTCCTTCATGCTCAATCTCGGGTTCTACCTCATCAATACGGAGACGCAGAAGTACGGGCCGATCGTCCTGAACGGGCAGGGCATCGCGAACAACATCACGGCGGTGTGCTTCAACCTGCCGGGGGCCTTCAGCTCCGCGGTGACGACGATGGTGAGCATGAACGTCGGCGCCGGCGTCCCGGACAAGGCCAGGCGGTCCTGCGTCGCCGGATGCTTCATCAGCGCCATTACCGCGGTCGTCGTCATCGCGATCGTCGTGCCGCTCTCGCCGCTTCTCACGATCCTCTTCACCCGGCAGGCGGAAGTCCTGGAAATCGCGAACCGGGCGCTCCACATCTACACCTATTCCGTCGTCGGCTTCGGCCTGTGCATGACCGTCCAGGGGGCCTTCATCGGGCTCGGGCGCACGAAGGTCCCTCTCGTCCTCGGCATCCTGCGCATCTGGCTCCTGCGATACCTCTTCATCCTCGCGACCGAGCGGGCGCTCTCGTACTACGCGATATTCTGGGGCAACCTCTTCTCGAATTATAGCGCGGCCCTGCTCGCGATCTTCCTCCTCTCGCGCGTAAAATGGGTTTCCGTCATCGGAACGAGGAAGGCCGAAGAGCGGGTCGAGAGAGAGGCAGTCGAAGCCTGAGATCGGGGAGAAATACCATATTCCCCAAAGGAAGGTCTCTCGATACAATCGCCCGATGCATCCGGAGCTCGGGCCCCTCGCCTTCGCCCTCCTCGTCCTCGCGGGCGGAGCGGCCGGCTTCGTGGACAGCATAGCCGGGGGCGGGGGAATGATAACGCTGCCGGCCCTGCTGGCGGCCGGGCTGCCTCCCCACTTCGCCCTGGGGACGAACAAGCTCCAGTCCAGCTTCGGCAGCCTCGCAGCCGCCCTCCGCTACAGGGCGGCCGGCATCGTCCGCTTCCGCGACATGATCCCGGGCATCGCGGCCACGGCGGCCGGAGCCTGCGCCGGATCGCTCTCGGTGGGCGCCATGGACTCGGGGCTGCTCCGCATCCTGATCCCGGTCCTCCTCCTCGCGATCCTCGCCTTCCTGGCGATCAAGCCCGGCTTCGGGCTGCGGACGCAGGAGCGTAAAGTGGGGCGGCTGGCTTTCTGGATCGTAGCCGGCCTCTGTCTCGGCTTCTACGACGGCTTCTTCGGTCCGGGTACGGGCACCTTCTGGGCGATGGCTCTCGTCGGGCTCGCCGGGCTCGACATGCGCGGGGCCACGGCCCACACCAAGGTGGTCAACTTCACCAGCAACCTGGTCTCCCTCGCGGTCTTCCTCGCCGCGGGCTCGGTCCTCGCGACGATAGGCGTCGCCATGGGCCTGGCCGAGGCCGCCGGCGCCCTGGCCGGCAGCCGCATGGTGCTCAAGCGAGGGGCGCTCTTCGTCCGCGCGGTGACCCTCGCGGTGACCGGAGCCATGGTGGTCTACATAGTCCTGCGCTATTGGATCGGATCGCCCTCGGGCTGATCCTCTCTTCGACCATCCAGGCGCGCCCGCAGCCATTCCGAGATGTCCGCGACGCACTCCTGCCGGATCTCGTGGCCCATGGGATACTCGTGATACGAGACATCCATGCGTAGCGGGGACAGCCGGTCCCTGATCTCCCTCCCGTGCCGGATAGGCAGTATTTCGTCCCTGATCCCATGGCTGACGAAAACCGGGAAGGCCTCGAGCCGGTCGGGCGAGGCCATGAGAGGAAGGACCTCGGGGAGGATCCTGCCGCTCGCGGCCACCACTCCGGCTATTTTTTCGGGACAGGTGAGGGCCGCGCTTAGGCTCATGATCGTGCCCTGGCTGAAGCCCATGAGATAGACCCGGCTCGCGTCGACGGGATACTCCTGCGCCAGCTCGTCGATGAAGCCGAGGAGAAGGCGCCGACTGCTTTCGGCTTCCTCGGGCTCGATCGTCGATCCGCCGGGGGAGAGCCGGGCGTGGAACCATGCGTAGCCGCCGCCTCCGCTGTCGTAGGGGGCGCGGGCGCTCACGAAGAAGAACCGGCCGTCGAGCTTGTTGGCGAGGAAGAACAGGGAGCTCTCGTCCCCGCCCAGGCCGTGGAGGAGGAGCATGAGGGGAGGCCTGCCGCCGGAGGCCTGGACGGGCTCTTTTATCCTATGAACCAAGGAAAGTGTTTCAAGCATTTATGGCAAAGGATAATTACGATCGACACTCGAGTAAAGCCCGGACGAGGCATCCTGCGCAATGGGACGGGGACGTCGATAGTAGGCTTTGGCGTAATCGGTCGGCTTCTCGGCATTGACCGGGCGATAGCCGGATATATACTTTGGGGGAGTATGCCGACAATTATCGCCATAGTGGACGGCCTGGGCGGCGGGATCGGCGCGCAGCTCGCCGAGCGCGTGAAGAAGGAGGGCTTCGCGGGGACGACCATCGTCGCCCTCGGCACGAACGCGGTCGCGGCGCAGCGCATGATCGAGGCGGGCGCCGACCGCGGGGCCTCCGGGGAGAACGCCATCCGCGTGTCCATCGACCTCGCCGACTACGTGCTGGGCCCGATCGGCATCGTCCTCCCGAACGCCATGATGGGCGAGCTGACGCCGGCCATGGCCGGAGCCATCTTCGCCTCGCGCGCGAGGAAGATACTCCTTCCCCTGGCCCAGTCCCATGTCTCCGTCGTCGGCCTTGCCCAGCTCAACGTCGGGGAGCTCATCGACGAGGCGATGGCGGTCCTGTCGCGCGCGCTCAAGGGTCAGGGATGAGGTCGGGTTGACCCTTCCTTCCCCCGCCCGTATACTGGCCGGAGCCGGCACGAAGCCGACCCTCGGAGGCCGAACGAATTCGGCCGTAATTTCAGCGATTCCCGACCGACACTCGCCCTCGACGGGCTGACAGGGAGCCGAGCTCCCCGTCGACCAGAAGGAGAGCGCATGCATATCCCCGACAACTACCTCGGTCCCGCGACCTGCGCCGTCATGGCCGTCGCCGTCGTTCCGGCCTGGGTCGTCTCGGCGAAGAAAGTCGCGAAGGAGCTCTCGAGGGAGAAGGTCCCCCTCCTCGGGATCGGCGCGGCATTCTCCTTCCTTATTATGATGCTCAACGTGCCCGTGCCGGGCGGAACCACGGCCCACGCGGTGGGCGGCACCCTCCTCGCCGTCCTCTTGGGACCCTATGCCGCCTGCATATCGATCAGCACCGCCCTCCTCATCCAGGCCCTCGTCTTCGGCGACGGGGGCATTCTCTCCTTCGGCGCCAACTGCTTCAACATGGCCTTCGTCATCCCTTTCCTCGGCTACTTCATCTATAAATTCGCGAAGGATAGGGCGAGGTCCAGGCGCGGCGAGTACATCGGGCTCGCGATCGCGTCGTATATCGCGATAAACTTCGCCGCCCTCTGCGGCGCGATCGAATTCGGTCTCCAGCCCCTCGTCGCCAGAGACACGGCGGGTCTCCCTCTCTATTGCCCCTACCCTCTCTCGGTCTCGATCCCGGCCATGCTGATCCCTCATCTCACGCTAGCCGGAGTCGCCGAGGCGGCCTTCACCGTAGCCATAGTCGCCTTCGTGGCGAAGGCTTCTCCCGGTATCGTCTACGTAGGCTCCCCCGTGAAGACGAAGCCTCTCTACGCCCTGGTCGTCGCGCTCGTCGTCGCCTCGCCCCTCGGCCTCTTGGCGGCGGGCTCGGCCTGGGGCGAGTGGGCCCCGGATGCGATAAAAGGCGTCGTGACCGGCGGCAAGAGCCTCGGCTTCGTTCCGGCGGGCTTGGAGAAGGGATTCCGCTTCCCGGCGCCAATGCAGGACTACGGTCTCAAGGGCCTTCCCGATATCCTGGGCTATATCCTCTCGGCCGTACTCGGCGTCGCGGTCTTCATCATCGCGTACAAGCTTCTCGGCCTTCTCAAGAAAGGCGGCAAGGACGATGCGATGAAGGCGGGGGCCTAGCGGCCCGAACATGGAAAGAGTTCCGGCCTGGCTCGCGGCGCGCGAGAGCTACGAGCCGCGTCCCGACCGAGGGCGCCATCTCGAGAAGAGCCTCCTCGCGCTGCTCCATGTCCTCGCCGCGCTCAGGGAGGCGCCGGGAGCGGGAAAGGACGGGGCGAGGCTCAACCCGGCCCTGAAGCTCGTCTCGACCTTCCTGGTCATACTCCTCGTCTCGCTCTCGCGGGGCGGGCTTTTCCTCGAGGCCGCCGCCGCCTTCGAATTGGGCTGGCTCTGCCTGCTTCGCGGCGAGACCATCGCGCGGGTCCTCCGCAGAGTCCTCGCGGCCGGGCTTTTCGCGCTCGCGATCCTCCTGCCGGCGTACGCGCTGGGCCGCGGCGCGAACTTGCCCTTCGTCTGCGGGAAGGTGCTGCTGGCGTTGCTCGCGGCGGCCATCTTCTCCTCGGCGACGGGCTGGCCTTCGATGGCCGCGGCCTTCTCGACCCTGCGAGTCCCCGATGTCTTCGTGATGACGCTCGACATGACGGTCAAGTACATCTCCCTCCTCGGGGCCCTCCTCCTGGACATGCTCTGCGCGCTGAAGCTGCGCTCCGTCGGCCGCGACGAGAGGAAGATGTCCTCCCTCGCCGGCTTGGCCGGAACGCTCTTCCTGAAATCCAAGGATGCCGCCTGGGCCCAATACCAGGCGATGGAGTGCCGCTGCTTCGACGGGAGATACGCGGTATCCAGGCGCGCCGGGTTGGGCTGGCGGGACGCGGCCTTCGTCGCGGCCGACCTGGCGATCGTCGCCTTTTTCGTCGCCGCGGGATGGGGCCGATGATAGAGCTCCGCGACGTCAGTTTCGCCTATCCCGAGACTGACGCCCTGCGCCGGATCGACCTGCGCATCGAGGAAGGGGACTCGGTCGCGATCATCGGCCCCAACGGCTCGGGCAAGTCGACCCTCCTCAGGCTGATCTGCGGCCTCGCGACGTCCGTTTCGGGCAGCTACCGTTTCGACGGAGAGGCGATGACGGCGGCCCGGCTCTCCGACCCGCGTTTCGCCAAGGCCTTCCATCGGCGAGTGGGTTTCCTCTTCCAGGATTCGGACGCCCAGCTCTTCTGCGGCTCGGTCTACGACGAGATCGCCTTCGGACCCCGCCAAATGGGCCTCTGCGAGGCCGATTTCGACGGGAGAGTCGCCGACCTCGTCGGGCTCTTCGGTCTCAGGGCCGTCGAATCGCGGGTGCCCTACCACCTGAGCGGCGGCGAGAAGCGGAAGGTGGCCCTCGCGAGCGTCCTCGCCCTCAACCCCGAGGTCCTCTGCCTCGACGAGCCCATGGGCGGCCTCGACCCGAGAACGAAGTCCTCGCTCCGCGCTCTCATCGCGACGCTCAACGCGGCGGGAAAGACGATCATCTGCGCGACCCACGACTTCGAGTACGTCGAGGGCCTCTTCAGGCGGGCCGTCGCGCTCTCGCGGGAGGGCCGGCTGGTCAGGGACGGACCCTACGACGAGATCATGGGCGACAGGGACTTCCTCGAGGCGATGAATATCATTTGAAGGCGGAAAGCATGATCATCGAGAAGAAGCGCGAACGGCTTGGCGAGATCATCCGGGGCTACGGGAGGGCGGCCGTGGCCTTCTCGGGCGGGGTGGACAGCTCCTTCCTCTGCGCGGCGGCCCGCGAGGAGCTCGGCGACGGGGCCCTGGCCATCACGATAGTCTCGCCGATGCTGCCCAAGAGCGAGCTCGCCGACGCGCGCAGGGTGGCCGAGCTCGTCGGGATACGCCACATCCTGGTCGAGGCCGGCGAGATCGAGGAAGAGGTCGCGGCCAATCCGAAGGACCGCTGCTACCACTGCAAGAGGCGCGAGTTCGGGGCGATAGC
>Ga0181520_10006091_pt1 | contig 18711 bp, 13 predicted proteins | sample PEATcosm2014_Bin_29_FD_132451 | JGI IMG/M metagenome (GOLD analysis project Ga0181520, IMG submission 132451) | Peatland microbial communities from MTU Mesocosm Facility, Houghton, MI, USA - PEATcosm2014_Bin02_30_metaG | ecosystem: Environmental > Terrestrial > Soil > Wetlands > Peat | place...
AACAGAACATCATTTCAGACGAATGTTAGTTTGTTGGATACCCGATACTTTTCCTCCGAATTGCTCCGGAAAGTACCTACAACTGCGGTCTACGGTCAGGTGGGGGAAGACAGTGAGGGGAAATGGCCTACTTCCCTAAAAAGGTATATTCCAGAATGTTAGCAAAGATAACGGCACCTTCAAAACAACAACAGACCATCGTTTCAGATGAATGTTAGTTTGTTGGATTCCCGCGTTCGCGGGAACGACAGTTAAGAGATAAAGGCGGCAATGGGGGGTCAGTCCAGCTTGAGCAATTTGAGCAGTTCGGCGGGGGTATATTTCCCGGGCTTTTCCTGATTAGCCGCCATTTCTGCCGTGATGCGCAAAAGGGCCTCGTTAATCGGAGCTTTAGTGCCGAGCTTCGCAGCCAGCCGCACGATTTCCCCGTTCAGAAAATCCGTTTCGACGGTGCCCTGCCCGCGCACCAGGCTCTGCCAGGTCGAGCCCAGCGGCACGCCGTACAAATCATTTTGCGGGCGTATAACGTCTTTTGGCGGACGGACAGCAATATTCTCAACCGCAACCCAGCGTATTCCGGCCCGGGCCAGAATGTCTTTACCCTCGTCCTGTACGGCGGCGGCGATACGGTTAGTCTCCCCGCCGGGAACATTGGTGACGGCGCCGACGGCGTTGGCCAGATTTTCCAGCAGCTTGCCCCATTTACAGGGCATGATTTCCGGCGTAACGAGGACGTCGTAACCTGCTTTGCGTAAATTCACCGCGGCGGATTCCGCCAGAGCGTCCTTACCTTCAGGGTAACACCCGATAACCAGCCGTCCGGGAGGTTTGCCGCGGCTTTCCACTTCACCTTCGCGAATGAAGACGGCGCCGGCTTTTACCATCACGCCGTAAACCCGGGGAAAATACCTAAAGGCAATTTCCTCATTGCGCACCCCGTTCTGGAAACAAAAAACCGGGATATCTTTAACAACAGCGGACAGGTCGTGCAAGGCTTGATCCGTATCCTGACTTTTAACACAGAGAAAAACAACGTCCTCCGGTCCGAACTCGATTTGATCCGGCGAAGTAACGGCCGGCAATTGAACGATCTGCGTCCCGTCCGGGGTCCGCAATTTGAGCCCGGATTCTCGGATGGCGTTGACATTATTCGGCCGGCCGATAAGGATGACAGGCGTGCCGGAAAGCGCCAGCAGGCCGCCGACCGCCCCGCCGACGGCGCCCGCGCCGTAAATGATGATTCTCATTTTATCCGTTAATTGCCCCTCAAATTAAGATTTAACGTTGCTGCCGTTTACCAGGATAATGACCACGGCCACGATACCCGCAAGCGGTGCGGCAACGCAGGCACCGGCGGCGCCCGCCAGGGCCATACTCCGACTTTTTCTTTTCAGCGTCAGCCAGCCCCCAACGATGCTCAGGACTATTCCGAGCAGAAAAATTAACGCCAGCAGCGAAGCCATCAAATTGTTGCCGCCGAACCCAACGTCCAGAATCAGGTAAGGGAAAGGTGAGATTACGGCGGTGGCACGCAGCAGCGCTTTGACATCCAGGACATGGGTAAAAACGCCGATGAGCCAAAAAACATTGAAAATACCGGCAATCAGCATCAATATCCCCGCAGCCGCCGGCACGCTTCGCTTTCCCATTGAATTCATTATACATGGTCTATAATGGTAGAGGATTAACATGATAGATACTGCAAACGTTAGTACCTGCGAAGCCCCTGATTAGATAGTCCTTTACGTCAGTACCTTCGTAACGCCGGGAAATTCGTGCCCGATGGTGAAATTCTACCTACGTAGATACGTATTGCCATGCGTGGGGATAAATAGGTATAATTTATGCAGAATCAGTAAAAACACGTAGGTAGTTTATTAACCACGGAAGGTGTTCATGAAGGTAGAAATCGACGGCACGACGTATCACACGACGCAAAACTACTACAGCCCGGACTGGTGGGACAAATGGTCAAAGAAAAATTTAAAGAAGAAACGCTGGATATTTTCCAGAACGGCCAAACGTCCGGTTTTTGTTCCCCGGACAGTAGTGAGCCTGCAATATATGGTGCTGGTTACCCTTGGTCTCATCTGAATTACAGTAAGTGATGTTCGAAAATTTAATTGGGAGTCCGCTTTGAACTTCTATGATTTTAGAAGGGTTGAAGTCGCGTCTAACTCAAAAAAATCAAGGCAATAATAAATCCACCATATACTAGACTGTTTGCAATTTCAATCGATTAATTAATTACTCCGGCGAAGTAAATAAGTCAACAACGCCCCATCTACATTTGCTTGGCTCAATACCATAGCCCACCGGTGGAGAACACCAACATCTAGCCTCAGTTCTTTTTATTGTTAATATAAAAAGCCGATGGCTGACCGCTGTAAACTAATAGTTATACTACTTTTTCCAGTTTGGCCTCGGTGGTTTCGGCCAGCTGATGCAGGTCCTGCGGCACGGTTTTATCGTTTTGCAGGCGGGCAAAAGTCGCTTTCATCCGTTCGCGGCGCTGTTTGCGATCGATGGCTACCTGGCGGCTGCCGCCGAACTGTTCTTTGTAAATCCGCACCAGAAAATCCGAAATTTCTGCGATCGAATAGCCCTGTTTTTGCAAGATTTGCACTTCCCGGATAAACGCAGCATAAGCCTGTTCCAGCAAATCCGACATTTTTGTTTTCAGCCCGGCATCCTGCTGCTGCGCTGCGGCGATACCGGCATAACCCAGGGTTTTCAGCAAATCGCTATCCGCCGGCAAGCCGAAGGGGAGAATACGGCTACCGAGGAATTCCTGGCCGTGGCCCGGTTTCACCCGGATAACACTGAAATGCCCCTTGAGCGCTTCCTTGACGGCCACATCCTGCTCCAGCACGGTCACGCCGTGCCAGCCGCGCCCTTTGAGCAGCCCCCGGATGCGGAACAAACCGCGGCGGAGGTAGAAGGAAAAACCCTTCATCTTGCGGTCGAAGAGGGGGCCGCGCATCAACCAGAGGTCACCCGAAAAAAGCAGGTCGTTATCCGGACGGTAACCTTTGGGCGCCGCGCTGTCCGGCTGGGCGTAATCCCGCACGGAATAAATGGCGACAATCTGGTCCCGCGTGTGGGAATCGGGGCTTTGAGGAACCGCCAGGACGTCCAGTTTTGCAACGCCGCCGAAGGAAAACGGCGCCAGCAGGCGGATGAAGTCCATGCCGAAAATCTTAACAACGCAGCCGCCTTTATCCGGCGAAAGGAATTCGATTTTGCATTCTTTCAGTTCTTTGGGGCTGCGCAGGCCGAGCAGATTGCGTTCCAAGATGTTGCGTTCGTCTTCAATCGCGCCTTTGAAATTGGCGTGCACCAGGATTTTCGCCCCGGACTGCCTGGCAAGAATATGTGCCAGACCGTAATGATCGGGGTGGCTGTGGGTGATAATCATCGTTTCGATGGCTTTGGGGTCGATTTTGTTTTCCGCCAGGATAGACAGGATACTGTCGCGGTGGCGGCGGTCGCCGGTGTCGATTAACGTATGGCGGGCGGTGCCGTCTTTTTGGTAGCTGAAGATGTAAATATTGCCGCCGTAACGGAAGTAAATACTGGTTAACGCCACGCTGCCGCCAAGCTGCTCGCGGACAATTTTATATTGCGGAGTATCCATTTTTTACGCTTATTCCTTCTCGCACCGCTGCTGCATAGGCAGCCGCCTATGCAATTCCTGAAAAACCTTTAGCACCTGCGGGGAAAATGTCTTTCTTAATAAGAATCCCCTCTCCGATGAGGGGATAAAGTCTATTTGGGGCTAAATATACGAGGTACTTCCGCTACTTATTACCTACCCAACGACCCACCCTTAAACCCCGCCCGGTACATTTGGTTTTAAAAACCAAAGTATTTCGGCTTCCGAGCCTCAAGGCGGGGAAGATTAACGAGATTGAGGGCTTTCGCCCTCCATCTTCTGGAGCTGCTACCTACACCCAGGATACTAGCTTCTAAGTAAACATAAATAAAGGAAAGAATTTTAAATTAGGTGGTTTCCATATGGGCAACGGCCACGACGGTATCGCCTTCGTCCATACGCATCAGGCGCACGCCCTGGGTGCTCCTGTCGAGGATGCTGATTTCTTTCACCGGCGTGCGGGTCACAATGCCGTTGGCGGAGATGAACATGACCTGCTGCGACGGGGAGACAATCCTGGCATCCGCGAGTTCGCCTGTCTTGTCCACCAGTTTGATAGTGCGGACGCCGCTGCCGGCGCGGTGCTGCTTGGGATAGCGGTCAATCTGCGTCAGTTTGCCGTAACCCTGCGTGGAGACAACAAGAACGTAGGAACCCGGCGAGGCAATACCCATACCCACGACGGTATCGCCATCGAAGAGCTTGATGCCTTTGACGCCGCCGCTGGTGCGCTGGCTGGTGCGGATGCTTTCCACCGGGAAGCGGATAGACTGCCCTTTCTGGGTGACCATAACGACATCGTCCTGTTCCGTGGCGATGCGCGCCGAGGTCAGTTCATCGTCTTTTTCCACGTCCATACCGATGAGGCCGCTGCTGCGGACGGCGGTAAAGTGGTCCAGCGAGGTCTTTTTAATTTCGCCGTTGCGGGTGCCCATCAGCAGATACAGGTTCGGGTCGAAGTTGGTAATCACCACCATATCGGAGACTTTTTCTTCCGGCGGGATGGAGAAGAGGTTGACCACGGCCAACCCCTTGGCGACGCGGGAAGTGTCCGGCGGGACTTCATAACATTTCAGGCTGAAAACCCGGCCCCGGGTGGTGCACAATAACAGATAATCGTGCGTATCGGCGATGGCCAAAAGCCGCACGGCGTCCTCTTCACGGGTTACCATGCCGATGATGCCCTTGCCGCCGCGGTGCTGCGCTTTGTAAATCTGCGCCGGCACCCGCTTGATAAAGCCGCGGTTGCTCAGAATTACGGCCATTTCGGCGTGGGGAATCAGGTCTTCCTCGCGGAATTCCTTGATGCCTTCCTGATTGATTTCGGTGCGGCGGTCGTCGCCGAATTTTTCTTTCAGTTCCAGCGTTTCCTGTTTAATCACCGCCAGGACGCGGCTGGCGTTGCCGAGTAAATCTTCCAGGTAGGAGATGGTCTTCAACAATTCGGCCAGTTCATCCAGGATTTTCTTTCTTTCCAGTCCGGCCAGCCGGCGCAACGGCATTTCCAGGATGGCATCGGCCTGGGCCTTGCTCAAGCTGAAGCTGCCCATCAGGTTCTGCCGGGCGACGTCGGTGGTATCGGATTTGCGGATAATAGCAATCACTTTATCAATATTATCCAGCGCGATGCGCAAGCCTTCGAGGATGTGGGCACGGGCACGGGCACCCTTCAGTTCAAATTTGGTGCGGCGGGTAATCACTTCGCGGCGGAAATCGATGTATGCCTGGAGGGCTTCCCGAATATTGATGACCTTGGGCTGCCCGTCAATTAGCACCAGCATGTTTGCCGCAAAAGTGGACTGCATCGTAGTGTATTTGTAAAGGTTATTCAGCACCAGTTCCGGCTGGACATCCCGCTTCAATTCGATGACGATGCGCATGCCCTGCCGGTCGGACTCGTCGCGCAGATCCCCGATGCCGGTGATTTTCTTATCACTGACCAGTTCGGCGATTTTTTCAATTAAAGCGGCCTTGTTGACCTGGTACGGCAGCTCGTTAATGATAATCTGGCGGCGGGTGCCGTCGTGCATATCGCTGATGTAAGCCTTGGCGCGGACAATCATGCGGCCGCGGCCGGTGGCATAGGCGCTCTGGATGCCGTCTTCACCGAGAATGACGCCGCCGGTGGGGAAATCCGGCCCCTTGATAAACTGGGTCAGTTCTTCGATGGTGGCGTTCGGGTTATCAACGAGATGGGCGATGCCTTCACAGACCTCAGTGAGGTTGTGCGGCGGAATATTCGTGGCCATACCGACGGCGATACCGGAACTGCCGTTGACCAGCAGGTTCGGCAGGCGGGACGGTAGAACGGTCGGCTCTTTGAGACTGTCATCGAAATTGGCCTGAAAATTGACGGTGTCCTTTTCGATATCCAGCAGCATCTGCTCGGCGATTTCGGTGAGACGGGCCTCGGTGTAACGCATGGCAGCCGGCGGATCATCATCGACGCTGCCGAAGTTGCCCTGGCCGTCCACCAGCTGGTAGCGCATGGAAAAATCCTGCGCCATACGGACCATAGCGTCATAAACGGGGGCGTCGCCGTGGGGATGATATTTACCCAGCACTTCGCCGACGATGCGGACGCTTTTCTTGAAAGCGGAATTATGAGTGAGCCCCAGCTCGGACATGGCGTAGAGGATGCGACGGTGCACGGGTTTCAAGCCGTCCCGGACATCGGGGAGGGCGCGGGCGACAATGACGCTCATGGCATAATCGAGGTAGGAACTTCTCATTTCCTCTTCGATATTTACATTTTTTATTCTTTCAGTTGTCATTTTTTATAGACTCCGATTCAACATCAAGCTCATAGGATTAAGATACAAGCGCAGCGATTTGTGCGTGCAGAGAACCTAAATAATAATAGCACATTTGGGGCTGTTTAGATACACTTAAAGGGAAATAAGCAAGAGTCGAGCATCAATACATCAAGTTGAACAATAGCGAACAAATGCGCGGCTTTTTAGAAAAGAAAGCAGCCGCGGCCGATAGACAAAGAAAAGAGGCTAAAAAGTCGAAATTATCCTGCTCTACGTTTGCTTTCGGCTTTTGGCCTCCAGCCTCAATCCCTCCTTGGGAAGGAGGGAGCTGTTCGCTTGTTAGCGACTATTCGTCGCCGGAGTCGTCGTCAAAATCGTCTTCATTCGGCGATTCGGCCAGGGCTTCCGGTTCTTCGCCGCCGACAATAGTGTAGCCGGGGTCGCCGTTCAAGGCATCTTCCTGTTCCAGTTCGCGGCGGATAACGCGGTCGCTGATATCGGGACGGGCAGCTTCGATGCCGCGGGTGGGGAAGGAAAGCTGACCGGCCTGGCCGGGGTCCTGATGTGTTTCGCGGATAATAACGGTGACCGCTTTGTCCGTCGAGCTGACGATGGCCGCCGAATATTTGTTGCCGCCGCGGATTAAACGCACCAGGCGCTGGCCGTGACGCGGTTCGACACGCCCCAGGTATTCGCCCTTAGCGGTGACAATATCCAGATTATTTGCGTTTTCTTTCAGGTTGACCACGTCTCCCGCTACCATGTGAGCGAGGACGGACGGTTTGGCCAGATTACTTAACTGCACGACGCCGGCCTTGCCGATTTCTTCGATAAATTGCTGCGGTTCCAGTTTATGCGTTTTGGTATCCGCCGAAGTTTTAGTTTTTTTCAAATAGGTCAGCCGCTGCAGGTTTTTCTGGGCGATGGCGTTATACTGGTCGATGGCCAGGGTTTTGCGGTAAGCGCCTTCCGCTTCTTTATATTCACCGAGTTCCATATAAGCGCGGCCGAGACGGTTCAACGCCTCGACATCACTGGGAAATTTTTCGATAAGGGTCAAATTGATGGCGATGGCTTCTTTCCACTGCCCCTGCAAAGCGAGGGTAATGGCTTCTTTGCTGGCTTGCCGCCGCAGCCGGGATTGTTCTTCCTCTTGATAGGTCATCCTAGTTCACCCCAAATTATCACGAAACGATACTATTCTTTACTTAAGTTAACACACTTTAGTGAAAATATCCTGAAATGTCAATAGTATTTTACGTTCGTTTTGTGTCCAGGACTAAATAAATCCTGAAATATTTCCAATTTATTTTTACTATTCTTCCGTTTCAAAGGCCTTATGCAGGGCACGCACCCCATCTTTGACCTTCGACTCTTTGACGATGCAGGTAATCCGGATTTCGGAGGTGGAAATCATTTCAATGTTGATGCCGTTACTGCTGAGGGTATCGAACATCTTGGCAGCAAAACCGGGGGTATTCTGCATGCCGGTACCGACGATGCTGACTTTGCCCAATTCGGCATCGCTGACGATATCGCTGGCGCCGAGCTTCTTGGCAATCGGTTTGGTCACTTTCAGCGCATCGTTAATCTGGTCTTTAGTCACCGTAAAGGTCAGGTCGGCGAGGTTGTTGACGCTAGAGTTCTGAACGATGGTATCGACACTGATGCCAGCCTTGGCCAGCGCGACAAATATCGAGGCGGCGATGCCGGGCTTGTCCGGGATGCCTAATACGCTGATTTTAGCGACATCCATATCATAAGCAACACTTCTGACTTTATTTCTGACTTCCATCGAGACTCCTCCGTGAATTAATGTGCCGGGATTATCGTTGAAACTTGAAGCTACCCGGATGGGGATGTGATACAATTCCGCCAGTTCAATGGCGCGCGGCTGCATCACCTTATTGCCGTAAGTGGCCAGTTCCAGCATTTCCTCGTAACCGATTTCCGCCAGACGTTTGGCTTCCGGCACGACGCGGGGGTCGGCGGAATAAATACCGTCGGTATCGGTGAGGCGTTCACATACTTTGGCGCCCAGCGCGGCGGCCAGTGCCACTGCGGAGGTATCCGAACCGCCCCGGCCGAGGGTGGTGATATCCATGTCGTCGGTAATCCCCTGGAAGCCGGCAACGATGACAATGTGCCCCTTTTCCAGTTCTGACACGATACGTTTGGTATCAATTTTCACAATTTTGGCCTTACGGTAAGTCGTATCGGTTTTGATACCGGCTTGTGCGCCACTGAGGCTGATGGCTTTATAACCGAAACTCCGGATTGCCATTGCCAAAAGGGTTGACGCAACCAGCTCACCGGTAGATAATAAAACATCCATTTCCCGGGGATGCGGGTCGGAGGTGACCTGACCGGCCAGAGCGATGAGGTCGTCGGTGGTATCGCCCATAGCCGAAACGACTACTACCACCTGGTCGCCGCCGTCAAAAACCTTGCCGATTCTTTTAGCAACGTTTTTAATTTTTTCCGCGGTGGCAACGGAGGAACCGCCGTATTTTTGCACAATTATTGCCATCGTTTACCCTCTGATTAATGTATTCATGATTTTGTGTCCCTGGTCGACATGTAAACCGGTTTTCGCCGCTTCGGCCTCGGTGAACCGCTGCGCGCCGTTGGCTTTGAACCCGCTGCCCCAGAGCAGCAAAGGCACCGCGTCGCTGGTGTGCACCCGCTGCTTGACCGGGGTGGGATGGTCGGACATCACCAGCAGCCGGATTTTATCCTTGCCGAAATTCCGGAGCCGGCTGACGACTTCCGCATCGATTTTCTCGATAGCCTCGATTTTTTTATCGACGAGGCCGGCATGACCAGCTTCATCGGGCGCTTCGATATGTATTATTACTATATCATAATCTTTCAACGCTTCAAGCCCGCCGACAGCCTGCGCCGCGTAGTCGTTGTCCGGGCCGTCAGTGACGCCGGGAATCCGCAGCAGGGTCATATTGGCCAGTAAACCGAGGCCGCGCAGCAGGTCGACGCCGGTGGTCACGGCCGCCCGCTTGCCGTAAAGCTCATGGAAAGGCGGTAAAACCGGCATTTGCGCACTGCCCCAAAACAGCCAGATGCCGGTGGCGGGTAATTTGCCCCGCGCGATGCGCTGCTGGTTTACAGGATGGTCTTTGAAAATCGCTTCCGAACGTTTCATTAGTTCCAGCAGCCGGTCGCTGCCTTTGCCGCTGGGGAGAAAGCCGGCGACGGGTTTGCCGGGGATATCATGCGGGGGCGTGGTGAAAGCCAGGGCGGTTTCTTCCGCCTCTTTCAGTTTCAAAATATTGCGGTAACTGACACCGGGGAAAAAGTGGATTTTATCGCTGCCCATTCTTTCATTCAGGGCGGCGATTAGCTGATGCCCCTCTTCCGAGCTGATGGAACCGGCGCTGTGGCTGACCATGATGCCGTTCTGAATCGTCACCGGATTGCAGCGAAAAACAACTTCGCCCGGCGCAATACCGATGCCGAGGCTCTTCGCCTCGATGGGGGCGCGGCCGGTGTAATACACCTTGGGGTCGTAGCCGAAAATGGACATGCAGGCCACCGCGCTGTCCGGGTCCAAATCCGGCGGCACGTTATGCCCCAGCCCGGCAGTGCCGGCAGCGGCCATTGCATCCAGGTTGGGGGTACGGGCCAGTTCCAGCGAGGTCTTGCCGCCGCGCTCCGGAATCGGCAAACCGGCGGAGCCGTCCATGATTAAAACACAGTATTTCAACTCTTTCCCTTGCTTATTAACACTAATTTAACCTATAATAGAAAAGTTGCGGGGCGTAGCGCAGTTTGGTAGCGCGCAGCGTTCGGGACGCTGACATTGATATAAGTGCATAAAATTCGGGGCGTAGCGCAGTCTGGTAGCGCGCTTGGTTCGGGACGCTGACATTGATATAAGTGCATAAAATTCGGGGCGTAGCGCAGTCTGGTAGCGCGCTTGGTTCGGGACCAAGAGGTCGGCAGTTCAAACCTGCCCGCCCCGACCAAATATCAATAAACAGTTCGTTTTCCCTCCAGAAAGCTATTATTCTCCAAAAGACATTTTAGACTGGCGTTGCTTGTAAGTCAATTTATTTTTTAGATATCACTTTAAGAGCGACTCCCGTACGATATTATTCTTGTTCTCTGCAATCTTGTGCACAGTTCTTTGTCCTAAAGCCAATATAGCTGATGCATGGATAGATGCCACACGCTCATTCAACGTTGGAGGAAGAGTCCCTCGTACCGTAATACGGTATGTATATATTTTTTTCGCCATAAACACCAGCCATTTTGCTAATAATCGTTCTTATTTTGGGGTCGATTTCTTGTCACGCTTTTCAGTTCTAGAAATCCTGATAATTATTTAGGATCAAGCATGTTTCCATCTCCCATAACATATATATGCATTTTTCTGGTCAAAGTGGCGGCCAATAAGGACGTTACGCTCGTTTCTAAACGAACATGCCTGTTATCTTTTAATCGGTATAATTTTCAATAACGGCTGGCATTATGATACAATTGCAATCATCTGAAAAGGGGATATAAATGTCAATATCGCGTAGTATTTTTGACTCTATGCCAAATTCATTTAACCCCAAGGTGTTGGAGTTATTCCTTAAAAATCCCGATACAACTTATAGTCTTACAGAGTTGAGCGAAAAATTTGGTGGTAAGGATTCAAATCTTACAATCGACTTAGCCATGCTTTCATTAGACAGGCTCGAACGACATGTTACCAATGGTGAAACGTATTACAGTTTAAAGAAGAACACACAAATATAAACGTTACATGAGGTTCGAGTGTATCTCGGAATATCGTTAGTTGGTTTAATGTGCCAGGTTAAACTACCTTTAAATGAATACAGGGGTGGTCGTTGAAGTGGTTTTTATCTTTATGCTACTTCAACTTAAATCCATATCAATAGAAAGTTCGTTTAGACTCCTGTATTCCTGGGCAAGCATTGATAAAGTTCAAGTCAATTTAACGAGCTGTGTTAAAATTGACTGATGGCCAATAAAAGCAAATCTGTTTGGGCGGGATGGTTAGATATAAGCGCCGGAATTATCTGGCTCTTTGGGGATGCGTTTCTTTTTCTTATCATTATAGGATTATCCGTTGGTTTTGGAGCACCCCACATCTTCAATCTGTTGTTGATTCTTACCATACCTGCACTTCTTGGCATTTTGTCCATTTTGGGGGGTATGGTTTCACTAAAACGAACAAATTGGGTGCTTGCAATAATAGGTTCGATCTGCGCCGTGCCTTTAGGACTGGGGATAATAGCAATTGTGCTGATCATACAATCGAGAAATGTGTTTAATTAAATGATGTCGAATCTGTTGGGCATCGAAGAATACCCGTTGGTCAGGTAGCGGCTTGAGGAAGGCAAATTCTGCAGGTGAACGTGAAGAAAGCAAACTTGACCTGCTGATATGGCTCGAAAGTGGGTTCTGCCGGCTGGGCGAGAGCGGTTTGAAACAATGACAAGGCTGCTGGTTGATTCATATTCCCATTGGGAAGAACTGGAACAAATCAAACTGAATTGTGAAAGAAGCGATTAATGCCATAATTCAACGAGCAGGACCGCTATAGTACAATTATCTTATTTAACCCTTGGAGATAAAAACACAATGCGTGAAACTCTTATTATGACCGTTGCCACTCAAACGGGAGTTACACCCCGGCAAATAGAGGCTGTCAAATCCCTGCTTGATGAGGGAGCGACTATTCCATTCATTGCGCGCTATCGCAAAGAGAAAACTGGGGCACTTAATGAGGTGGTACTTAGCGAAATAAGGGTTGGGTTGGAACGATTGGCAGCGCTGGACAGCAGACGCTCGACAATCCTTAAATCACTTGAAGAACAAAATGTGCTTACAGAGCAGGTACGCAGTTCCATCGAATCGGTAATGACTATGGCGGAACTAGAGGATGTTTACCTTCCTTACCGTCCCAAACGGCGCACCCGGGCGACAATCGCTAAAGAAAAAGGACTTGAGCCACTAGCAAAATTGATATTGATGCAAGAAATCGCTGACCCGGCTCATGAAGCAATCACTTTCGTAAACATTGAAAAAGGGGTCGGTTCTGTCAACGATGCCCTGGCTGGAGCACGCGACATTATTGCCGAAAGGGTCAATGAAGATGGAAAGGCAAGATGGACTATCCGCAGGCTTTTTCATATGGAGGCCGTTATCCAGTCAAGTGTGGCTAAGGGGAAGGAAATTGAAGGTATCAAGTACTCCAATTATTTCGATTGGCAGGAACCTGTTACCCGTGCCCCCAGTCACCGGATGCTGGCGATGCTGCGCGGCGAGAAAGAGGGGTTCCTCAAACTCAGTATCAGTCCGTCGAAGGAAAAAGCAATAACACTGTTGCAAAGGATCTTCGTGAAAAATACCGGAGCTGCATCATCTCAAGTTGCAATCGCCGTTGAAGATAGTTATGAACGTCTTTTGGCACCCTCTATAGAGACGGATATCCGACAGCAGGTTAAAGAGCGTGCCGATACTGAAGCACTGCAAGTCTTCGTGCGTAATCTACGCGAAACGCTCATGGCTCCGCCATTAGGACAACTGGCTGTTTTGGCTATCGACCCCGGTTACCGGACAGGATGCAAGGTAGTGTGTCTGGACCCACAAGGCAAGCTTTTGTCCAATACCGTAATTTACCCGAACCAATCGGCGGCACGCGGTCAGGAAGCCGGTAAGGCAATACTCGACTTCATCGAAAAATTTCACATTGAAGCTATCGCTATCGGCAATGGTACCGCCGGCAGAGAAACCGAAGAATTTGTTCGAGGACTGAGTCTGCCGGATAAAATTCCCCTGGTAATGGTCAATGAAAGCGGCGCATCAATCTATTCCGTGTCCGCTGTTGCACGCGAGGAATTCCCCGAACAGGATATTACAGTACGCGGTGCAGTATCCATTGGCAGGCGGCTAATGGACCCTCTCGCAGAATTGGTAAAGATCGACCCCAAGTCCATCGGGGTGGGACAATACCAGCATGATGTCGACCAAAATAGACTTAAAAATAATCTTGATGAAACCGTCATGAGCTGTGTAAATGAGATTGGTGTAAAAGTAAATTTAGCTAGTCAACAGCTCCTCACCTATGTTTCGGGACTCGACCCCACACTGGCAAAAAATGTTATCACCTATCGAAATGAGAACGGTCCGTTTCGCAGCCGGGCAGACCTTAAGAAGGTGCCGCGATTAGGCCCAAAGGCATTTGAACTGGCAGCAGGGTTCTTACGTATAGATAACGCACATAATCCCCTCGATGGCAGCGCCGTGCACCCGGAAAGTTATCATATCGTAGACCGTATGGCCAAAGACATGGGCTGCACAGTGGCTGACCTCATGCGCAACGAGAAACTGCGCCAAGAGATTAACCTTGAGCGTTACACAGGAGAAGATTATGGGCTGCCGACATTACAGGACATTATGCTAGAGCTGGCCAAACCGGGACGTGATCCTCGCGAACAGTTTGAGGCGGTTGCTTTCACTATGAACATTAAGACAATTGCCCAGCTCACACCGGGAATGAAGCTGGCTGGAATTGTAACCAATGTGACTAATTTTGGAGCTTTTGTTGATATCGGGGTGCATCAGGACGGACTCGTGCACATAAGCCAGCTATCTGATAATTTTGTAAAAAATCCGGCTGATGTGGTCAGTGTCAATCAAAAAGTAATGGTTACAGTGCTCACGGTCGACACTGAACGGAAACGGATTTCTCTGTCAATGAAACCGGATGCGTCCCTGCTCGGACAACCCAGGTCAGAAAGTTAATAATAAGTTGCGCTTCGCTCGAAAGAACAATTTGAAGAAATGCGCCGCAAGCTGGAATAGTGCATATGTTGCTTAAAATACTGGTTGATGCCGACGTTGTGCCTGTGAAGCAGGAGATTTTTCGTGTCGCTTTACGCTACGGAATTAAAGTCACTATGGTGGCAAATTCCCCGGTTATTATGCCGCAGGAAGACTGGCTGAAATCGGTGATTGTCAGCGGCCGGTTCGATGCCGCCGATGACTGGATTGTGGAGAATGTGCAAAAGGACGATATTGTCGTTACCGCAGACATCCCGCTGGCAGATCGGTGTTTGAAAAAAGCTGCCCGCGTACTGGATTACCGGGGCCGTATTTTTACGGAAAATTCCATAGGCAATTTATTAGCAACCCGCGATTTGATGACCCATCTGCGCAATATCGGGGTAAATACCGAAGGTCCGAAAGTTTTCGGGAAACAGGACCGTTCCCGATTTCTCCAGTCTCTGGATACTATCGTTCAATCGATTCGTAATGGCAAATAACCCAAATAAAACTGGAGGCTCTTTTCTGTAATGGCATATATAAATCTACAAGGTATCAGCCTGGCGTTCGGCAGTACAACCCTATTTGAGGACATTCGTTTAACTGTAGAGTCCGGCGAAAAGGTTGCTCTGGTAGGCCGCAACGGTTCCGGTAAGTCGACCTTGCTCAAACTGATTGCAGGAATCCTCCGGCCTGATACCGGCACAGTCGCTTTCCAGAAAGGTATCCGTATTGACTACCTGGACCAGATGGTACCCGGTGAGATGACGGGTACGGTTCTGGAAGCGGTGAAAGGCGACCCAAAGCGGGTTCAGGCCGGGCAGGAGAAAGCCTTTGATCAACTGGCTGAGAAAGTAATCTCGCAATTGGGGCTGGAATCTGGTTGGATGAATAATACTCTTTCCGCCGGCATGAAGCGCAGGGTTTTAATCGCTAAAGCTCTTTCCGCCGAACCGGACGTACTGCTGCTCGACGAACCCACCAATCATGCGGATATTGATTCCATCAAACGATTGGAAGAGATGCTGCTTAAATTCAGCGGCGCCTTAATATTTGTCACCCATGACCGGATGTTCCTGCAGCGGATTGCCACCCGCATTGTGGAAATCGACCGGTGCAAATTGTTTGACCAGGTTTGTGATTATGAGACTTTTCTGGCGCGGCGGGCAGCCGCACGGGATGTCGAGGAAACACAAAATGCCCTGTTGGATAAAAAACTGAAGAAAGAAGAACAGTGGATCCGGACTGGCATCCGGGCACGGCGCACGCGTAATGAAGGCCGCGTCCGGGAATTGCAAAAATTGCGGGCGATTCGACAGGACAGAAGAGAAGCCTCGGGAATCGTTAAAATAGAATCGCAGGAGACCGAACATTCCGGAATGCTGGTCGTTAAGGCGGAAAACATCAGTTTCGGCTACGGCAGCACCCCCATTATCACTAAACTTTCCACGGTAATTATGAAAGGCGACAGGGTCGGCATACTGGGTCCCAACGGCAGCGGCAAAACTACTTTATTACGCCTCCTTCTCGGAAACATGCAGCCGGACTCCGGGAGCATAAGTCTGGGGACCAATTTACAAATTAGCTATTTCGACCAGTTACGCGAGCAATTGGAAGAAAATAAAACAGTGCAGGAAAATGTGGTAGAAAATAATCAGGATACCGTGACTATCAACGGGCAAAAGCGCCATATTATCGGGTATCTGCAGGATTTTCTTTTTTCCCCCGACCAGGTACGTTCTTACGTTTCCACGCTCTCTGGCGGAGAACGGAACCGTCTTTTACTGGCCAGATTGTTTACCCGTCCTTCGAATCTCCTGGTAATGGATGAACCCACCAATGACCTGGATATCGAGACAATGGAACTGCTGGAAGACTACCTGGTGAAGTATACGGGGACGGTGCTGTTAGTAAGTCATGACCGAGCGTTTGTAAATAATGTCGTCACCAGTACCCTGGTTTTTGAAGGCGACGGCAATGTCAAAGAATATGTCGGCGGGTATGATGATTGGCTGCGTCAGCGCTCCATGGAAGTAAAACCGGTTAAAACCTCAAAAGACAACCCGCCGCCCCCGGTAATTAGACAAAAAGTCAAATTCGGGTTTCGCCAGCAAAAAGAACTGGAAGCGCTGATATTGACTATCCAGTCGTTGGAAACGGAACAGGCAGACTTGTACAAAGCCATGGGTGATTCCAATCTCTACAAAAATGATAAATCGGCCGTTGTCAGCAAAAAGGAACGGCTTGACGAAGTCAAAAAGCTGCTGGCTGAAGCATATACCCGATGGGAAGAACTCGAACAATTAAAAAATGAATTGTGAAAATACAAACAAACGTGCTTATGCTTTTTGCCGTATCTCTGCGAGCGCCAAGCTATTTGGGCAATTTCAATGTTACCGCATTTTTACGGATTCTGATTTTACCGGCTTTGACCAGCGTTTGGGTTACATATTGCTGCGGTATGTCAACCAGTGTGTGTGTTTCCAGAATCTTAATCGCGCCGATGGCGCTGCCCGGAAACCCCGCATAGCGGGCAATTGTCCCCACCACATCCGCTGGCACAATCCCCTGTGACTTCCCCGCGTTAAGCGTCATTCTCACCATCCCGGCTTCATGAGAAGTATGGGACCCGCCGCGGCTGTTTTCTTTTTTGCCGTGCTTATTTTCGGTCTTTGGTTTTTGTTTCCGCCCTTCGTCCACTTCACTGATTGGTGCGATGGGCCGGTCAGTATCCTGTCCACGGGCTATTTTCAAAGCGGTTGCCGCAATTTGCTGAGCATCGTATCCCTTTTCTCCAAGCCGGGCAACAATCTGTAACTCTTTCTGATAGTCGCCGCTTTTTAACCGTACAACCATCTGTTCCAGTAGTCTGTCTTCGCGGTGTTTCTCGATATCTTCGGCTTTGGGAACCGGTATCCGGGTAATTTCTTGTTTGGTAAATCGTTCGATTTGCCGCAAGTGCCACTTTTCCTGCCCCGTCAACAACGAAATAGCAATGCCTTTTTTACCGGCTCTGCCTGTACGCCCGACACGATGCACGTATAATTCGGGATCATCAGGCAAATCGTAGTTAAAAACGTGTGAGATGTCGTCAATATCCAGTCCCCGCGCCGCGACATCCGTAGCCACCAGAATTGCAGTCTGATTGCGCCGGAAACGGTTTAAAACCTGTTCCCTGGTTTGCTGATTTAAGTCCCCGTTTAAGGCTTCGGCGGAAAAACCGTGAGCCATGAGTTCGTTTACTAAGTCACCAGTACCTACACGCGTCTTGACAAAGATCAGCGCTGAGGGGATATCTTCAATTTCAAAAATCCGGGTAAGCACGGCCAGTTTTTCATCTCTTTTATTGACCAGACAATAGCGATGGTCGACGGCATCAACCGTAAGATGCTCACTCTTGATACTGATCGATTTAGGGGCATTCATGAACTTATTTGCAACTTCGCCGATTCTTTGCGGGATGGTGGCCGAAAAGAGAGCTGTCTGATGTTCCGCCGGAATCGTACTGAGAATTTCTTCAATATCCTCAATAAAACCCATGCTTAACATCTCATCCGCCTCATCGAGGACAACCGTTTTTACGTGACCCAGGTCGAGTTCCCGCTTGTTTATCAGGTCCTTTAACCGCCCGGGAGTACCCACGACAATATCCACCCCCTGTCGGAGACGACTAATCTGAGGGCCGTAAGGCTGGCCGCCGTACACCGCCAGAACACGTACATTCAAGCCTTTCCCTAATTCGCAGGCGGCCTCAGCTACCTGCAGTGCCAGTTCCCGCGTGGGAGCCACGACAAGAGCTTTGATGCCGCGTTGCCCCCGTTCCATCGTTTGCAAGATTGGTAAAATAAAAGCTGCCGTTTTCCCTGTGCCCGTCTGGGCCTGACCGATAACATCATGTCCCGCAAGCATCAGCGGAATGATTTGCGATTGAATCGGGGTGGGGGTGATGTATCCCAGTTCGGTTACGGCCTGTTCCAGCTGCGGCATTAGACCTAATTGTGAAAATTCGGTTGTCATTATGCTCCTGCTTGCATTGCTTTAAGTCCACAGTATCGTTCTTTCCTCGGGGATTGGGTTCTCCTGATGCTTTCAACGGTTGACTTTGATTGCAAGTAAGAATTTACTTTCACAATAAAATGCCGCTTATCCCTGATGACAAAGGCAGCCGGCATTTATCTAGACCAAATCCTTTATGTGGCTAATATTATATTAACACAGCTGGTAGGCATCCTATTTCCCTTGTGAGTTACATCTGATTCCTGGTGAGCCGATAAAAACAAGTAAAATGGAGTACATACTTTACAAAAGACTATTGTATTAACTAAATTTGGACAAAAAAATAGCGTCTTCGATGCAACAAGGTAGCCTCACTTGGTGGCGCATCCGGTATGCGCTATATTCCACGCTCAAACACTAGAGAAAGTGTGTGTTATATTGTATTGTTTTGTAGTATCGTGTTTGGGGGTTTCCCATATCGTTTTGTAGAAGATTTGTAGAAAAGAA
>Ga0181520_10006093_pt1 | contig 18705 bp, 13 predicted proteins | sample PEATcosm2014_Bin_29_FD_132451 | JGI IMG/M metagenome (GOLD analysis project Ga0181520, IMG submission 132451) | Peatland microbial communities from MTU Mesocosm Facility, Houghton, MI, USA - PEATcosm2014_Bin02_30_metaG | ecosystem: Environmental > Terrestrial > Soil > Wetlands > Peat | place...
CAAAATGTACAGCCTGCACAGAAGACACCGGCAAGTCAAAATGTGTTGTCTTTGCTTTCAGAACAGCCAAATCAATTGCCCATTCGTGTAGCGTCTCCACAGCAGCAAAAACGGCAGCCTTACCACGAAGGGACAAGCCCCTTAGAAGCAGGAAATCCCCGCAATATGCAGAATTACACTAAAGGAATGGACATAGCAAATCAATTCAGGGCGCAGGTAATTGCTCAGGCTATGAAAAACGGCGCTGACCCGGATGATGCTATCGCTTTAGCTGATATCCTTGGCGAGTATGCACACCGGCATTATCAGCCTGTACAAAATACTTGGAAGGAAATCCCTCCCGGAGGTAAGTTACAGGAATTTGATGCTGACGGCAGCCCGGTAAATGATGCAGTTACAAATCCTAAAGAGAAAGAATATACGGGCAAAGGAACTATTGAATTATCTAAGGATTCTGACGGTTATCCGGCAGGAACGAAAGTAGATATAACCTGGGATAAGAATAACCCCGGCGATATAAAAATTGTCGGTAAAGCCGCAGACAATAAAGTTCCCCCTATGAAAGAAGGCGAAGACGGTTATTGGTATAAATGGGATGCCGGCGCCGCCAAATGGACAAAAACGAACTTGAAGGCTCCGTCAAAAACTAATAATTCTAATACTTCAAAACCTAAAATAGATTACTAACCCCGATAGCGGCAAGCCAAAAGGATAAATTCTAAAGTTATAAATTGGATTTATGGGAGGTTGATAGTAATGAAGGCAAAATATTAAAAGAAAAAACTGGATCCCGACTCACAACCTGTCCGGCTGACTAAATCCGGAGGAAGTGAACCGGAACCCTGTGCCAAACATCCTTAATAGAATAGCAAAGGTAATGTAAATGAAAAAAGTAAACTTGAAAGATTTATCGGTATGCGTATTTGATACCGGCAGTTTTACTCCGCTTGCCCAGCGATTGACTGAAGAATTTAAAAAGGTTTTATATTTCTCTCCCTGGGAAGGAAACGGATTTCCGAAATCAAAATTTAATATGGTCGGTACCGGGATAAAAGGAGTTGAAAGAATTCATTCTATCTGGGATTACGTGGACGGTGATGAAATTGACCTCTACGTCTTTCCCGATTGTTATTACTGCACTGAACAGGAATATTTAAGAAGGCAGGGCAAACTTGTTTGGGGAAGCGCAGCAACATCATGGCTTGAACGGAATAAATCGGAATTTTATGAATGGGTCGATAAACAAGAAATGCCTGTTGCTGAAACTATCTTTGAAACAGGAATTGAAAAACTTGCAAAGAACATCAAGCCGGATGAGTTTATAAAAATTAATGAGTACCGGGGGGATCTGGAAACCTTAAAGTATTACGACAGGGAACGCAGCGAATTCAGATTGAAAGAGCTGGAATTAAATTTATCCCCGTTTGATAAAACTTATAAAGCCCTGCGTCAAAAGAAAATTGACGGTGTAGAAATAGGAGGAGATACTTACACCGTTGACGGTAAATACCCAAAATCTTACCTGTGGGGTATTGAAGATAAGGACCGTTATTACTTCGGTAAAATAGCCCCTTATGAATCTGTCCCTGAACAAATTCAGTACGTAGATGAAAAATTAGCCGGGGTATTTAAAAAAGAAAATACAAGGTCTCATTTTTCACATGAAATAAGAGTAGCTCAAAGTTGCTCGCCTTTCTTTATAGACTTCACTGCCCGGTTCCCGAATCCGCCTTACCAGCTTCAGCTTGAAATGATTAAGAATCTGGGTGAGATTATGTACTACGGCGCCCGGGGTGAATTGATTGAGCCGGTGTATGAGGATAAATACGGCGTTGTAGCGGTATTCAAAAGTCCAACGGCAGAGGATTATAATCTCCCTATAAAAGTACCGGATAAAGTTAAAAAATTTGTCAAGGTAATGAATCTTGCTGTTGTTGACGGTGAATACCTAGCCGTTAACATCAATAAGTTTGATGAATGCGGCGCCGTTGTTGGTACCGGCAGTACGCTCTGGGATGCAAGGGACAATTGTGAAGAAAATGCAAAAGATGTAAAAGCCGATGGATTAATAATCGATGTTCCTTCAAAGGAGGATATCGAAAATAAGTTAAAAGAGTTAAAACAATACGGAATTATTTTTTAATAGAAAGGAAAATTTATGTCAAATATAAAAAAACCGCATTCTCGTTTAATAAGACTAATGAAAATGCCAGGATCCTTTCAGGGCTTGTGGATTTCAATTTTAGTTTTTAAAAACGCCCTTATTATAATTTTAAAAGTTTGAAAATAATTTCAGCCCGCTGTATAATTAAAAGTCATTTAAATAATTTTATAAGATATCTAAGGTAAGCTTTATGGATATTTCCAGAATGTTCAGAACTGAAGAGGGTAAAAATTATTTTTTCACTTTCGCGCTTGTAAGCACTTTGTTTTTATTGTGGGGTACCTGCAATGGAATGATTGATGTAATGGATAAACACTTCCAGGATTATTTACATCTGTCCAAAGCTCAATCTGCCTGGGTGCAGTTTGCTCATTACCTGGGATATCTTCTTATGGCTCTGCCAGCAAGCTGGCTGGCTCGTAAACTTGGGTATAAAGGCGGAATAATTGCGGGGCTTATGCTGGTGTCATTAGGCGGGTTCTGGTTTATACCGGCAACCAACATTTCCGCATTCTGGGCATTTCTTTCCGGTGTTTGTTTGATTGCAATGGGACTTACTATTTTGGAGACTGTTGCAAACCCTTATACTACAGTACTCGGGTCAAAGAAATACGCAGCTACACGAATTAATTTTGCTCAGTCATTCAATGGAATCGGCTGGATTTTTGGACCAATTATCGGAGGTGCATTTTTTTATTCGTCAAAAGGTGCAGCAGTTGCGCAGGGACGTCTTTATATTCCGTACATGGTGATCGCAATTATAGTTCTTGCAATGGCTGTTATTTTTTATTTTGCAAATGTTCCCGACCTGAATACTGAGGATGAATACAATTTAAGCGAGCCCGACCCTGCCGGCATAAAACGTTCAATTTGGTCTCACCCGCATTTTACCGGTGCTATGGCTGCTCAGTTCTTATACGTAGCGGCACAAGCAGGAATTTTCAGCTTTTTTATTAATTATATAACTGAAGAAATTCCAGCCATCTCACAGAATATGGCAAAGAGCTGGTTTTTTATCGATCGGACAATCATGCGTAACGGAAATTACTTTGTGAACGAAAAGGGAGCAGCATTCTTATTGGGAACGATTGGATTCCCATTATTCCTTTTAGGGCGGGCAACAGGCGCTGCAATATTGAGGAAGTTAAAAGCGCATAAAATGGTTGGCGCTTATGCTCTGATAAATGTTTTTCTTTGTTTTCTTGTTACTCTCAAACTCGGATGGGTATCGGTTTCTGCAGTTTTCCTATGCTTTTTATTTATGTCGATCATGTTTCCTACAATCTTTGCACTGGGAATCTATGGTCTTGGCATTCAGGCAAAGAAAGCATCCGGTTTTATTGTTATGGCGATTATAGGAGGCGCAATAATGCCGAAGCTGATGGGTTATCTTGGTGATGTTTACAATATGTCTGTTAGTTTTATCATGCCGATGTGCTGTTTCGCTTTAATTGCGCTTTATGGATATTCATGGTCAAAGTTAAGTAAAGCTGGGGGTATCGCAGAACTTTCTTCGGCTAAAGAATAGCGATACAATTATTTAAGTAATATAAGTTTGTAATTTAGGAATTATTAAAAAAGACGTGCAATAATTTCCCGCCTCGAGAATATTATATAGCCGTTTTTCTTAATGTATCCATATTTTACTGTTGTAAGGTTCTTGTCTGTTATATAAATAATTATTTTATTAAAAATGTTTTATCGCCTTGTGTTATACCTGTATCATTTACTGCATCTACCGTATAATAATAATTTACACCTGCATTAAGTGAATTAATGTTTACAGTGTTCGATTTATACACCTGGAAATTGCTAAATAGATGGTCCGGCGCTATACCGTACCTTACAATATAGAAATCGGTGTTTGGTGCAGCCGTCCACGACAGACTTGCATGGCGTGGGTCCGCAGAATCCCGCCTGGCAGTAAGTCCGTTGACCTTAGGCGGAAGTTTGCCTAACCCGGAACCAAAAATTCGCAGATCATATAAGGAAAAAACGCTTTCTGCAGGAGAATGTACATTGATTATCTTTATATACCGTGCTTTTACGGGATTATCCAGTTGTACATAATGGTGGGGTTCATCACGGGCAGCATCATGACGGTCAATAATTGTTTCCCAATTTTTGTCATCAGCCGATGCTTCTACATAATATTGATATCCGTCATTTTGTAAACGGCCTAAAGCTTTTGCCCCCTGATCTGCAAAGTTGATCTGAACAGCATTGATACGGCAATTTTTGGTAAGGTCTACTTCAAGCCATTCACCTGGATTGCCAGTAGCTGCCGCCCACCAGGTCCTGATTTCTTCATCAAATGCATTTGACGGGTTGAAATTCTGCAGTCCGATACTTGGAAGTGTTGACGATGCTTTTGCAGGTTTATTATAAGAAAGCAGCATCCATCCGGGTGAATTGTTCTGTAATGTATTTTTTACAGTTCCCGGTGCAAATTGAGGATAATCACCAAGATAAGTATTCGTAACTAACTGTCCGTTTTGTAAAATCCCCGACGGAAAAAGAGCAAGCCTTCGTTCAAACATTTGGCGCACTGAAATGTCCATTGTAGTAATATGCCAGAACTTTCCGTTTTTATCAGCGAATGTAGCCGAATGACCTGCGCCGGTTATAAAGCCGGTTGGCTTATAAGAAAACGGGCTGTATGGAGCATATTTAAAGGGACCCATCGGCGAATCAGATACAAATACACCATCAGCATAGGATTTGAACTGAGTACCGGGAGCGGCATATTGCAGGTAATATTTTCCATTGATTTTGTTCATCCAGGGACCTTCTATCCACGGTAAGAAATTTTTTATTGCCGTATCACCCGCAGTTTTTCCCAGGTTATTATCACCGGCAACTTCCCATCCGCGGTTTTGCATATCCGGATGAATCACTTCCAATTCTTTGCCGATTGGCTGGAATTTTTGAGTATCAAGCTCTACTGCCATCAGAGGCTTATTTTCGTTACAACCATAATAAAGATATAGACGGCCATTATCATCAAGGAACAAATCAGGATCACTTGCGCTATTGTTGAGTGTGGCTGTCTGGCTCCATTTGCCTTTATCCGGATCGTCTGTTGTAAATACTCCGTCTCCTGCAAGAAAATAAAGTTTGCCGTTCATCTCAACAACTGTTGGAGCATAAATTTCAAGAGGCAATCCAGAAGGTTCAATAAATTTCCAGTTGACAAGATCTGATGAACTCCAATAACCTCCGCTTTTCGATGCAAACAACCAGTAAATATTTTTATAAAGAACTATTACCGGGTCAGCAGCTTCACGCTGGCTCCCGTCAAGCTGAAACCGGTAAGGTAGATCAAGCGGATTACAAAATGTGTTAAGAATATGGTTATTGGTATTTTCATTTTTTTTGGAGGACTGTGCATTCAGGCTCAAAGCAACTAAAGAAAATATGATCAAAATTTTAAATCGCATAATTTATCTTTTTTATTATTGGTATTTTCGTATTACTATCCGGCTGCCTGTGTATTGTATTGTTTTATCCGGTTGTTTCTCTGTACCTACGCCAATTCCATGATTCTCATTCACAAAAACGATATTAAACGTTCTGTCTTTTTTCATACCTGGAAAACTGCCTTTGCGTTTTTCAATTGTGAGAGTTTGGGATTTATCATCCCATTTCGGAACCTTCTGAAACTCCCTAAAAAAGTCTGTGTAGAATCAATTTTTCCCTGCCTGTCATCTTGTTGAGGCTCTGTAGCGTCCAGCCACCAGGCATCAATACCAATGGAAAACAAGTTCTCGTTCATGTATTTCCAATAAATATTGCGAGCCAGAGGGTTGTATGCATCATAAACACGAACTCCCCCTTCGAACGGCAATGTTATTAAATTGTATAGAAGACCTTTTTCCCTCAGTTCTTTATAAATCGCGGTATTCTTGACAAACGAAGGCCATACAGAAATCATGATATGTGCATTGTTTTTATGTATTTTTTCATTTCTTATTTTATGCTATGAATAAGCAAATATTTATATTTTTTACCCGTTGTTCGGAACTAAATGAGTTGTGCAGAGAAGATGGTTTAAAAGTGGTTAAGTTATTATTGCAAAAACACCCACAACAATCAAAGACTAACAATGCCCAACATAAAAACAACAGTTAATAAATTTTATTTGATTATTAGAAATTACTAAAAGATTCACTTAATAAAAACGGTAATTTTCACAAAGTTGGCAGACGTCCTAAGTTCTCTGATGCCGAACTAATTGCTCAACTTCAGAATTTTCCTAACCCTTTTAACCCATCAACTATTATCAACTGCTCAGTTCCTAAGATAGTTTTAGTCACAATAAAAGTTTATAATATTTTGGGAAGAGAAATTGCAACTTTAGTTAATGAAGAAAAGATTGCGGGGAATTATTCAGTGCGATTTAAGCCGACCCATCATTACATTTTTATCATAGTCGAAAGTTCTCCGGTACAAAGAATTATTTAAACATTTTATTATTTAATAAGTTTGAAACTATAGTTTTTAATTGCTAAATTTTAATAATGCACAAAACATAGTTAGGGAATTTTTGATTTCAGAATAAATTGATTTGATGCTCTGACATAGGACAATCTTCCCTCATATTTATTAAATCTTTCTATTTATTAATTCTATTAATGAAATTGCTCTTTAAGTAGTTTAAAAAGGCGGTTGAAATTATTCAGTAGCCTGACTTCTAATAACCTATATTATAGGAAAGTAATATTATTGATCTTTATGGAGGAAATAATTATTATGAAAAAAATATTATGTACTAGTGCCTTAATATTTTTGTTTTTTACAGGGATTTTGCATTCCCAGGATTGGGCTAATTTAAATCGTTTCAGAAATGAAAATGAGAAATTAGGACTTCCTTCAGCCGGTGAAAATCGTGTTGTATTTATGGGAAATTCTATAACCGAAGGGTGGATAAAAATTGATTCTGAATTTTTCTTCTCTAAACCATATATTGACAGGGGCATTAGCGGACAAACAACACCCCAGATGCTGATTAGATTCAAACCCGACGTGGTTAATTTAAAACCTGTTGTAGTTGTCATTCTTGCCGGAACAAATGATATTGCCGGTAATACAGGACCATCTACACTTGAAATGATAGTGGATAATATTATTTCAATGGTTGATATTGCTAAAGCTCATGGAATAAAAGTTGTTCTTTCATCAGTTCTTCCGGCTTTTGATTATCCCTGGAAACCAGGGCTTAATCCCGCTGAGAAAATTGTGGCGCTGAATAAAATGCTGAAAGAATATGCCGGTAAAAATGGGATTATTTATCTTGATTATTTTTCCCATATGGCTGATGAACGAAACGGAATGAAAAGTGAATACTCTCAGGATGGCGTACATCCAAATCTGGAAGGATATAAAGTTATGGAACCGCTTGTGGAAGATGCAATAACTAATGCTATGCAGCTAAAATAATATGAACTAAAGCCGGCGGCATTCAGAGAAAAAATTGTTTTAATTCGGAATATCCCTGTCTTTCCACCCAATACCCGGCTAAATCCGGGCTTCTGTAGAATGATTGCTTATAACGTATTTTATAGGAAAGTGTTTTTTTCAATTCTTTAATAAGGACTTATATGAAACTTGTCATTTTGTTTTTAGCAATGATAGGGGCAGCAATGGCTGATTCCAAACCTGATGCTGTTGTAATGCCTTCAATCTTTTCAGATAACATGGTGCTCCAACAAAAATCTAACGTTCAATTTTGGGGAAAGGCAAAGCCGGGCGATAGTGTTTTTATTAGTGGAAGCTGGAATGCGTCTGCAAAAACTAAAGTAAATGATGACGGACTTTGGAAAACTAAAATAAAAACTATAAAAGCAGGCGGACCGTATGAAGTAAAAATTAAAATCGGCGATTCAACCATTGTTTTTAAAAATGTTATGCTCGGTGAAGTATGGCTGTGTTCCGGACAATCAAACATGGAAATGCCTCTTGAGGGCTGGCCTCCGCAAAGTGTAATTCAAAACTCGGCTGAAGAAATTAAGGATGCAAATTATCCGGATATCAGGTTGTTTAACGTTACAAAAGCAGTTTCAAATACACCGGAATTTAATTGTGCAGGAAGATGGGCGGAGTGCGACTCTCAGACAGCGGCTAAATTCAGCGCTACCGGATATTTCTTCGGAAGAGAGTTATATAAAAATATTAAGGTGCCCGTAGGACTTATAAGCTCACCCTGGGGCGGAACTCCGATTGAAGCCTGGATTAGCAGAGAATATCTTGGAAAGCTTGATCAGTATAAACCCGTTATAGAAAAAATTACATCTATGGATGCCGAAGTTAAAAAGGTAAATGACTGGATACAGAGCCACCCGGTTATTGATGTAAGTTCTAAGGATGCAGAACATAAATGGGAAAACCTGGAATTCGGCGACAGCTCCTGTTCTAAACCTGAATTTAACGATGAGAACTGGAAAACAATGAAACTGCCTGTTTACTGGGAAAACGCAGCAATCGGAAATTTTGACGGTATAGTCTGGTTCAGGAAAAAAGTTGAATTCCCTAAAGAATGGGTCGGCAAAGACCTGGTTGTTGAGCTTGGCCCCGTAGATGATATGGACAGGTCTTATGTAAATGGCGCATTAATAGGCGGAATAGAAAAGGCAGGATTTTACCAGCTGCCGAGAGTTTATAATGTTCCAAAAGAACTTGTCAGCGATTCTGTCCTAAGCCTTGCAGTAAGGGTTTTAGATATTGGCGGATTCGGCGGTATCTGGGGCAATAATGTTAAGATGCAAATTCATCCTAAAGGCAGCGAAGAAAATATTTCCCTTGCAGGCGATTGGAAATATTTACCTACTGCAGAGTATAAAAGCGATAAATTTTACGTATATAAAGTTGATGGACAGGAGTTCAACTCACGACCAAAATCATCAATTGATATTTCACCCAACACTCCTACTATGTTGTATAACGGCATGATAGCCCCGCTGGTCTCTTACGGGATAAGGGGTTCGTTATGGTACCAGGGAGAGACAAACGTCGGTCAGCCGGATAACTATAAAACTTTGTTCCCATTGATGATAAAGAACTGGAGAGATAATTGGGGAGAAGGAGATTTTTCATTTTATTTTGTACAGATAGCTCCCTTTGATTATGGGGAATCTGCAAGGTCATATATAATAAGGGAAGCGCAGTTTTTAACGCTTTCAGTGCCAAATACAGGAATGGCAGTAACATTGGATATTGCAACTGTAAAAAATATACATCCGCCAGATAAACAGGATGTAGGTAAAAGGCTTGCATTATGGGCGCTTGCAAAAAATTACAATAAAAAAATTATATATTCGGGCCCGTTATATAAAGCAGTAAAAATTGTAAAGAATAAAGCAGTACTTTCATTTGATGAAGCCGGCACAGGATTAATATTTAAAGAATCCGGCGGAGAAACAAACTTCCTGATTGCCGGGAAAGATAAAAAGTTTTTTAAAGCCGAAGTTAAAGTCGACGGCAAAAAATTGATTGTATTCAGCCCGGAAGTTAAGCAGCCTGCAGCGGTCAGGTATGAATGGAACAATGAAGGTGAAGCAACGTTATTTAGTAAAGAACAACTTCCTGCTTCAACTTTTAAAACCGACAATTGGGATGAATGATATTTTGTTCGCTCAGTTTATTAATTTTTTGGAAATATACAATAAAACTTGCGCTAATATCTCCGAAAGAGAATTTGAATATATAAAATTCAAGGTATGACGACCTTGAAGATGCTCCAGCTATAATTGTTCGAACATTGTCCATGTTCAATAATGGGTATGTCCTGAACAGTTGCCAATCAGGTAACTCTTTTTCCCGTTTCTCTGTATACGGGAATCAGCTATCCTGAAGAACGATTGATGATGCTGACGCACCAGTGAATTATGGCGGAAATAAAGGAGATTTACGTGGTTACATGGGAGCTAGACTGGTTCATTATATTAAAACCGACCACTAAATGAAAGATGCCAAAAGTTCAATAGATAAATAAAAAAAAATAAACAAAATAAATTATGAAAAATAAATTACTTATTTTAATGACGATTGTTTTCTTTTCATGTAAAACGGGCCATCATCCATCTGAAGACTTGGTGCAATACGTTAACGACATCATTGGAACTACAGCCAAAGGAGATGGCGGAAACCAGCCCAACGTGAATCCTCCTTTTGCGATGACTAATTTTTCTCCGGTTACAGATGAAAGTATGATATGTAATTCATGCTATCATTATGAAAAAAATCAAATAATCGGTTTTACCGGGAACCATCATGCATCGCCATGTATGGGCGATTTTGGTTTTGTTACCCTGTGGCCATCGGTAAATAATATAAAAATTAAAGCTTCCGATCGTCATTTGTTTTTCAGACATGAAGAAGAAATTGCGACTCCACAATATTACTCTGTAATCCTGCATGCGCCTGATAGTTCATACCAGGTTAAAACTGAAATGACCTCAACTTCCCGTTGCTGTTTAATGAAATTTACAGCGCCTGCATCTGATGCGTTCAACCTGGTGGTGGAAATGTGCCGCAGCAACCAGTCAAGCCATAGCGAAGCTATTTATAAATGTTTTACCAATGAATACAAGGCTTTTGTTGAAAACGGGCTGAAGCAATTTATCGGTTATGTAAAAATCAATAAAGAGAAAAATGAAATTGTGGGATACAATCCCGAATGGCAGCATTTTCACCTAGGACCTAAGCTTCCCAACTTTAAAGGTTATTTTGTAATACAATTTGATAAGCCGTTTGATTCTTTTGGGACTTTTAGTGATTCTGTTATTAAAAATAATAAAGCCGAAGATAAAGGTAACTGGGTTGGAGGAATTGCAGGTTTTAAAACAAAAGAAGGCGATCAAATCAAACTAAAAATCGGGACATCATTTATCAGCATCGATCAGGCACGCATCAATCTTGATAAAGAAATTCCGGATTGGGATTTTGAAAAGATCAGGCAGCAATCGCATGATGCATGGCAGGCAATGCTGGAAAGAATTCAGATAAAAGGAACGGATGAACAAAAACATATTTTCTACACAGCCATGTACAGGGCGCTTCTTTATCCACGTGAATTTTCCGAATATGGGAAATACTACAGTCCTTATGACGATAAAATTCACGACGGTATTTCATATAATTCGTATTCCATCTGGGATACATACAGGGCATTGAACCCGATGCATCTTTTCATTGCACGCGAACGCGTAACCCCGATAATCACATCATTGCTACAGATGTATAAAGAATTTGGATGGTTGCCCAAATTTCCGGACCCTGCAGAAATAAATGTAATGGTTGGAACTCATAGCGATGCCATCATTGCAGATGCATATATAAAAGGTGTTCGTGATTTTGATATTAACCTTGCCTATGAAGCAATGCGTAAAGATGCATTTGTTCCGCCGGTTGGCGATACCGGGAAAAATAATTACGTTCCCGATCCATGGAAATGGCCGTTTATTTATTCATTGCCTGAAGGAGAAAAGAAAAAAGGCGGAAATGCATGGTGGGATCGCGAATTGTGGAATGGATACGAAGCGCGTGCAGGACTCACCTGGTACAAAAAGTTGGGTTATGTCCCGATTGATATGACCAGCGAATCGGTATCCAGTACTCTCGAAGGAGCCTACGATGATTTCTGTGTGGCACAGGTTGCCAAAGCGTTGGGTAAAAACGAAGATTATGATACCTTGATGAAACACAGCAGGTATTATAAAAATATTTATAATAAGGTAACCGGATTCATTGAACCGCGGCTTTCAAACGGTGATTGGTATTTTAAGGACGAAGATATTTTGAGCGGGAAATTGAAATCTTTCTGGGATGGCTTTACAGAAGGAGATCAATGGACATATTTATTTTCAGTTGCACAAGATGTTCCCGGAATGATTGATATGATGGGCGGTCCTGAAAAATTTGCAGCAAAACTCGACAGTTGTTTCAACGGCGGTCATTTTGTTCATGAAAATGAACCGGGACATAATTATCCTTATTTGTATAATTATGCAGGTTATTATTCAAAGACGCAAGAAAGAGTGCGCCGGTATACTTTATCGCAATACCGCAATGCTCCGGATGGCATCGATGGGAATGATGATTGCGGTCAGATGTCGGCATGGTTCATGTTTTCTGCCATGGGATTTTATCCGGTTTGTCCGGGTACTGACGAATATGCAATAGGAAGCCCTTTGCTGCCCGAAGTGACAATGTATCTTCCCAACGGAAACGTATTCAAGATTATTGCAAAAAATGCATCAAACGAAAACAAGTATATTCAGTCAATCACACTTAACGGGAAGAATTATGAAAAGTATTTCATCAAACATTCCGACATCATGAATGGGGGCGAAATAGTATTTGAAATGGGAAATAAACCGCTATAGTTGATTATTTGATGTGCTGATAACTATAATATAATTAAAATATAATTAATGTTTTATGAAATACTTAATGCGCAATATATACCCTTTGCACAATTTAAAATAGTATAAACATTTTTAAAAATATAATCTTGTGGATCGTCGGGGTAATAAAACACAAATGTTAAAAAGTGTTAACCATATTTTTTTAATTATCATTATTTCAATTATATAAAAAGTGTTAGTTATGAAAAAAATCTGTTTTTTAATTCAGCTGTTCTCATCGGTTATGCTGCTTAATGCGCAAGAGGTTGCCGTATGGAAAAATAATATTCTGACGCTGGATAATGGCATCGTGAAACGTGAAATCGGGTTTGAAAATAATAAAATCGCTACAAAAAGCATCACGCTTAAAGATGATGATTTTAATTTCATTTCCAAGCCCGATGAATTCAGCAAAAAAGTTGGTTCTGAAGAAAATGAATTTTCATTTCTTATTGATGGTAAGTATTACGATGGATTGTCCGGCTGGCAATTTGTTTCTTACTCGCCTGCAACGGACAGTCGGCAGGGGCAAGGGGCAACATTGAGGCTGAAAGGTATGCATGAGATCAGTTCTATTGAAGTAGCCATAACTTACCTGCTATATCCCCAATTGCCTGTTATCAGGAAACAGGTAACTATTCTGAACCAATCAGGCAATGAGATTAAGTTAGAATCGCTGGATGTCGAGAAACTAAGATTCAGTTTTAATTATATTCCGTCTGTTTGTTATGCCAACTACTGCCGTCAGAAACATTTGTCAACTTACATCGGCAACTGGGATGATCCTGTCCTTGCAATTCATTCGTATGAAATAAGTGCCGGCATACTCTTGGGCAATGAAGCCCCGGGCGCTATCAAACGGACCGATTATAATACCCTTTGGGATAATGCCGATATCGGGTTGTCGCACGCTGAAGATATTTATCCTTTCCGAAAATATATCAAGGCAGGAGATAGTTGGACAAGTCCGCGGGTTTTTATTATCCCTTACACGAAAACATCTGATCCCTGGCTGATCATGAATGGTGCGCTGGCTGACTTTGAAAGAAAATACATGGGTTTGAAGATTTTTGAAAATAAAAACCTTCCCACTTTCATGTATAACACTTGGAACCCGTTCCGCGATGAATTTTCCGACACACTATTGATCAGTCTGGCAAAAGCAGCATCAAAGTGCGGTATTCGTCAATTTGTTATTGATGACGGATGGCATATCAATATTGATAACCTGGATAAAAAAGTCAGTTCGTTTGAGAAATGCGGCGACTGGATTATTGATAAGAAAAAATTTCCGAAAGGGTTAAAGCCTGTTTTTGATAAAGTCCGCGAACTTGGCATGGAACCCGGTTTATGGATCAGTGTTGGAACGGCAGCATCCACCGCGAAAGTATACAAAGACCATCCCGAATGGATGGTCCAGGATAAGAATGGCAAGCATGTGTGCATTCATGGTGAATGGGAACCTGGCGATGCATTAACCGCCTGCCTTGGAACAGAGTATACAACATACATCAAAGAGAAAATCCTGAACTTGGTAAAAGAATATAAACTTGCTTATGTAAAACTTGATTTAACAGTAGCAACCAGCGCTTATGTCATGGATAAAAATAAATCGGGTTGTTATGCAAAAGACCATCCCTACCATAAAGACAGGGAGGAATCTTTCATTGCCATTTATACAAGGTTATTTCAGTTATTTGATGACCTGCATAAAGAAGCCCCCGGGCTTTATATTGATTGTACATTCGAAACAGAAGGCAAACTGCAGCTAATTGATTATGCATTTTGCGAACATGCCGAGGGCAACTGGTTAACAAATATTGAAGATCCTTACCCTGTTGGCGCTTTTCGTATCCGAAACCTGGCGTGGTGGAAATGCCCAGCTCTTCCTGCTTCTTCAATGATAATCGGCAATCTGCGGCTGGATGATAAAGATGTAATCGAAGAATTAAAAACGCTGATCGGTACATTCCCTATTATTCTTGGTGATCCGAGAGCAATACCGGATGCAAAGAAAGCAGAAATCAAACAGTGGGGCGACTGGATCGTGAACATGCAGAAAAAATACAACTACATGAGCTTTCGTCAGGACATTCCAGGCTTCGGAGAACCTGTGGAAGGTGGTTGGGATGCCTGGAGCCGGGTCAATACAGATAATAAATCCGGAGGGATTGTCGGCGTGTTCAAGCAAGGTTCGCTCGATAATTCAAGGACAGTTTCGATTCCCGGTCTTGAAAAGAATACTGTTTATTCGGTTAAGTCTGCCCCCGGTGGAAAAGAAATTGCACGGATGACCGGGAAAGTGCTTGAAGAAAAAGGTTTCCTTGTAAAAATGGACAAGAAATATGATTCGCAGATTTTCGAAGTATCTATGGTTAGATAAATTATAAATTACAAAACCCGCCGGGTTGAATGACTTGCCGGAATTTTTTTAATTTAATTTTTTATAAAACCATAGCCGGCATTCCGGTGCGTTTTCGATGTTGATTGTAAATCCTTTCGACATTAATTTTTTTCCATCAATTGTTAAAGTTTTATCACTATCAGCATTTTCAAACTGATAGGCTGCTTTCTCATCCAAGCCTTTTAACTTAAACTGTTCCTGGATATCTTTACTCTTTATTCTTTTAAAAACCATTACCATTCCTTCTTTAAGATCGGGACGATTGAGCTGGTAGGCAGTCCAGTCTTTATCAGAAGTTGTTATGTCAGTGAGAGGATAGTAATCACCATAAAAATACGGACGTGCTTTTTTATACTCTGACATCATTTTTTTGTGCCAATCGTAAGGATAACCTTCCGGCACATGGCTCATTCCATCTTTTTCTGTTCCATGACTGTCGAACAATGAGAATTGTACTCCGGCGCTCATATCGCTGCGGAAACCATAGGTATATCCGGGTTTTGTATAGTTGATGGTTGCATTCAACGGAACCCAGTGCATTAACCCATAATTATGTATTTGTCCTCCCATTGGGTCGATTGTAGGTACACAGCAATAATCACTTCTCGACATGGGAACGCTGCGGTCGAGAGATTCCAAATCAATTCGCCTCCCCCCGCTTGCGCAGTTGTCGATGTACATGCCTGGATGTCTGCTGCGCAGCTCATCCCAGAATTTATAAAGACCGGTTATATATTTTATTTCTGTCATGCCGATTCGATCTGGTTTATCATTGTACGACCAGTAAGCAGCAAGATAAAAATTGCAGTCTTCCCTGTATATGTCAATCCCGTTCTTTGTCATGAATTCGGAAATGAAATCAGTAATGTATTTCTGAGCGTCAGGATTCCCGAAGTTCAATTGCCAGTTTACAAGACCTTTGAAAATGCCTTTTTTTACAGTATCCCCTGGGTGTTGAAGAAAATATTCCGGATGCTCCAGTGTAATAGGTGTTCCTTTAACTGCTCTTTCCGGTTCGAACCATAAAAGAAGTTTCATACCTGCATCATGTGCCGCATCGCTTATCTGTTTAAACCCGTTTGGAACCACGGTTGGATTAAAATTCCAGTTTCCTGCATGACGAAACCAGTCATTAGTAATCATGTGCTGGTACTCTTCAGTCTCGTGTTTCGGACCATACCAACCTGCATCGATCCAATAGCAGTCGTAGTCAAGTTTCTGATTTTTGATAACTTTTATTAAATCGAGGTGGCTTTTCTCTTTCATTCCGCCCCACGTGCAGCAAGAAATAGGCATTGTAATAGGTTTCCCATTCTGTTTTGGCGTATGATAATTCAGCATGAACCGGCGAAACATATTATGCGCATGATCCATGTCTCCTTTCCAAAAGAAAAGTAAAATTTTCGGAGTACGGATATCTTCGCCGGGCTGAAGTTTGAGATGGGTTTTTTCCATTCCGGCTTTAATGGTCACCGTATCACGCCAGTGTCTCGATGTAAAAGAACATTTCCAGGTTCCTGTCCACCCGATGGCTGTGATTACTCCTTCCGGTCCGTTCTTCAGGTTAAAAAAAGGCAGGTAATCGTTCGATGAACGTCCAGTGATGCTGGTATATGTTTTTGTAGCATTATAATTCAGGGTATCTGTTATGGAAATAAAATCATCCATCCTGGCTTGGGAACCGTTTGAATAATGAATCTCGTTTTGTCCTCTGTTTTCAGGTTTGCCGCAGAAATAGGGACATGCAATATCGGTGCTTACCGCTTCAATATTTTCTATGATGGGAGTTGTGGTTTTGCTTGTATTTTTAAAATATACTGTCCATTCAACTGCAGGATAATCGTTAAATTCCTTCACATCAGCGTAACAAATCAATCCGGTTTCTTTATCAGAAAATTGAATTCTTTTTAGAGAATACTTCGGATTTGTTTCTATAATTTCGTCATTACGCTGCCATTTTTTGAGCAGCTCAGAAGAATTCCTGCCATTATAAATAAATGAAAATGGAATTTCATCGTTGAATGATTTTTTCATCCATTCGGCTTTTTCAATTTTCTCATCGGGCGTCATTAAAACCGCCGAGAGAAAATCATCAGTCACCACGCAGGTCTTGCCTGTGGGTTGAGAAAAACTTTTCCCAAAGATCATGCAAACTGTCAATACAATAATTAGTTTTTTCATATTATATTTTTAAGGATATTATTTTTTTATTTCGAATATCAATGGCTGCAGGTTGTCACTAGTGAAAACCGCATCTTTCATAAAGATAATGATTTTACTAAAGTTACACAATAGACATAATGTTCAAATTCCATTTGAAATTTTTAGGAATGGCACAATCGAAGAAAACGAGCCGAAGTTTATAAATAGTAGAAATGTTCATCATAATTCTAGATGTTTCGAGTTGACAAAAGGCAATCAGAACAAGGTAAATGCGATTGATTGGATGGAATTTTAATTTTTATTGATAAATTTTTTGCTATTTTAAACTTATGAATACGAAAAATCCCCGTAAATTGACCCCTATCTTGAGAGCGATCATCGAAATGGGGTTTATAATTTTTCTATTTTATGCCAATCTTTTAATGGGAGAATTTACTCATGCGAATGGTCAAGGGAAAAGCCTGGTTTTTGCCGTTCAAGATATTTTTACCGCCACTAATTTTTTCATTGCGATCTTCGCCGCGCTCATCGGCTATGTAGTATTTGAATATCTCCGAAAGAAAATTTGAATATAAAATTCAAGGTTTGACGACCTTGAAGATGCTCCAACTATAATTGTATATTTTTATTTTTTTAAGCATCTTTTGATATTCGTCATGAGTTCCTATCCAGAACCATAACAAACCATCAATGTGGTCAATAGCAAGAGCGATAATGTAAACCGATTCTTATAGAGCGGTAAATACCTGTTTTTTTGAAGTGGAGTGAGGGATGCTGCGGATTTGATTTTAGAATTTCATAGCAGTCATCCGCCAGCTTTCTCGTATTTACGGGAAGGAGTTCGTAATTTTTCCAGAAAGTGGGTGCAGCATAATGATTCAAAGCTGTTTAGCCATACCTGCATTATGTGCAGCAATTGCTTCTTTTGATAATTTATCAAATTTGCCTTTTAAAGCATCTTCTTCAATTTCTCTGTCCCACTTGTCAGAATCAAATTGAATAAACCAGTTCCGAAAAGCGGCAAGATCATCCCTATTAAGGCGCAGAACTTCATTTTCAAGTTTTTCTATTTTCTTCATGATTATTACCAATATTTATAAATTAAATATAACAAGTTTTCCTCAAAATTCAACCGGTTCTTTTTTTCAATCGTCGTCAACGACTTGTACATCCCATCATAGTGTTAATAAGAATGTTTTTAAATTTATTGCCATTTTTAATAAATCCGAACAAGCTGTATCAAGCTTATAGTACTGCCGCACTTCCTTAATAATGTCTCAATTCTAATATAGTCCGATTAAAATTAATAATCGCTAATACAGTACCCGGCATCAAGATGTCTCAATTCTAATATAGTCCGATTAAAATAGCTTAATAATAGTAATACAACTAGCATTCCTAGTCTCAATTCTAATATAGTCCGATTAAAATAAACTACTTTGGCCCTAGATGCGGCATTCAGGATGGGTCTCAATTCTAATATAGTCCGATTAAAATATGTCTTAGGCGGATAAACCTTGAAAACCAGCGGTCGAGAAGTCTCAATTCTAATATAGTCCGATTAAAATGCG
>Ga0181520_10006097_pt1 | contig 18695 bp, 23 predicted proteins | sample PEATcosm2014_Bin_29_FD_132451 | JGI IMG/M metagenome (GOLD analysis project Ga0181520, IMG submission 132451) | Peatland microbial communities from MTU Mesocosm Facility, Houghton, MI, USA - PEATcosm2014_Bin02_30_metaG | ecosystem: Environmental > Terrestrial > Soil > Wetlands > Peat | place...
CGCGATGTTAAAAACCACCACCCTGACGTCAGCCTCGCTGATCATTATGTTTGTCGTGATTATCTGGCCGCTGCCGCGTTTCAATGATATCTCGTTATCAACACCCGCGGCGGCATCCTGGACTTTCAATTCCCCCGAATCGTCTGTCTTCCCTATAAATGTCCCGTTGATGCTGACGCCGGCATCTTTTTCCATAGTTTCAATTACCAATGTGCCGGATGGATTATATAAAACCTCATTGGTCTTTCCCTTCTCTATTTCCAGCTTTTTTCTGAACACCTCTCTGTCGGATTGATCTGTTTTCAAAACAATTTCTGGGGCCTGTCCAGACACGAATTTGTCAAAGTAACCGTCGTTGCCGCTTACTTGTTTAATAAAGGAGCCGTTGACGAATAATTTGTATATATAGCCTGGTTTAACTGCGAGCCTGGCATATCCTATTTCCAGAGGCTTGCCGACCAATAATCCGGAAACGTCAATTATCATTTTATCGATAGTGTCGAAAATATCGGGACCCGCGCTGCCTTTGTAATTACGCTCAAATAACAGCCGGCCTGTTACTATATCGTAAACAGAAACCCTTATCGATATGGTCTCGCCATTCTCATTGACAATATAATTGCCTGTTATTACCTGTTCGGTTGAAAAACGCTGGGCGATATTAATGGCCTGGTTATAATTCAATTCCTTTTTCGACCAGAAATTTTCAGAGCGCGCCGCTTTCTCAACGTCGGAATAAGGAGTTATGTTTTTGGATATTTTTAAAAGGAAGGTTGATAGAGATTTTGTCATGATAATATTAATATCGTCCCGGTTCGATTTACCCAGGTTAATGAAACCGGCGACAGTCACTGATTTCATCTCCGACTGCTGTGTCCATACGGGAGAAAAAGTCAAACACACAAGAAATAAAAACATGAAAATGATTGATGAACCAACCCGGCTTATAACTGGCATTTTCTTCTCCTCAACACCCCATAAATTATAGTATTATATGCTAAAGAGTTTATTGAATCTGATAATAATGCGCAAATATTTTTAAAATTTTGAAATTACCTGTTAAAATTCCAAAGGATTCACACCTTCTGAAATTTTGCCCTCTATAGGGCCTCTGTTTCACTATTCATGGCTTATATTGTTTTCTCGTCAGGTTATACACTGGAGCATAGGATCAGAATTTCGAGATAATTTCGGGGGTTACCCAAAATATTACACTCTCAATTTATGACGATTTCTTAAAAACTTTATTTTGGCTTAAAATCCAAAAAAAAAGGAAAAATATCTTGGCCGGCTACAATAATATTTTTCAATCAATTCTATTTCCTCCTTATCAAATAAGCTCCCCATCCCTCATAGGCAAAGCTGAGGGAAGAGCCTTATTTATATAATTCTGAAAATGGGTCCCAATCAGGATCTTCTTTCCAGTCATATTCAATTTCATTACTCTGTTGTTTTGCAATAGGATATCCTAATAAATCGGAAATAAATCCTAATGCCATATCAATTCCAGCACTTATACCTGAACTAGTATAAATATTACCATCTTTCACCCACCGAGCTTTTTTTATCCAATTTACATCAGGAGATTCTTTGCTTGTCAACGAAAAAACACGCTTATTTGATGTTGCCTTTTTCCCATCTAATAATCCTGTTTTAGAGAATAAAATCGAACCCGTGCAAACTGTAAATATAAACTCAGCATTTTTTGCTAAAGACTTCATACCTTCAATGAAAACCCTATCCGTGAACAATTCCCTTGTTCCAATTCCACCAGGTATGAAGAGTAAGTAATTATTAGATTTTATTTCTGAAATAGACTTGGTCATTATTGGGACATTCTGGCTGCTTATAATAAGACCACCGTTTTGGGAATAGAATTGCGGGTTAAAATTGTCTTTTAATCTTCCGAATATTTCAATAGGGCCAAAGACATCAAGTGTTTCAAAGTTATTAAATAATATGGTAATAATATCTCTCATAATACCTTCTCACTATATTCCAAATCCCTCATAGGCAAAGTTGAGGGGAAATGGAAGAGCATACATTAACTATGAGTAATGTTCCTATTGATAATCTGCTTTTTTCTAAACAAAGGATATACTAAAAAAAAACAGTAAAAAATGGTGCTAAAAGTGTATGAACAAATAGTCTTAATTTTATTTCCCTAACACATAAATCACCCAGGGGGAAATCACTGTTTCATTTATCCAGTTATAAGGTTCTTCTGATTTTCCAAGGGGTTTATGGAATTCAATCAAAGTCAAACCGGCTTTATCAAACAGATCCAGATAATCATTATGGAACCAGATATTATCTTCAACCGGTCTTTTATCTTCAACATCTGTTATAATAATTTTCACCTTCTCGCCGCTTTTAGCATTTTTATTTTCGGGAAAATCCTTTGTTGAAAAAGAAGCCCATTCATAGAAATAGTTTTCAGGAGCTGCATCAAGCATTACTATTCGGCCTTCCTCATTAATTAAATCATTAAGACTTTTTAATATTTTTATTCGAGTCTCAATATTAGGTATATTGTCGAAAGTAAACATCGATAACATCAAATCAAAATGATTGTTTTTTAATTGGCTGAAATCATTATCATTTATCTGATAATAAACACCTGCAGGGTCAAACTTTTTAGCCCTCTTTATCATTTCTTCTGAAATATCAATCCCTATTGTTTCATAACCATATCGTTTTAGAAATCTTGTCGATCTGCCAGTCCCGCAGCCAAAATCAATTGCTTTTTTGCCTTTGAGATGCTTTTGTAAAATATCAGGTATATCTCTATAAGCTAAGTAATAAGTATTTGGAAATTCTAGAGCGGCATAAGATTCAGCACAAATTTTATCTTCATACACGTTATTAGATTCCACTCTTTCGTCCTCCTTTTTACATTATCATCCCGCCATCTACATTCAAAACCTGACCCGTGATATATTTTGCCCTGTTAGACCACGGGCACTGCCTGTAATCAAAGCAATTTTACCTTTAATTCCCAGTTCAGCCATCATTATTCCTCCAAAATTGTTTTGAAATATTCTATATTTGTCAGACAAATTTATCAAAATTTCAACGACCCTTCCCCGGGTAAATTTAAAGCACCCCAATGCAGGGGTTACTCCAGCCGACTATTGGAAATCGAGATAGTACTAAAATGGTAAAACTATTGAAAAATCCTGGTATTTTCTTTGAATAAGGCATTGTAAAGAAAGGAATTAAACAGAAAAGAGCATGTGGTAGGGGGTGGATTCGAACCACCGAAGGCAATGCCAGCAGATTTACAGTCTGCCCCCTTTGGCCACTCGGGTACCCTACCGGATAAAAGTTCAATTTACAGAAGGAATATTCTAAGCAGAAATCGATGATTTGTCAAAATTGTGATATACTATTTTAGTAATAAACGGAGGACGCTCTATGGTTATCATTCCGGGGGTTCATGTGATAAACCTGGGATTTGTAAATTCCTACCTGTTAGAGGAGCCGGAATCCCTGACCCTTATAGACTGCGGCATACCCCTGAGCGCCGGGAAAATCACCGCGTATATTAAAAGTATTGGAAGACCGGTGAAAGACCTTAAAAAAATCCTGATCACCCACTCTGACGCCGATCATATAGGATCGCTTGCATACCTGAAAAGAATAAGCGGAGCAAAGGTCTATTCTTCGGCAGTAGAAGCAGTGGGGATCAAGCGTGGAAAACCTACAAGGATGGTGAAATTCAGGGGCATGATAAAGGTCCTTGTTGCCCTTATATCCCTGGTTGTAAAAATAAAGCCGGTCGAGGTCGACAATCTCATAGCGGATAACGAAGAGATACCGGTCCTTGGCGGAATTACCGCGATCGATACCGCAGGTCATACTCCCGGCCATATGTCGTATTATCTTAAATCTTTCAAGGTCCTGTTCGCCGGGGATTCAATAATTTCCCGCGAAGATATGCTTTACAGTTCGAGGCCCTTGCTTACATGGGATGAAAAAAAGGCGGCAGCGGCTTTCCAAAAACAGAAAATGCTCTCCCCCGAAATCGTCTGCTGCGGGCATGGCGAGGTTATGAAAGAAGCCGGAAAAAAATTTGCCTGAGTATTTAATAGACTTCATGGAGTTTTTATTGTAAAATATATGCCTGTTAGCGCGCTCATAGCTCAGTTGGATAGAGCATCAGATTGCGGATCTGGGGGCCGGAGGTTCGACTCCTCCTGGGCGCAAATAATGAAGATAATAATTTTTGCAGTATTGATAATACTTCCCGTCATGTCTTTATCTGCGCAGAGCGTTGATTCAAGTTATTATGCCGGGCAGAATGATCAGTTAAAAACCCTGCCGGATTTCAAGGATACTCCCGAAATGATCGATACAAAGTTAAAAGAAGTCGACAGGATCAACGAATACCGCGCGAGGCTTAACAGAAATCCGGTTAAATTAGACCTGTTAGCCAGCAGGGTTGCCAACATGCAGTGTTATAACGCAGCTGTCAATGATTATATAGGGCACTGGGATATGAATGGTTACAAGCCGTATATCAGGTATTCCCTTGCAGGCGGAAAAGACCATGTGGCTGAAAATGCCAGCGGAGTCACAGAAACCGGCTATGATATTGCCCGGATGGACGATCCGGTGAAGACGCTGGAATATATGAAAACCTGCCTCAACGGGTTTATAGCGGAAGGTCCCGGCGGCGGGCATTATGAAAATATCATGGACAGCTTTCATAATTATGTGGGAATCGGATATTTCTGCACGAACATTGGCGGCAACAACCAGATCCGCTACAATGAAGAATTTATCGACAGGTATATAGAGTGGGATGATTTCCCGCTGACATCAGATGCTCAGAACTCACTTTCAATATCGGGAAAAGTTATTGAAAACGATACAGGCGTATTTTCTGCAGTCGTCTACTACGAGAAATTCCCAGGAAAGCTTACCCCTTCGGAAATAAACTCAAAGGGTTCCTATCCTGATTTTACTTCCGATGTTTACAGGCAATTCTGGCCCTGGCAGATCGGCTTCGACAAAGGATCGCAGCGCTTCGATATAACCCTTAAATTCACGAGGCCGGGTTTTTATTATGTCCAGATACTGCTAAAGAAAGGGATATCGGACATACCGTATAATAAGCCTGCGTCAGCATCTACAGAAGGCCTCAAGAACGCCTCGGGTGTTGTGATCCTGGTTAAATAATAGAATCCGACTTCTCATCCATCCATTTTACAGCCGGCTCGATGCATTTTTCAAGCACGCCGCTCTCGAACGGGGATTCAAGCCCCCCTGTTTTTACAAGTTCCAGAAATGGAGCGCTTCCGCCTGCCCTGCAGAGATTGAGATAATCCTCCCATGCCTTTTCACGGTTTTCACGGAATTTGTTCCAGTATTGAATGGCGCAGATTTGAGCAAGGGTGTAATCTATATAATAAAAGGGAGATTCATAAATATGACGCTGGCACTGCCAGAAACCCCCTTCTTCCAGGTAGGCATTTCCGGCAAAGTCCCTGTAGGGGAGATATTTTTTCTCCAGATCCCTCCATGCTTTAAATCTCTGTTCCGGTGTAAAAGACGGATTTTCATAAACCGCATGCTGGAAATCGTCGACCAGCGCACCGTAAGGGACAAAGAGAAAGGCTTCCGTCAGATGCATAAAACGGTATTTATCGGCGTCAGCCCCGAAAAAGCTTTCCATCCATGGCCAGGTTATGAATTCCATGCTCATTGAATGGATTTCTGCAGATTCCATAGTCGGCCATACATATTCGGGTACCTGGAAACCTGAGCTCATATGCGCCTGGAAGGCATGGCCGGCTTCATGAGTAAGGACGTCGACATCGCCTGAAGTTCCGTTAAAATTCGAAAAGATGAAAGGGGCTTTATATTTTGGTATCCATGAACAGTAGCCTCCTCCTGATTTTCCAGGTCTTGTCTCAAGGTCCATCAGGCCGTCGGAGAGCATTCTGTCGATAAAACCGGCTGTCTCCGAAGACAGCTCATGGTACATCTTCCTGCCGCTGCTAATAATTTGGCCGGGGTTTCCAACCGGCCTGGGATTACCTGTCCTGAAACGGAATGGAAGGTCGTAATAATAAAGATGATCAAGGCCAAGGCGGGATTTCTGCCTTTCCCTTAATCTGTTTGCGGCCGGAACGATATTTTTATATATTGAATCCCTGTAATTCTTAACCATGTCCTGGTCATAATCCAGGCGGGACATTCTCAGATAAGCGAGAGGTATAAAATTTTTGAATCCTAATTTAACGGCAATTCTATCCCTGACCCTTACAAGGCTGCCGTAGATGGAATCAAGCTTTGCCCTGTTTTGAGACATGAAGCCGAAATATGCTTCAGAAGCAAGCCTTCTGGTTTCCCTGTCCGGGGATTCCTTATACGGCCCCAGACCGGATAGGTTTAGTTTTTTACCGTCAAAATCGATTTGCGCAGATGCGAGAAGTTTCATATATTCGGTTGATAAGCGGTTTTCCTCGGCAAGATCATCCATAATTTCAGGTCTAAAGGTCTTCAGTGCCGATTCGGCCAGGTCAAAAAGCCTCTTTCCAAGGTTCTTTTCAAGATCTATCCTGAACCTGGAGCCGGTTATAGCCCTGTAATACTCATCGATGAGCGCCTGGTACCGCGGACTGTTCTGATCTAAAAAAACCGATTCTTCATCGTAAAACTTATCACGCGTATCGATGCTCTGGTGTATCCTGGCCAGGCTCATTGCCGTTTCAGCATCCTCGCGGAGATTATTGAACTCCCGGATAATTTTTAGCTGGACGCTAAAATCCGGAGCGTCATTGAAAACCGAGAGCTTTTCCCGGAAAACCTCTTCGAGTTTATCGAAATCAGGCCTTTTATAAGCCATTTCAGAAAAATGCATAAGTGTCTCCTTGATCCCCGATGCAAAAATAAAGGCAGGAATTTCAAACCTTGATATCGATATTATGATCGGAATCCATGTTTTTCTGATCATCGGGTTGGTCATGGACAGGCTTCGGCTTTTGAACAAACATATGGCAGTCATGTTTTAACGCTTCTTTGACAACTGACGAAGGATTCCTCTGGCTCTGGAAACCGAATATCCGGCAGCCGTAAGGCATAAAATTATCAAAAGTATTAAAAAAATTACCGCACTGGAAGCAATTGGTCATGTCCATAAAATATCATGATTTATCATCTATCACTTGTCAAATAATTAATTGATCATGCAAGCCGGACAGTTTAAAATTTGTACAAAATCTTTTTTTGAATCATAATGGTCAAAAGGCGCAATTGGGGGATCGCATGAAAATCGCCTTTATCGCCTGTCTGTTCATTTTGCCGCTTGTCTCTTCTTATACACAGGAAAAATCAGTCCCTTTTGTAATCGGTGAATGGCCGCCTTATACATCAATTAATTTAAACGGCTACGGCCTGGCTTCGGAAATCGTATTCTCGGCATGCAAAGCCGCAGGCATGAAAGCCGAATTCACATTTTATCCCTGGAAGAGGGCAGAATTAAGCATCCTCAAAGGCAAATTTTTTGCCACATTTCCATATCTAAAATTACCTGAAAGAGTTCCATTTTTTTATTTTTCAGACCCTCTCTTTAAATCCGAAATAGTTATTATTAAATCCAGGAAAAACCCGTCTGTCAGGAATTTTCAATATACAGATATAAACAGCTTGAAAGGTTTTAAAACAGGAACTACCACGGGTTCAGTTTCCATAACAGGCCCTTTGAGGAGAAATAGCATTGAATGCGAGGAAACCCCGGTTATAGACCAATCCATCCTGAAATTGTACCTTGGCAGGATAGACCTTGTAATTGATGAAAAAATAGTTATAATCGATGCTGTAAAAAGACTCTATCCCGATAAAGCGGGAAACTTCGAGATCAGCGTAAAGAATTATCTGTCTAATTCGGATTACCGTCTTATTGTGTCCAGAAAATATCCTGACAGCACAGCAATTTTAAAACTTTTCAACGAGGGGCTTGAAAAAATCAGGAGCAATGGCATATATCAGGAAATTTACCGTAAATTCGATATAAAGCAGGAGTAATATCATTAAACATCGAATATTCGAACAAAAAACATCTATTGCGGTGGTTGTTGTTGTCTCTATAACGGTACTTGTTACATTTTTTATCGGCGGAATAGGAATATTTTTTTATCAGGCTTTAGCGGGCTATGAAATCAGCCGGTTCGATAAAAGTGCTGCCGGAATAGCAGACCAGCTTTCCGCAGGCCTGACTTCTCCAATATGGAACCTTGATGACGAGCAAATAAATAATGTCCTGCAGACTTCACTGAATGATGAAATCATTCAGGCCCTTTCGGTTAAACTGTATGAAACGAACAACCAGCCATACATTAATACAAACTTGTATTCCTATTCCAGGGAGCCGGATACAGATCAATCCGGAGATATTCTTATCCAGTACAGGACTATATCAAAAGCCGGGACAGATTTAGGAATATTGACGGTTAAAGCTACAAGGAAATATTTGCGCATAGAACTGCAAAACAGCCTTTTGATTTTCATTCTGACTATAATTTTTCTTGATATACTGCTCATATGCGGATTATTTTATATTTTTCAGCAGACCATACTCGTACCGCTTCAGGCAGTTAAAAAAATAGCGCTTGGATCATCTCTTAATAAAAAAGGCCTCGTTTATTACGGCGAAATAGGGATCCTTAAAGAATCAATAGAGACCATGCTCAGGGAATTATATCACCGGACTAAAAACAATATGCAGGTAATCTGCTCCATGCTGGATCTTCAATCCAAATCGGCGAATGACCCGTATATAAAATCGGCATTCATGGAAATGCAGAACCGTATCTATTCAATGGCTCTTGTCCACCAGAAACTATACCAGTCGCAAAACCTCTCGGAGATCAATCTCAAAGATTACATCAAAGAACTATCGGAATTATTAGTCAGAAATTACCAGCTATCGGATAAGATAAGCTTGAACCTGGATCTTGAAAATATACCGGCAGTTATCGATTCGGCAATTCCCTGCGGTTTGATTTTAAACGAACTGATCTCTAATTCATTAAAATATGCTTTCCCGGACGGCGGCAGCGGCTTGATAAATATTGAGCTGAAAGAAAAAGAGGGGTATATCGAACTTAAAGTTTCAGATAACGGCAAGGTACTGCCCAATGATTTTGATTTTAGAAACCGCGAAACGCTCGGCATGAAAACAATATTTTTACTGGCTGAAAATCAGCTGCAGGGAACTATTGAATTCTCTTCCCAAAACGGCGTGTCCTGCCGTGTAAGATTCAGATCGGGGTTTAGCGCCGTCTGAAATATAAACTACTTCGCCAAGGTTACGATAATAATCTCGGAATTATAGTCCCGGGTTAATCATTAACAGCTTTTTGCAGCTGATTGGACAGCAGGTCGTAATCTTTTGAAAAATCAATAATATGATTGGTTTCCCTGGAAGAAATCACCGCCGTTACGATAGCCCTGGAACCATTCTGGTAAGGATAAATATTTAAATATATATCTGCCCTGACCTGCCCGTCCGTATAACAAACCGGGACTGACGGGGATATGTTTTGTACTTTTAACAGCCTTTGAAAATCACCCCTTATCGATTCGGAATTAAACTTTGAAACGAATTCAAAATTTGCGATCAAATATACGTCTTTTATAAAATCATTATAAATTTGATCCGAGTCTTTATAATAACTGCCGGAGGGCATTTCTAATATATCCGAATGAATAAAATCCCTGACCCTGTCATATACCAGAATATATTGAATGTTTTTTGAATCGGAATTATTTGAAAAATTTAAAAATAATTTGAAATCGCTCTTGCCTCTGTATTGCCTTTGCAGGATTATTGAGTTTGTTGAAGCCGTATATTTTTTACCTTCCGTCTCTTCAGGGGAAGGATAATATGAGTATCCGCTGAATACGGTGCGCGACTCTTTATGCGCATCTCCTTTAAAAAGTATGGAATCTAAAAGAACGCTGTCATTTGTTATGAAAGCATTGCTATATTGCTGATTTTTATTGACTGAAGCTGACGGGGCTATTATTGTCAGATATTTCCCGCCCGCTATGCCGAATTCGGATTTTACAGTATTACCGCAGGATGATGCGATTATTAATATTAATGAAAGAAATATAAACCTGATTGCCATTTATTCCTCCAAAATTATCCGGGACGCCCGACATGAAAGAGCCCGGAAAGAGATTAAAAATCTTTCAGATTAAGAAGGTAGTTCATCTGAGCTTCAGATAATCCGTCGAATTTGACTCCTATTATATTCCCTTCAACATTCATAACAACAGAAGGAAATGTCTGTTTATCGAGCATAATATTGATTCTGTCGTCTTTATAAAGAAGCCCTTTTACACGCATTTTTAACCCTGTGGAGGAAATATCTATAATTTCGCAGGCAGCTTTTATACCTTTCAATTCATAGGCTGCATCTATATGAACCGGTTTTCTTTCCGCTTTTCTTGCTTCAAAATAGTCTGCCGACATAATAGCCCCTCTAATTTAATTTAATGAATTTATTATATTATAAAGGAGCCCGGTAAACAAGATTTTGAATTATTGTTCAAATACTCCCGGATGGTCGGCTACGAGAATCTTCAGAAAGTAATAATTGAATCAGAAGGGGCTGTCAGAAAAGGCAGGGCATGGGCGCCTTTATTCCAACAGCTGTGCCTGTTCAGCTTTCCCTTCAGCTTTCTTAACCTTGGGCTTCGGCCCTCTCTTTGCTCCGGGCTTCTTAGCGGCAAGCGCTTTCTTCGCCACAGTTTTTTTGCCCGAAGCTTTAACAGCCATTTTAGCGCCTCTCTTGCCCCTTGGCTTCACAACCTCATTGTAAGGTTTCTCTGAAAGGGTAAACATCTCTTCAATTCGGGATTTCTTGATCATAATGTTTCTGCCCTGTTTTACAACAGGGGTGTTGTTTTCTCTGAGTAAACGTTTGAATGTGAAAATACTTACACCTAGACTCTTAGCGGCAGACTTTAAATCGAGCAGATCTAATTCTAAAATTTTACCTTCATCCATATCCTTCTCCATTTCCTGTTATTTGTGAATTAATTATCGTAAGATATGAGTGGGAAATGAATATTTAATCTTTTTTGAATAAAATAGTAGAGGCAAAATTTCTGACACCTCTACGATATTATTTAACTATGAGTACTGTCTATATTTCCCTTTAATAAATGCACAGCTTTATAAATTTTTATTCCGTTAATTATACATAATATGCCATATAATATTATAATTCCAGGGAATAAATATTCAATCATAGGTGGTTTTTGAAAAATTTCGGGCGAGACATATTGTTTATGAAATATAGTTCTATCCCCAAAAGTAAGCCATAAAACACCAACAGTACCGATTAAAGCAGCCCAGAAACCTATTAGAATATTTTTTAAATAACCTGCATCCCGCATTTTATCTGAAGCCCTATTGTAGTAGGCGAATGTTTTAAAACCTTTCTTATTGCTTTCTCCAGCCATAACAATATCACTATTTTCAATGATTGTAATTGGCTTATTGGATTGAATAATACAATTTTTCCCATTTAAAACCAGCTTACAAGTATAATCAGTCCCGATAGGTCTAAAAGTAATTTTAGAACTTAATTGTATATTTGCCGCTTTACCTTTAATAACTTCCATTTTATCCATGCTTTCTATAACCTCAATTTGTTAATTCTATAATGGCCATTTCCTTTCGGATCAACAGAAATCCCGCCTATTATTTTTCCATCTTTAATTATTTTGAAACAGTTATTTTCCTTGATTCTTTTAATGACATTTCAACAGATTATAACCGGGCGGCCCCATTCCATATAATTCCTCATCTTCTTTAAATGCTGATATTCTGGAACTTAAAATACTTTCAGCATCACCTAATGTAGCTAATTTAAATTGAATCATAAAATTCCTTCACCAATTCTATCAAAATCAATATTCTTTCCTCTTTTAACCAATTGAATAATATTACCCCAAGGGTCTTTTAATAATAACAGCTTTTCTCCTTCGTGTTTTACCAAACACTCTTCAATAAAAGTCGCTCCCACTTTAATCAGTCTTTTACAATCTTCATCAGGATTTTGACTCTTGAAAGCAACATGAAGCTGCAAGGGATTTTTTAATTCATTCTTTATGGGGGCGATGTTTGGCAGTTTGAATAGTTCTAAAATAGTGCTGTCACTTTCATCTGAAATAAAGGCGCCAGCATTATCACCATTGTCATTTTCACTCATAAATAGAATTTTGCAACTAAGATTATCCTGATACCATTTAGCCATTTCTGTCGGATTTGAAACAGAAATTCCTATATGCTCGATTATCAAGATACACTCCTTATCTATATCCATTATACCCATCCCTCATAGGCAAAGCAGAGGGGGAAGATTACCATATATACATAACTCTTTTTAAGATTTCTGCTTCATTCTTAAATCCAAATTTCTTATAGAATTCCTGGGCTGTCTGTGTTAATAAAAATAATCTCGTTCCTTTTATCTCATCATCATTTAAAATATATTCCATTAATTTATGACCATATTTTTTATTTTGATATTCTGTCAAGATAAAGACATCACATAAATATGAAAACGTGCAGTAATCTGATATCACTCTTGAAAACCCGATAAACTCACCATTTAAGAAAAGGCTATAAGACAAAGAATTATCGATTGATTTTTCTATTGTTTCTTGGCTTCTGTTTTTTGCCCAATAGGATTCATTTTGAAGATAGCTTACTGCTTTTTCAATATCAATTTTGGTTTTATCCTTGCTGATTATCAAATTATCATTCATAGGCAACCTCTTTTAAATGAATTATTTTCAACAATCCTTTCCCGATCCTAATCATTGCTTATATATTATTTCAATATCAGGAAGGGCATTAATTGCATCTTCAACAAGATTATATCCGGATAAAAAGTCTTTTATCAATTCCAATGGTTCATACCATATTTCTTTAAAATCTGCTTCTCCATCAGCACCTATATTAAAAGCTAAACACTCAACAGGCGGATTAAATCGGGCATCGACACCTTCCTTATTACCTCTTGCATCGATTCTATACCAGCCATATTCTGAGAGGAATACGCAATTCAAACCGTGAAGTCCGAAGGGCTGATTATAACCATTTATCTTTGTTCTTTGATAACAAAGACCTGCAGGAATAGAATTAGCTCTTAATAGAGCCGCTAATAGATGACTCTTTGCAAAACAGAACCCTGTTTTATGTTTTAATACATCAGATGCTTTTAGTGTCATAGTATTCATTTTGAAATCAATGCAATGGAATATTTCATCACGGACAAATTCAAAGCACTTTTTTACCATATCCAATTCATTTTCTGATTTCGCCGCCAATTCATTCGCTTTATTAAAAACGGAAGGAGTTTCCCAATCAATTATTTCCGATGATTGCAGGTATAAATTTTTATCCAACAAAATCTCCATCTTTTAAATAATGTCCTTTATTCTATCCTCACCCGGCACTTTTATCAAAAATTCATTTGTCTGGTAAAGCTGGCTCAGGAGTTCAAAATGACATGCTTATGAATCATTCACAATTACAGGATAATCATTGTTTTTCGCTTTTATTATTCAATTTGTTTAAAATTATTATGTGCACTTTTAATAACCCTTGAGCCTGCCCCTGAGTCTTTGGCTCAGTACAAGGGCTCAAGACAAGCGCCTTTCAAGGCGGAAAGGCAGGGCCCACCTGTTCTGGGGACTGGCACCGGTCAATCCGGTACAAGCACCGGTCATACCCTTTCAGGGCACAAGAGCCGGTACAAGCGCCAGGGCATAGGTGGTTTCATTACAATTAGAACCTTATTAATCTTTAATATCGTTAATTATTGGAACCACCCTTAAGTTAGATTATGGAGATTATTATTGGAAAATATTATTTCAATCGAAATTCGATCTGTTTTTATGTGGAGAAGATGTCTTTACCTTAAAGTTTATTTACCATGCATATTTATTGCTGCAGTAGCTATGATTACTTCCTGTTCTCCGCCTTTAAAAAGTACAAATTTGTATTCGGCAAATATCGGGACATTGATCTTTGTTCCCGCCGGTAAAGTTCCCTCAATTAGAATAGATTATGATGGTAATTCTGCCGACTTTTGCACGATGCCTGCAATTCATATGAGCTCAAACGACATAACAAGACAGGAATGGGTAAATGTGACGGGCCTGCCCGATCCAAGCGATTCATCGGTATCTTCGGGCATGAATGATCCGGTTCAGAATGTCAACTGGTACATGGCCGTATACTTCTGCAACAAACTAAGCATCAAGGAAGGGCTTACGCCGGTGTATTCTATTATTGTAAACGGAGCGGCCGATACCAATCCGGACGACTGGCTGAAAATTCTTGGGGGGACTTTTCCAAATAATTTTCCTATATCCGGAAATAATGCAACCTGGGATGCTGTTCAGGCAAACTGGTCCGCCGACGGATACCGCCTGCCTACGGAAATGGAATGGCTGTGGGCGGCCATGGGTGCGACAAGAGATTCCAGGAGAGCTGATTTTTCAGCAACCGGCGTAAACACTAAAGGATACAACAAGGGCTATGCAGGCAGTCAAGAACCGGGAACTGCCTGTTCAAATATCAGCCTTTACGCCTGGATCAATAAAAGCACCGGGACGCATGCCGTAGGCTTATTGAAGCCCAACGAACTCGGCCTGTGCGACATGAGCGGGAATGTATATCAGTGGTGCTGGGAATGGTGGGTAGTTGTTTATCCCGACGGTATGATAACCGACCCCGTTTATACATTTTCGTTATCGTCTTCGACTGGATACCGGGTCATACGCGGCGGCGCTTGGAACTCTGTTACATCGTGCGGAGCTCTTGACGATAGCAGTGGCGGCGGAGACGGTCCGTGCAGCGGGGGCAACAGTATCGGTTTCCGGGTAGTGAGGCCTTGAATCCGCATTAGCGAGGAGCGGAGCGTATACTAGCTGAACACGAACCAGCATATATCATTACGTAAACGCTGATCATCAATTACAAGATCACGAATCCTATCCGGGAGCATTCCTCGCTGCCATAAACATTCCTGTTGCCTTAACATTTCCTTTTTGTCTTCAGTTGAGGCCGCCATAACAGCTCGGATTGCATAGGCAGCGGCACCCAATTCGTGCGCAGCAACATGAGCCACTACTGCAGCCTGACCGGCTGATAGAGCCGCTTGCTTCGCTGCACCTGATACTTCTCTTGCCGCAGCCTGTGATTCACCAGCAGCATTCCGTGCCTGTTTCATTGTAATTTCTCCATGCACCCAGGCATGGGTTAATTCAATAGCACGACGCGGCCGGCCATCGTTTGGACGCACTTCTTCGAAATAGTGCAGTACATGCTGAGCACATTGCGCTGCCCAAATCGCCAATAGATGATGATCCTCGTCTAACAATGTACCACCACGACGAACTGTGATGAATCTTTTGTCACGTATTTTGGGCAATATCATTGGTCCTCCTCATATTTCCTGCCCCGGAAGTATGAATATTCCAAGGAAAAGAGGGTCCTATAGAGGGCATGATCAGAGGGTTGTGGATCCTTCACAATTTTCACAATGAAAATAATTTTAATACGCGGCGGCAGTTGGTACTGCAATGCGGCCTACGCCACGGTTGCCTATCGCAGTGACAACGACCCGTTTTACCAGAGCATCAACTTCGGGTTCCGCGTTGTGCGCCCCTGAGTTTTTATACCCGAAGGGACTTGCCCCCGTTAGGGGGTATCAAGCCAAAGAGGCATAATATTATTTAAAGTGGATGTTAAATTTTATCGGTTAATTCAAATAAACCGGCAATACTGTAAGCCCCTAATTCTTTATATTTATTAAGTTTGTCTATTAAATAACAATCCATATTTACTGTTTTGGCTCCCAGATAGTCATCATTATAATTATCTCCGATATAAACAGCATTATTTTCAGAGATATTTAAATCATTGAGAACATGCTCGAAGATTTCTTTATTCGGCTTCCTGATGCCTATTTCAACAGAAGTATAAATTTTATAAAAATAATTCCTGACTCTCATATTATCAAGGTTATTATAAATCAAATTGGGGTAATGAGTATTTGATAGAATTGAAACCCTGTATTTTTTGTTTATGTTATCAACAAAGTCCAGTATATTTGGATAATAAATTGTGTTCCTGTTCCAGTCATCGATATACTTTTGAACAAATACTTTATTTGTATCATCATCTATCCGGGTATCAAAGTGTTTTTTAAAAAATAGCCTGCCGAGTTCAAGCATATGAAATTCTGTTTTATTCTGTATAGACTTTTTTTCCAGTTCAATGAAACATTTGTCAAATGCTTCAATATAATCCCTGGCAGGAATATTAAACCCGATTGATTTTAAATAATCATAGGAGCTGGAATTATCTCCTATATCCCTTGTTTCATTATATTCAACCAGGGTTCCAAAGAAATCAAAGATTAAATCAGTTATCATTTTATAACCTGTTTTATCATCGCCCGTCTTACAGTATATGCTAACAGAGATTTGCCTTTAAAAATTCCTGATTAAAACCATTTCGGCGGACTTTATCCTGATAACATAGTATTAGATTTAACTTCTCTTTTTCTACCATTTTATCCCCAAAAACACCTTTATTCTATACTCTCTTGACATATTTATCAAAAAATGAGGAATCGGAGCATAATTCCAGAATCGAAATATTGAGTTTCCCGGATTATTAGATTACAATATTATCCATAAATAAATGGGGTCCCTTCAAGAATAAGGAATAAACCCGGTGGGATAAATATATTCTACCCCATTTTTTGGTATTTATACAATAAAACCCATATGGAGAGATGCCAGAGCGGTTGATCGGGCCTGACTCGAAATCAGGAGTGCAAGTGATTGCACCGGGGGTTCGAATCCCCCTCTCTCCGAATGACAGGACGTCATTAGTGTGCTCAATTCTACGAGGGTATTTATGCCCGTTTGGGTACGAATTGGGTACATTTTGAGACTCGAACATGGGAATCGAACTCGAAATGTCTTGCTCCAAATACCCACCTTAATTGCTTTGCTTTTGGTACTTCTTGGATGAAAACAATCGGGATACCAGTCTGTAAGTGTGCTTGCGATGCAAATTCATCAATTGTTTTATTTAAATAGGTATTAAATAATTCTATCTGTAATCTTTCTTTTTCACTTGACATCATTAATTTGTTTTAATAGATTTGAATTAATTATGGCAGTGATAGGTGGTTTCTATGACAAAAAACAAGACACGAAAAGACTCTAAATCCCCGTTCCATCTAATCGATGAGAGAATAAAGGAACTGGGCGATTGGAGGGGGACTCAGGTCTGGGAGCATAACGGGATGATCAGTACCGAAGAGACTTAAAAGGATCATGTGAAAATTACCTTCGCAAAAAGAGCCTCATTAAAGGACCCGGACGGCTTATTCACCCAGGATGGAAAAGTCAGGCTTGCCATTGACTTCCATGAGGATGATATCATTAGAGAGGAGCAGCATAAAGCGCTGAAAAGGGCCGACGTATCCCTGAATATGTCCAAATAACCGGTTATAAAATGATAATATCCTAAAGGAGGATTACTATGTTGGTTTTTTCTGTTTCGGTTATACCATTGATCGTAATCGCAATAGTAAATTATTTTTTGAGCTGGATCTTTTATTCCCCTGTAGTTCCTTGGTTCAAGTCCTGGGAATTAGCAGTAGGAATGGTTTCGAAGAGAAAAGAAATAAGGGAAGAGGTTAGAAAATCTCCAATTATTGTGATGGGTTTGGCTTTCATAGCCACATTCATTCTATCCTACGGTCTGCAGGTTATTATCCATAGTATGAAAGTGAACGATTTCCTGACTGGGACATTGGTTGGAGTAATTGCCTGGTTTACTTTTGCATTGACACTTAGTCTGAACACCCTGTTTGAAGGCAGAAAACCGTTAGTTCTGGTATTAAATAATGTACTTTACCTCATTACCTACGCATTATATGGCGGCATTTTAGCAATTTGGAAATAATAAAATAATAGGTTACTTATTAATAAAATTAAATAAATTATATTAGGGCATGGAGGAAAATTTTTATGAATGCTACACAGTTACCCTTTCTTGTAGAAGGAATTATTATTTTAATAGCCGGTATATTAGGAATTTTTCTTCACAGAGCAGGAAAACCCTATGGTAAAGTAAAAGTTGCTTTCCACATATTTTTCTTTCTCTGGTTCTCGGTAGGTTTCGGCTTTATATTCACCAGTATTCTAAAAATGGGCAGTGAGACAAAAGGAATTTTGATTCCTGTTTCAATAATGGGTTTGGCAATCTTAGTCCAGCTTGTTACAGGCATAAAGATACTGGCTTCCAAAAAAACGGGAAATATATTCCCGAAGATCCATCTATTTTCGGCAATTACAATGGTTTTATCCGATATCTGTGCTTTCATAATGGCGGGGATTCGTCCCTGAACTGACAAGGAGGATTTTATGATACTATCCAATCCTAAAATAATTCCATTCCTGTGGTTCGATAATAATGCAACGGACGCAGTTAAATTTTACACATCGATTTTTGCTATCCGGCACCTCAAGTGACCCAGGGGTCGGCAAAATAACGACCCACCTAATCGGCAACTAAGTGACCCACCCCCCGGCGTTTTAGTGTACCACCTGATGTGATATAATTTCAGAAATCA
>Ga0181520_10006098_pt1 | contig 18694 bp, 9 predicted proteins | sample PEATcosm2014_Bin_29_FD_132451 | JGI IMG/M metagenome (GOLD analysis project Ga0181520, IMG submission 132451) | Peatland microbial communities from MTU Mesocosm Facility, Houghton, MI, USA - PEATcosm2014_Bin02_30_metaG | ecosystem: Environmental > Terrestrial > Soil > Wetlands > Peat | place...
GAGGGCTCCGATGCAGCGGGCATTGCCAGCCTGCTCAAGGCCTTTGTGCTGAAGAACTCCTTTGACCTGATCCTTACTGGCGTCCAAGCCGCGGACGGTGCTGCACAAGTGGGTGGAATGCTGGCCGCGATGCTCGACTATCCGTTCGCTTCTCTGGTGGATTCCATCGAAGTTCTGGATGGTGGAAAGCTGAAGATAAGCCGGGAAATCGAAGGCGGTAACAAGGAGTTGAACGAGATGGATCTCCCATGTGTGCTCTCGATCCAGACCGGCATCAACGAACCACGTTATGTCGGAATGCGAGGCATACGGCAAGTGGCTTCCTTGGCAATCCCAACCTTTGGCGCCACGGAATTGGGTATCAACGCAGGGTCAGTAGGCAGGGCTGCAGCCAAAGTGCAGCGCACGGACTACTTTGTACCAGCGCTTGGCAAAGGAGCTCAGATTCTCGACGGCAGCCGGGAAGAAGTGATCGACCAGATGATCGAGTTGGTAAGAGCCAAAGGAGGGTTGAAATAATGATCCGGATCTTCGCCTACATCATACATAAAGACGGCGTGGTGGATGACACAGCGGCCGAGTTGTTAGCGGCAGCGAAACGGATCGGTGCCTCCTCTGCACCCACAGCCATTGTCACGGGTTCTGGCGCGGAACTTGATGCGGCTTGCAAGACCCTCCAGGATTCCTACTGTGAGATATGGAAGGTCTCGAATGAGGCCGTCGCCTATCCGAATGCCGAGCTGGTTCGCAAAGCGCTGGTAGCGATCATTCCGCCCGGCAGCATCGTCCTGCTGCCTCATTCTTATTTCGGAATCGACCTGGGTCCGGGACTCGCGGTCAAGCTGAACTCACCTTGTGTCACCGACGTTCTAGCCATCGAAGGGGTTGCGGGAAACTACCTCAAAGTGGTCCGCCAGGAATTCGGCGGACAGATGAGCACGCATGTCCAATGCGATCTCTCTAGTGGTGCGGTGGTCAGTCTACGTCCCGGCGCGTTCAAGCCGGTCGCAGCGGCCCCCGTGCGGGGAACAGTGGTGGATAAGTCTTCCAGTGTGGGTGCGCTGTCCGCCGGGAGGCGTTACCTGGAGACCGTCGTTGCGGAATCGGGCGACGTGGACATCAGTAAAGAAGCGGTTCTGGTTTCCATCGGACGCGGCATCCAGAAAGAGGACAACGTCCATATTGCGCAGGAACTGGCCGACACCATGGGCGCGGCGCTGAGTTGCTCGCGCCCGGTGGTTGACGCCAAGTGGTTGCCTAAGTCCCGCCAGGTTGGCTCATCTGGCCACACCGTGAAGCCCAAGGTATATCTGGCCTGCGGCATTAGTGGTTCTTTCCAGCACTTAGCTGGACTGAAAGGCAATCCATTCATTGTGGCAATCAACAAGAACCCCAAAGCTCCCATCTTCCAGGTGGCAGACGTGGGAATTGTTGACGACATTCTGGAGTTCCTGCCGGAGTTGACTCGCAAGATCCGTGAAACGGTGAGGGTGAAATAGAGGTGCGCCATGGCGATTTCAAAGAAGACGTTGAAACTGAGTTTGAAGTCCCTCCGGGACTTTGCCAAGAAACAACTACCAGACCAGATGCTGATGGATCTGGATGCCCGTGACGAATGCCCGTTGGAGATCATCCATAAGATGTGCGACCCCAAGGGCCTGGGCATTCAACTGCTTTTCATTCCTGAGGAATACGGCGGCTTCGGCGGTGGCGCCTTTGATGTGTACTGCGTTTGTGAGGAGATGGCAGGCATCGATCTGGGTGTCGCCACCGCGGTGTTAGCGACGTTTCTCGGCAGCGATCCCATCTTTGTCGGAGCCACTCCGGAGCAAAAGAAGCTCTGGCTGGGCCGCATCGCGGACGAGGGCCTGCTATTCGCATATGGCGCGACTGAACCGGAGGCGGGCAGCGATCTTGGCTCACTGAAGAGCACGGCAGAGCGTGTCATACAGGACGGACGCGTCGTGGGCTACAAGCTTAGCGGGCTGAAGCAGTGGATCAGCAATGGCGGCATTGCCGATGCTTACACGATTCTCGCCGCCACCGCGACGGGTCCGAGTTGGTTCATCCTGGAAAAAGGCGCGCCAGGCTTCAAACATGACGAGCCAGAAGATAAGCACGGCATTCGCCTCAGCAACACGGCCGCGCTTGCGCTCGACAACGTCTACGTCGATGCCGACCGGCTGATCGGCGGGGTGGAAGGACAGGGACTCAACCAGGCGCAGGCCGTCTTCGGTTATACCCGGCTGATGGTTGCGGCATTTGGCCTCGGAGGCGGATGGGCCGCGCTGGATCGTGCCATTCCATATGCCACCAAGCGCATCCAGGCTGGCGCGCCACTCTCGGAGAAACAGGGATACACCCACAAACTCATCGTACCGAACGTGGCTCGTCTCGAAGCCGGACGCGCCTCGATAGAAGAAACCGCGGAGCGGATCGACGCCGGGGAAGGCAACCTCAACACCGAAGGCGCGATTGCCAAGTACATGTCGACGGAGGCCGGCAATGCGGCAGCCGACGCCGCAATTCAGGCGCTGGGTGGCTACGGCTACACCCACGAGTACATGGTGGAAAAAATCAAGCGCGACGTACGCATTACCACGATCTACGAGGGTACCTCCGAGATTATGGAGATGACGATCAGCCGCGACCGCTGGCAACTCCATCTCAAGACGCGTGGGCTCTACTATCACGATCAGGCGAAGAAGTTCGAGCAGATGCACGCCGCCCATCCCGAAGCGGGCGCCAACATCGTCGCGCTCGCCCTGCACGCGCTCGCCGAAGTGATGGAGAAATCGCGTTCCGCCCGTCTCACCCGTCACCAACATATCCTGCTGCGCCTGGGCGAGCTGATCGCCTATGCGGAGTGCGCCGGAAGCCTGGCCCGCCGTGCAGCACTGATGGCCGAAGGCAAGCTGAACGAAAAAGCCAGCTTGCGCTTTGACGCAACCGCCCTGGCAGCAATCAGCCGCGTGTTTGCCCGCGAGGCAGCACTCAAGGTTGCGGAGGATGGCTTCCGCTGGATCTGCGGAAGTGGCGGGCTGGCCGATTCAGAGATGGCGGAGTTTGAAATGAAGTTGGGGATGCCGGCCATTCATCGTGCGCAAGCGGCCCTGATCTCCGACATGGATTATGTAGCGGACGTACTGTTCAATCGGGTGATTAAACACGCAGCTGCTTAGTACTGATAGCGATTACTGGTAGCTCTGGTTGTCATGACATTCAGCCATTCCGTCCCATGTTTCACGAGCCGGAATGCTTCTCGCCGTTTATCAGGAGCGCCATTATGGAAGACACAGCTCATCGAGCAATCGCGATTGTGGGAGCCGGTGCAGTTCTGCCCGATGCTTCGAACGTAGCCGCTTTCTGGCAAAACATTAAGACCGGGCGCAACTGCATCAGCGAGGTTTCACCAGACCGTTGGAACCCAGCGTTCTATTTCGACGCCGATCACAGTGCGCCGGATAAGACTTACTCCAAAATCGGCGGCTGGGTGCGGGAGTTTCCGTGGGAGCCGATGAAATGGCGTCTGCCGATCCCTCCGAGGGTTGCGCAGGCGATGGATGAATCACAGAAATGGGCGCTGGCGTGCACCCGCGAAGCACTGCAGGATTACGGCTATCCCGAGCGGCCATTGGACACGGATCGTACCGCGGTGATCCTCGGCAATGCCATGTCCGGGGAAAAGCACTATCTGACGGCGATGCGGGTTTACTTCCCTGAGTATGCGCAAGAGCTCGACGAATGCGCTGCATTCGCCACTCTGCCAAAAACGGCGCGGGCCGACATCCTGCGCGAATTGCGCAGCCGCATTGGGAAGCGCCTTCCAGAGATTACGGAAGACAGCATGCCAGGCGAATTGTCCAACTGCCTTGCCGGACGCATCGCAAACCTCTACAACTTTCATGGTCCTAACTTCACTACCGACGCGGCCTGCGCTTCGACCATGGCAGCCTTGAGCGCGGCGGTGCATGGACTGGTCCAACGCGATTTCGATGTCGCGGTCACTGGCGGCATTGACCGCAATATGGGCATTTCCACCTTCGTTAAATTCTGCAAGATTGGCGCGCTTTCTGCCACCGGCTCCCGTCCCTATGCTGAGGGCGCGGACGGTTTTGTGATGGGTGAAGGAGCCGCCATTTTCCTGCTGAAGCGTTTGGCCGATGCCGAGCGCGACGGAGACAATATCTACGCGGTACTGCGCGGCATCGGCGGATCAAGCGACGGCAAGGGCAAGGGCATCACCGCCCCGAACCCGATCGGCCAGAAGTTTGCCATCGAGCGCGCCTGGGAGAACGCTGGCCTGTCGCCTGCCACCGCAACATTGATGGAGGGCCACGGCACCTCGACACGCGTAGGGGATCTCGTGGAAGTCGAGAGCATGAACGACGTCCTCGGCAGCTTCAATCTTCCCCCGGCCTCGGTGGCGTTAGGCTCGGTCAAGTCGAACGTCGGGCATCTCAAGGGAGCCGCTGGCGCTGCCGCCACGCTGAAAGTGGCTTTGTCGCTTCGCGACAAAGTACTGCCACCCAGTGTGAATTGCGCTCGCACCAGTCCGGATCTTGCTTTTGACCACTCACCGCTCTACGTCAATACCGAGTTGAAGCCTTGGACTGTTCCTCAGGATGCTGTGCGCCGCGCTGGATTGAGCGCGTTTGGTTTTGGCGGAACAAACTTCCATATGGTGATGGAGGAGTACATTCCCCACAAATTGAACGGCGACGGCAAGCGCTCGGTGGCCGTCGGCTCGATTCCAGTGCCGATGCACAGCTCTGGGGGCGCTGCGGCCAGAGCCGAGAGCATCGCTCCGGTCCCGGTTTTGCTGAAAGCACCCTTGCGTGGAGCCCTGGTGATCGGGGCCGGCTCGGCAGGCGCATTAGCGGAACGTCTGCGCGCAGTACAGCAGGCCGCCGCAGCGGGTCAGGCACCGCTTCCGGCGGCTCCGGCGGAAGCGGATATGCGATCACCAGAGCGCATATCCATCGATTACGGCAATGCTGCCGAATTGGCCGAGAAGGCTACCAAAGCGCTCGCGGCGCTCGCTACCAACGAGCCTGCAATCTGGAAGCTCCTGCGTGCTCAAGGCATCTTCCGCGGCCATGGCACGGCGCCGAAGGTGGCGTTCCTCTTCACCGGGCAAGGTTCGCAGTACGTAAATATGGTCCAGGCGCTCCGTGCCGTTGAACCCGTCATAGCCCAGACTTTTGCGGAATGCGATCACGTGCTGACCCCGCTGCTCGGCAAGCCTCTAAGCGAGTTCATCTTCATTGACGGAGCCGATGCCGATGCCGTTGCCCAAGCGGAAGACGATTTGCGCCAGACGGCCATTACCCAACCGGCAGTGATTGCCACAGATATTGCGATGACCCGGCTACTGGCTGCATACGGAATCCGACCTGACATGGCAATGGGCCACAGTGTAGGCGAATATGGAGCCCTGGTAGCCTCCGGAGCCCTTCCCTTTGAAGACGCAATGGAAGCGGTCAGCGCCCGTGGCCGCGAAATGACGCACGTTGCGCTCGGAGACAATGGCGCGATGGCTGCGGTATTCGCACCGCTCGACAAGATTGAACAAATGTTGAAAACCATCGACGGTTATGTGGTGATCGCCAACGTCAACAGTAAGAGCCAGGCAGTCATCGGCGGTGAGAGCAAGGCAATCCGGCAAGCCACGGAAGCCTTCCTGAATGCCGGCTATAACGCGGTACCACTCCCGGTAAGTCACGCTTTCCACACGGCAATTGTCGCCGGCGCCAGCGAGCCGTTGAAGCGCATGCTGGAGCGTCTGCGATTGCAGCCGCCTCGGTTGCCAATCATCGCAAACCTCACCGGCGAGTTTTATCCTACCGGTCCCAACGCTAAGTCGCAGATGGTGGAGATGCTCGCCAGGCAGGTTGCGTCTCCGGTGCAGTTTGTCAAAGGACTGGAAGCGCTGTACGCAGCGGGCGCTCGCGTATTCATTGAAACTGGCCCGAAGAAGGCGTTACAGGGGTTTGCGGAGGATGTGCTCGGCGAACACGGCGACGTGGTTTCGCTTTTTACCAACCACCCGAAACTCAGCGATGTCGTGGCGTTCAATCAGGCGCTATGTGGCCTTTACGCGGCAGGAGTAGGCGCTGCGCAGGCTGAAGCACGTCGCGTGTTGGAAACATCCCCTGACGTTACGGCGCCGGAGCAAACCTCGCAGCCGGTTTTGTCCGCGCCTGCAGAAAACGCGGAACCAGTTCCGCCCGAGGCACCACCGGAAGGCCGTGAGGCGTTTACGGACCGTGAGTCTGAGGTAAGCAGCGTGGCCTCACAACCGGCATTCTCCACGCCTGCGAACCAGGCCGAGATCCCGCGCGAGCGTGATCGCGAAGTTGAGCAGCAGTATGCCGCCCGCCCATCCAGACACTCGGTGGTAATTACCGGCGCGGCGTTGGGCCTGCCCGGAACCGGCCACATCTTCGATGATGCCAATATCGGCCGCATCCTCCAGGGGGAGCAGTTTATCGATGCGATTCCGGAACATCTGCGCCGTGCGATGGTCGACAAACACATTACGCGATTGGTTAAGAACGATAGCGGAGGCGCGTTTGAGACCATCGACAGTGTTGACGACGTCATCAAGCTAGCCGGTCGCGGCGGCGCCTTCGATGTTGAAGCCGAATTCGGGGTTTCCGCCGAGCGCGTGGCCGCGCTCGACTGCGTTACATCCTTGGCCATTGCGTCCGGAATCGATGCTTTGCGTGACGCAGGCATTCCTCTGGTGATGCGTTACAAGACGACTACCATCGGCACGCAGTTGTAAGATCGCTGGGTATTGCCAGAAGCTCTGCGCGACAACACCGGCGTGATTTTTGCCTCCGCGTTTCCTGGTTACAACTCCTTTGCGGATGAGCTCTCCCGGTATCACATCGACCACGGCCGCCGTGAGCAGTTGGCGATGCTGCAGAGTCTGCAAGCACGGGCCGCGGAATTGAACGGCCGCTCCATTCTTGGGCAGGAGATTGACCAACGTGCCGAAGAGCTACGGATCGTGATCGAAACAGATCCCTACCTGTTCGACCGGCGTTTCTTGTTCAAAGCCTTATCGATGGGGCATTCGCAACTGGCTGAGTTCATCGGTGCCAGGGGCCCCAACACGCAGATCAATTCCGCCTGCGCGAGCACGGCGCAAGCCATTGCTCTCGCCGAAGACTGGATTCAAGCCGGACGATGCAGCCGGGTGATTATCGTCTCGGCGGACAACGTCACTACCGACCACCTGCTCGATTGGATGGGCGCCGGCTTCCTGGCCAGCGGCGCGGCAGCCACCGATGAGGTGGTGGAAGACGCAGCCATTCCATTCGACCGGCGCCGTCACGGCATGATCGTCGGCATGGGAGCTGCGGCCCTCATCGTCGAGAGCGCAGAGGCCGCACGCGAGCGCGGAATCCAGCCTATCTGCGAAGTTCTGAGTACCGTCACTGCGAACAGTGCCTTCCACGGCACCAGGCTGGATGTGAAACACATCAGCCAACTGATGGAGGACTTGGTCGCCCAGGCTGAAACTCGCAGGGGCATTTCCCGCAGCCAGCTCGCGCCGAAGATGGTTTTTGTCTCCCACGAAACCTACACACCAGCCCGCGGTGGCAGCGCTTCCGCAGAAATTTATGCATTGCGCCAGGTTTTCGGAGACAGCGCCGATCAGATCGTAATCGCCAACACCAAGGGCTTCACCGGCCACGCAATGGCGACCGGTATCGAAGATGTCGTCGCGGTGAAGTCTCTGGAAACTGGATGTGTACCGCCCGTGGCTAATTTCAAGGAAGTCGATCCCGAGCTGGGACCACTGAACCTTTCCAAGGGAGGCGTCTATCCGGTCGAGTACGCGTTACGGTTGGCGGCTGGCTTCGGTTCACAAATCAGCATGACGCTTCTGCGCTGGGTTGCAACAAAGGACGGCCTCCACCAGGGCCAAGACGCACTTGGATACGCCTACCGCATTGTTGATCCTGCGGCATGGAGAGCTTGGCTCGGACGAGTTTCCGGCGATCCGGCTGCCACGCTCGAAGTGGTCCATCGCACATTGCGAGTTTGCGATGTACGAGTGCCGGTGAGAGTGCCCGCTACCCTGAGGGACTCTCAATTCTCTCAACCTGTGCCCTTGCCGACAGTCACGATGGAAGCCCTGCCGAAAGAGGAAGAACCGAACGTGCCGGAACCCGCCGTGGCCCGCGCGGCTTCGTCATCGCCGATGCCCGCGGCACCCGACCCCATACCGCATCCCGCAATAACGGTCCAAGCTGAGCCGGCCGGCCTTACGAAGGAGGAAACCATGGAGATCGCCATTCAAGAAAAGGTACTGGAAATCGTCGCCGAAAAGACCGGCTATCCCAAAGACATGCTCGACCTCGACCTCGACCTTGAAGCGGATCTCGGAATCGACACCGTCAAGCAGGCAGAGATGTTTGCTGCCGTACGCGCTGCCTACAACATTCCACGCGATGAGAACCTGAAGCTCCGCGACTTCCCGACCCTGGCACATGTCATTCGCTTCGCCCACGATAGACAACCTGTGCCAGCCAGCGCGCCGCCAGCGCCGCCCAGCAAGATCGACGCGCCCGCGACCGCACCAGCTCCGGTTGCGGTTGCGGCTACCGATGAAGCCATCAAGGAGAAGGTACTGGAAATCGTCGCCGAAAAGACCGGCTATCCCAAGGACATGCTCGACCTCGATCTCGACCTCGAAGCGGATCTCGGAGTGGACACCGTCAAGCAGGCAGAAATGTTTGCTGCCGTACGCGCGGCCTATAACATTCCGTGCGATGAGAACCTGAAGCTCCGCGACTTCCCGACCCTGGCACATGTCATTCGCTTCGCCCACGACAGGCAGCCAGTACCCGCCAGCGCGCCGCTGCAGGAAACTCAATCGCCGCAACCAGTGGCGACACCGCAACCCGCTCCTCCGCAGCTGGCACGTCCGCGTCCCGCGCTCGCGTCTCTTGACGCGGCGAACAACATCCCCCGCCGCGTGCCAATTCCGATCCTGCGTCCCGCGCTAACACTCTGTAAGCCAACCGCAGTCACGCTCGGCCCTGGCTCTCGTATAGTGCTGATGCCTGACAAACGTGGAGTGGCCGAGGCGCTGACAAAGCGTCTGCTGGCAATCGGCGTAGAGGTCTTGCAGATCGAGGACGCGCCAGACGCCGACGCGCTCGTCAACCGCCTCAAGGGCTGGCTGGCAACCGGTCCGGTGCAAGGTGTGTATTGGCTCGCCGCACTCGACCAGGAGGTAAGTCTCCGCGTGATGGACCTGCCTGGCTGGCGTGAGGCGTTGCGCATACGCGTCAAGCTGCTCTATGCCACCATGCGCGCCCTGTACCAGCAGATTGCGGCGCCGGGAACGTTTCTGGTTTCGGCAACCCTGCTCGGAGGGCAGCACGGATACGACGACCCCGGAGCAACCGCACCGCTCGGTGGTCCGGTTGTGGGAGTAACCAAGACGTACAAGCGCGAACGCCCAGAAGTTCTCGTCAAAGCAGTCGATTTCGAACTGGGGTGCAATCCGCTGGAAACCGCCGGACTTCTTATGGCGGAGACTCTGCGTGATCCAGGCTCGGTCGAGGTCGGCTACAAAGCGGGAGAGCGGTGGACCGTTGGTCTACAGGAGCGACCCGCCACAGATGGTCAGCCTGGTTTAACGTTGGACTCCAACAGCGTATTTGTGGTCACCGGAGCAGCCGGAGGCATCGTCTCGGCGATCACCGCCGACCTGGCGGCTGCTTCTGGCGGCACCTTCTATCTGCTCGACCTGGTACCGGAGCCCGATCCCAGCAATCCTGACCTGGCACGCTTTGCAAATGACCGGGAGGCCCTGAAGCGCGATTTGTTCGGACGGATACAAGCACGTGGCGAGCGCGCTACCCCGGCTCTGGTGGAGAAGGAACTGGCTGCCCTGGAACGGGCGCAGGCCGCGCTGACCTCGATAAACGCGGTGCGCGACGCAGGTGGCACGGCGCACTACTTCCGTGTGAATCTCAGCGATGGGTATGGTGTGGCCAGAGTCATCGACCAGGTCCAGCAGCGCAGCGGGCACATCGACGTGTTACTGCACGCGGCCGGCATGGAGCGCAGTCATTTCCTGCCGGATAAAGATCCGCATGAGTTTGACTTGGTCTTTGACGTCAAGTGCGATGGCTGGTTCAATCTTCTGCGTGCCATCGGCGACATGTCCTTGGGCGCGACCGTGGCGTTCAGTTCGATTGCTGGCCGCTTCGGCAACGCAGGACAGGCCGACTACAGTTCCGCCAACGACCTGTTGTGCAAGATCACCTCGAGTTTCCGTACCACGCGGCCCGCTACCCGCGGCATCGTCATCGATTGGACGGCTTGGGGCGGCATCGGTATGGCGACGCGCGGCTCCATTCCCAAGATGATGGAACTGGCTGGCATCGATATGTTGCCGCCTGAAGCAGGCGTTCCTTTGATCCGCCGTGAATTGACCGCCGGAGGTACACGCGGGGAGATTGTCATCGCCCAGCGTCTCGGCATCATGGCAAATGAATTCGACGCCACCGGTGGGCTGGACAGCTCCGCCGTGCAGGCTGCTGCCGAAAACCTCGCATGTGGACCGATGATTGGTAAGGTTGTGAGCATGGGCGTTCACAGCGGCCTCACCATCGAGACTACGCTGGACCCATCGCTGCAGCCGTTCCTGCACGACCACCGGATCGACGGCACGGCAGTGTTGCCCGGTGTCATGGGCATTGAGGCTTTTGCCGAAGCTGCTCAGGTGATGTTACCCGGCTGGCACGTCGAGGCTGTCGAAGACATTCACTTCCTTGCTCCATTTAAGTTCTACCGGAATCAGCCACGCACATTGACCATCCAAGCCGTAATCTCTCACCAGCACGATGCGCTGTTGGCGGATTGCCGGTTGATTGGACGCAGAATCCTTCCGAACAAAGCGGAGCCGGAAGAGACAACTCACTTCACGGCCCAGGTATATTTAACCAGGCAGGTCGCCGAAAGACTCTCCACAAAAGGACTTCCAAAGGCGAATGGTTCGAGTTTTAAAGCTGCAGACATCTATCGCATTTACTTCCACGGCCCTGCGTACCAGGTTCTAGGCCGTGCATGGCAAGACGGGAATCGTATCGCCGGTGAGTTGGCCAGGAACTTGCCCGATCATCATCATCCGTCGGAGTTGCCTACGCTTATGGCGCCACGTCTGATTGAGCTCTGCTTCCAGACCGCCGGGCTTTGGGAAATCATCAAAGAGAACCGGATGGGCCTCCCATTGCAAGTTCGTCGAGTCTGCTTCTACCAGGCTCCGGACTTCCCCAATGGCCCGTTATTTGCCGTGGTTACTCCCCATCCAGACCAGGCGAGCTTTGATGCGGAAGTGGTGGATGCTTCCGGCATCCTGTACTTGACGGTAGATGGCTATGGAACGGTTGCACTCCCGGGCAGCGTGGATGGTGAGTTGTTAACCGCTCTGTGGGCGCATGAGCGTGACCTCGCGGTCGCGAGCTAGGACACCATGATGGACGTATTTTGGCTGGAACAATGCGTGGCCGATCTGCCGGAACACTACGATTGGTTGAGCTCCCACGATATGGCTCGGCTCCATGGCATGCGCTTCGAAAAACGCCGCGTCGATTGGCAATTGGGACGGTGGACAGCGAAGCGCGCGCTCGCCGCCTACTGGAACGTGCCTGCTCATCCCGAGTCACTGGCGAGGATAGAAATACGCCCCGCCGCATCCGGCGCACCAGAGGTCTTCATTGCCGGCGAGCCAACCGGTGTCACGATCTCACTGAGTCATCGCGCTGGGATTGCAATTTGTGCTGTGGCAAACTCCGGCGCGCTGGGCTGTGACCTTGAGATCGTCGAGCCGCGCAGCGATGCTTTTGTCGCCGATTACTTCACCACCGAAGAGCAGGAATTCGTTGCCCAGGTACCAGCAACAGACCGCTCGCAATGGCTGGCCGTGCTCTGGAGCGCCAAGGAAAGCGCGCTCAAGGCCATGCGTATCGGGCTCCGGATGGATACTCGATCTCTGTCAGTCGACCTGTTGGTCCGGGCCGCTGGAATCGACAACCCTTACGGAAATGACCCGGCACTCCCATGGCAACTGCCATACACCTCCACCGGCTGGCACCCGCTGCAGGTGCGCTGTGGAGCCAGTCTGCTCTTTCAGGGATGGTGGCAACAGGCTCATAACCTGTTGCGAACCATGGTCGCCGTTCCGGCGCCGTCTCAACCAATCTCTCTACAGGAGGCAGGGTTGTGTCGTTCACCGGCAGCCTCTCTTTCTGCCTCACACATTGCGAAGAAGAAAGGAGGGACTACCGCTGTTGCGTTATGACGTTGTGTTACTCGCGCTTACAGCAGACTTGGATTTGAGAATAGCCTTCTCGCGCAGTTCCCAGGAGATGATTGCTTTGCGGCTTCCCTCACGCGCCATGCTGGTGCTGAGTCTTCGCTCGGCGCGGTCAAATTCGTCCTCAGCATCCATGTGGGCACGGTATGCTTCTTCGTCCGCTTGCTTGATAGCTTTCGCAAGCAGCTTGGTCTTCGGATCGATGGCTATGGCCTTCCCGTTTTCTTTGCGTAACGGTTCAATGCCTGCTCCTGTCGGAGGCAACTCATCGTAAGCGGATTTCAGTTCGTCGCTCCAGCAGGCTTTTACTTCCCTGTCGAGCGCATCAAGAGCGGCATTCGCGATGTCAGCGGCTTTCCTAACCATCTTCTTTTCGGCAAGCCACCTCATCACGGACCAATTTACAGCTTCTCTCATGATGGTTTTGGCTTTCTCAACTTCTGACATGTTCAACATAAGCGGAAAGGCCTCCTGTCAAAGAAAGGAAGATAACGCACAAGGCTCAAATCGTCTACTAGTTATTCATAATAAGGTTACTAAGAAACATAACTACCGCCGGAGGAAGGGGTGTAACATTCCACCCAACATTGCAGTCCTGTGCTGCCCGCGTTGTCGTTAGCAGCATGATCTAGCAGAACGCTGTAAGGGTAAACGCAAGTTACCAGGTACGCTTAGTCCAATGTTTGAATACCGCTCGCAATCATGCTTAGGGCGCGGAGATTGCAAATGAAAAGTGCTGTGGCAAGTGCACGGGTTCGTATACCTCGGGATTCGGAGAACGATTACACCCGCGAAAGCGCCGCGACGCGGCGGGAGTTCGTAGAAGAGCATACCGGTGCTCATCTTTCGCATGTAGCACAGTATTCTTTTGATCCCGCCTCGCTTCCCGGGAATATAGAAAACTTCACCGGAGTGGCGCAGGTCCCACTCGGCATCGCTGGCCCGCTCCTTATTAAGGGAGAGCATGCGCAGGGCGAGTTCTATGTACCACTGGCGACCACCGAAGGCACCTTAATCTCCAGCTACAACCGGGGGATGCGGCTCTTGACCGAATCCGGCGGAGTGAAGACGACCGTGGTCTATGACGCCATGCAACGCGCCCCGGTCTTCGTGCTTGGCGACGCACTTCAGGCCCGGGAATTCGGTCTCTGGGTGGAGACGAATTTTAGCGCACTGCAGCATGCCGCGGAAGCAACCACACGCATCGGCAAGTTGCGTAAAATCGATCAGTTTGCAGTCGGTCCGTTGCGCTATCTCCGTTTCAACTACTCCACCGGCGACGCCGCCGGACAGAACATGACCGGCAAAGCGACCTTTGCTGCCTGTGAGTGGATCAAGAATAATCATCCTCTCCACCCTGAGTACTTTCTTACCGGAAATATCGATACGGATAAGAAACATTCGCAGTTAAACATGCTCTTAGGGCGCGGCAAGCGCGTCATTGCCGAAGCGGTTCTGCGCGGTAAGATTTTGCAGGAACTTATGCACATTACCGCCGAGGATCTAGTAGGCACCTCCGACATTCAGATGACGGGCGCATTCCTTGCTGGCTCCTCTAATAATGGCGCGCATGCGGCCAATGCCCTCGCGGCATTGTTCATCGCCACTGGGCAGGATGTCGCGACGGTTGCCGAGTCGCATGCGGCCATCACCTACACGCGGGCATTGGCAAACGGAGATTTCTACTGGTCCATCACACTGCCCTCTCTGATTGTTGCAACCATTGGCGGAGGCACCGGCCTGGCAACCCAAAGGGAGTGTCTGGAGCTGCTCGGCTGCTATGGCCACGGCAAGGTAAACAAGTTTGCAGAGATATGCGCCGCCGTGGTGTTGGCTGGAGAAACCTCCCTTGCTTCGGCCATTCTCCATGGCGACTGGGTCACCGCACATGAAAGGTTTGGACGCAATCGTCCTTAGCGGAACAGGATAACGGTCATGTCAGATTCTCACGTAGACGAGTATCTCCCTTTTGCGGACGCATTCTTCCTGTATATCGAGCAGCCTGGTGCGCCGGTCAATGTCGCGGCGATCTGCGCATTTGAAGGCGTCATCCCGATCGGCGCGTGCATGGAGTACGTTGAATCGAGGCTTCCACTGATTCCTCGTTTTCTCTCACGCATCGTGATACCGCCGCTCAGCATTGGACCTCCAACCTTGCAGTGCGATCGGCATTTTGACGTGCGCAATCACGTTCGTGAAATCACACTCAAGCGCGGCAGCGATACAGAGTGGAAGGCCGCCGTCTCCGGAATCCTGAGCTCACACCTGGACCGCAGCCGTCCCCTTTGGGATATCACGTTGCTTCAGGGACTGAACGGCGGGCGTACCGGCGTCGTCATCAAGATGCACCACTGTCTGGTCGATGGAGTGGCGGGAGTGGGCCTGCTCAATGTGTTGCTGGATCCAAATCCGGTTAGCCCGCCGCCGCACCGCAAGAAACGGAGCGTGCCAACACCTCCGCCGCTGCGCGATCCCGGAAGTCAATTGCTGGATAACTTGGTCGGTTCGTGCTTCTCGACTGGGCAGGCGTTATTGACCGTACATTCGGAACTGTTGCGAATGGCCCAACAGTCCGCCTTCCCTGTCCATGGAAAGGAGTCGCACACAGATTCTATCCCGGCGGCTCTCCGCCCGCTCGCCCGCATTGCACCGTTAGGAGATTTTGCCCGGCTTCTGGCTGAACTCGCTCAACCCACTGAGGGGCTCCCGTGCAATGTGCTTTGCCGCGGACCTCAGAAGTTCGAGTGGACTGAGATTTCAATGGCGGAGATTGCGGCTGTCAGGCAAGCTTGTGATGCAACCGTCAATGAAGTTGTTCTCACCGTTCTAAGCGCGGCTCTCCAGCATTATGCAGAGCTCCACAATGTAAAAGTAAAGGGTCGCAAGTTGCGCCTCGTGGTACCGGTAAATGTGCGTGCGGAAACGCAATCCAACATCGCCGGAAATCAGATTACCTTTCTTCCCGTGGACATCCCGATGAGTGGACAGGAGCCCCGGAAACTGCTCTCTCTGGTTCAGCAGCGGGCCCGGTTCGCCAGAACGGCTCATGGCGCCGAACTCGTGGGATTGATGGCAGCCCTTCTGTCTACGCTTCCGCCGCCTCTTCAGTCGTTGACCGGGGGAGTTTTGAGCCGCTTGCCAATCAGTCTTTGCAATTCGATCTGCACCAACGTGCCCGGCCCGAAAACTCCGCTCTATTTGCTCGGCCACAAACTGCTCTCCGCTTATCCCTACGTTCCGATCGGCGGCGAAATGGGGATGAACTGTGCGGTGATGAGTTACGACGGAACGTTGTTTGTCGGCTTTACCGGAGACGCCCCGGCGATTCCAGATCTATCGGTCCTGGCAAAATGTTTCAGCGAAAGTTTTGCGGAACTTCGACATGTGTTTGGCCTCCACACTCCAAAGAGCGGCCGGCCACGCAAGAAGGCAAAACTCGCGACTCGCCAATCACCGGTTGTCCCCCTCGCCAGCGGCGATAGCGCCCGGGACGGTGAGGCGGTTACCGATGAGAGTTCTGCAGATGCCGTATTTGCCTGATAGGACCGCATCATGCAGGGCAAGTGGCCCACCGGGGTGAACTGACTCCGCTAACCACCCGGTGGAAGCGCGGATCGGAGCGGAGGATGGCGAGCTTCGGATCCTCGCGCGCAAACACAATCCAACTGCAGCGCTCCTTCACGGCGGTGTCAAGCCACTTCAGAGCCTCAGAGGATTGGTCCAGCGCAACGTGGATGATCGCAATCCAATAGGGGCTAAAGTAGTGCTTCTGCCGTAGCTTCAGCAGCCCGTTCAGTATCTCCATGGCGCCGGCTTTGTCGCCCATCCGCGCAAGTCCATATGCCACGTGGGCTTGCGCCAGCGAACTGTTATCCGAGTATTCCAAGGCGAGGCGGAACTCAGCTACCGCTTCTTCCATCTTCCCCAGCCTTTCCAATACCATTCCCGCGCTCGTGTGCCCAATCCACAAGGATGAGTCCAGTTCCATTGCTTTCTTCAATTGCACGAGAGAGGCCTCGTAATTCCCGGCGTAGTACAGAGCCCAACCGAACATAATTGCCGAATAGCTTGCAAACGGGTCCAGTTCACAGGCCTGCCGCATTAGAAAAACCGCTTCGTCATGCCGGCCGAGAGCAGCAAGAAGTTGCGCGTATCCGCCAAGCGCAAGCGGGTATCGAACGTCGAGTGCGAGCGCGCGAAGCAAGCTTGCCTCCGCCGCATCCCAGTCGTGTTCATAGAAAAACTCATAGTAAGCGAGGGCCGTCCGGGTCTCAGGAAGATCTTCGATTGCAAGCGCTTTGTCGATGCATCTCTTCACGATGGGAAATGCTTTGCCGGACGGCTCCATTCCCAGCCTCGTGATCATGCAGTGTGCGTTAGCAAGCGCCGTCCACGCGAGGGCAAACCGCGGACACTCCCGCACCGCTGCTTCCAGGAGCAGAACGCAACGGTTCAGCGCATCTTCTGATAGCCTGGAGCGCAGCGAACATCCCTGAAGATAGTTTTCGTAGACATTGGCCGGCACCACTTCCAGATGCGAAGGACGAATAGAGACCGGAATCGATTGAATCATCGAAGACGCAATCTTTCGGCTGATCCCTATCTGATTGCTGAATAGATCTCTTTTGGGATGAGTATAGCTCTCTCCCCATACGCATGTTTGCGTCCGGCATTTCAGCAATCTCAAGATCATTCGTATCTGACCCTCCGCTTCGGACACTTCACCCACGAGCATGTAGTCGGCCGAAACGTCATGGCAGAGCGAGAGCTTCCCTTTCCCTTTCGATGCTCTCTCCGTCGTGAACTCCGGAGTTACGACCGACAGCGAGGGCTGCATATGGCGAAGCTCGACGGTGATCAACTGGGTCATCGCGGAGGCAAAGGAATCACAATTCAAATCGCCCGTGTTTTCTAACGGAAACACCGCTACTCTGGGACGTTCCTGGTTTGGAGTGGCCGTCTCGGACGCCCCAGAACGCCTGACGTTGCCGATAAAACGATATCCTTGACTTCCCACGGTCTCGACGTAGATCGCGTCCGATCCATTGTGATTCAGGGCCGAGCGGAGCCGCCGGATCGCCACGTTGAGGCAGAGATCTCCCTCAACGAAGGTATCCGGCCAGACTTTGCTGATGATTTCCTTCCTGGAAACCAGTTCTTTCGGACGTTGTAGCAGAAGCGCAAGAATCTGGAAAGGCTTGCACTGGATACGAACCTTCCCCCCTGCTTTGAACAGCTCACCGCTGCTGACGTCCGCAACAAAGTCAGCAAAGTAAAACCGGTGAGATTTCAAGGTAGGCATTTCCACTCCTTAACTCTGGGAGGTTACTCCCCTTCAGAAAACATGAGCATTGCAATTTGTGATCTGTGCAGTACTTCGACGCGATGCAAAGTCCGGGCACACTCCGCCGAAAGAACGTTGAACGTACCACGCAAGCAACTCACATACCCGCTACTTCCAACCCGGCGGCCGGGACCGGTCCCAATTTGGGAAACTGTTTAGGGGACGGACAGCGACTCTGGTTGACCGGAGCAACAATGCAGAGAGAATTGCACGCGCCTCAGCCGTCAAAGACGCATGCTGATTCTCCGGATTTGCGTCCTTATATCGAACGAGGGGGAGCTTCCGGCGGAGAATGGTGCGGAATCCCAAAGAACAGGGTCGAAGACTCGGGCAGGACCGGGAAGTAACTACCCGCTTGCCGGCACCCGTCCAGTTATGAGGTTGTGGATAAACTCCCCTGCAATTCTCTTTCACGAGATTTTTATAACGCATTCACCTTCACTCGGGATGACTTTGGTAATGTCTCGGCACAGCGATCCTCGCCGGACCTCACACGCTTCAGCGATCTCTCAGAAATACCGGCGACAACCATATGACCATAAGAGCTTTGCGCCCGTGAAAGGAATCCCGATGAATACCAATCGATGGTTAAGGACCTGCATTTCACTGATGATGGCGGCGTCGCTGGCACTCCCAGCTGCCGTGTTTGCCCAGAACTCAGCAAGCGATCAAGTCGTCCAATTCGCACCAAAGTCGAGCGATGAGGTCTTCCGCCACATGCTTCGCGTCGAGGATTCGCCTCGTCTCACACACGAGCAGAAGCTCGATCTGCTCCAGAAGAAAATCAAGTACGTCTTCGTTCTCTTCCAGGAGAACCGCTCCTTCGACTTCTACTTCGGAACCTACCCCGGAGCCAGAGGCTTGTTCTCTCAACCTGCCCATGAAACTCCTGGCTTTGTCCAGCCGATCGTTTTAACGAGCGGATCGGTTGGAACGATCTCTCCATTCAAGATTCCTCAGTCGGTCACCGACATCAATGGCAAGACTGTGCTCCTCTACCC
>Ga0181520_10006099_pt1 | contig 18693 bp, 22 predicted proteins | sample PEATcosm2014_Bin_29_FD_132451 | JGI IMG/M metagenome (GOLD analysis project Ga0181520, IMG submission 132451) | Peatland microbial communities from MTU Mesocosm Facility, Houghton, MI, USA - PEATcosm2014_Bin02_30_metaG | ecosystem: Environmental > Terrestrial > Soil > Wetlands > Peat | place...
ATAAAGATCCCTTCGATAGGCCTACAGATTCCCAACAGCGGAGGTGTGATCCCCCTGCTGGATTCCAAAGGACTGAAGGTGGACGGAGTCAGTTACATGGCGAAGGATACTATCCGGGAAGGATGGAGCGTCGCCTTTTAAGAGCGGATCTACTCCCTTTTCCTTAATTCTTCTTCTAACTCTTTTTTTGCTTCTTACTTCTGAGGCAACTATTCCTTGGGCAACTATTTATCATCAGCTACCCCCAGGGTAGTGGAAGGCGAGATCGATGAAACACGAAGATAGGATATTTTCCATCACCGAGCTCAAAAAGGAAGATGAGCTGGTAGAGGCCATGACCGCCCACACCTGGCCACTATGCTACAGCTTCCACTATGGCAACCTTCTCTATCTGAGCGATGGAGACCAGGAGGATTCTCCCGAGTATGCCGTGGTTACCATAGATAAGGTCGAGGGCCACCACGGGGTTATCGGCCGGGAGGTAGGAAGGGTGATGCCCAAAGAGATGGATGCCGCCCAGGTGAGAAAGATAGTACAGGAGATGGGACAGGGGCATTACTCCTCGGGTAACCAGGTAAAAGTGCATGCTGAGCCTGCGTGGCACCACAAGTGTGATTGCTGCCGTATGGAAGAGGAGTAAGATAGAGGGCATATATTAAACGCCCTCTTATACCGATGTGGTATAATCTAACTCTTCGCCTCTCTTAGCATGCTCAACTTGGTTATTCGATGGGCTTCTGGTGTCCAGATCATCTCTTATTAAATTCAAGGAGATATATTACCCAATTTCTTTTAGAATATTCCTTCATTAGCTTTGTGCATACATATAGGGAAGGCTTATTTAGGAGGAACGGTGCTAGCATTAATTCGTTTACCGATTCATCGGCCCTAGTATATAGATTATAAAATAGATCACTAACTATAACAAAATCTTTAATATTTTTTGTCCCCGTATTTGTCGCGCGTGCCTATCATGTTAACGGATTTATATAAAATCATATTAGCATTCTCAATGCATAGGCCATGATTCTTAAACCAATTCTGGTCATAGTAGTATCATCAAGGAAGCATGGCACACCTTCTCCGAACCAATTAGTTAGCGGACCAAAGAAACCTTCTCAAATTGACCTTTTCTTGTACATCTCTCCATCATAACTCTTATCCCTTATCCCAGCGCTTTAACATTCGAAATATACGTCATCGTCTGACTCTTTTTAAATTAATACTAAATTAACCCTAGTGTGTTAGACACACTCTGAGGTTGGCTAGGATTCATAAATCTTGCTAAGGAATAGACTAGGGTTATATTCCTCATCCAATATAGGAACAGAGCAGTCAGGAGCTAATCAACGTTACTGTCTGCTCTATTAAGGTTTCAGCTTAAAATGCCGAACCAGACAGTTCCTATTCTAACTAACCAGAAACTCGGCGAGAAATCCCCTACAAACTAATTCATCCCGGGTGAAGGTCCTGACATTGCCGCCCCTGTCCACCAGCTTTAGGCCTTCCAGCATCCAAGCACCTTTCTGGCTGCCCTGGGGAAGGGTGATACTTGCCGTGTAAACTCCATCTAGCTCGTCGCCCGAGGTTAGATCCGAGGGTAAAATTGTGGCCATTGCCCACTGAGAGCCCGTTGGGCTCACGAAGGTCGCCCTCGAGACCCTTTCACTACCATCGCTACCCTCTGCCCTCAGGCCCGACCAATCATCTACCACCCTGGCTGCCAGAGTGATGTTCTGGGATGAGGTGCTGGTATCGACGATCTTGGGCTCCAGATCGAATCCCAAGAGGTTAGGGGGCTGGGAGTCGGCGGATAAAGAAGGGTAGCTAAGAGGATCCTCAGGATTAGAATTGCCTTGGGAGTTGAAGCAGGCACTGCTGCTGCCCAGCGTTATGGTCTTTTCTATGGAGAATTCTCCTGCCAGATCATCTATGCTTCTGCCGTCGGCGAAGGCTAAAGGTATCGAAGCAAGGGATATAAAGGCCAAGAAAAGGACCACCAGGCAAATGGAGCGGAGACTAAACTGGACCATCGCAAAGTAAGTTCACTTATTGACGATAAAAGTTTCGCTCACTTATCCGACCCGTGTTAAAGCCCCATGTCTGAAATGGTTGTGAAGAAGGAAGGATATTCATCTGCATGCATCCGATAAGTGGAGTTAATCAAGAGTACGAAGAAGGGCTTGAATCAGGAGCCGTTCTATATATTTGCTCTTACGTAAATATAATGATATCAATAAGCTATCTATTAATATTTTCGTATATATGTTTAACTATGATTCTTCCCCATATCAGGGTAGACAAAAATAGGAGCATTATAACATCGAGATGTAGTTTTATCCGTCGATAGTCAAGCTAGGATACTGGGGAGCCCTATACGGGCCAGGACGAGACCGCATCAACTCCCTTACCCCCCCCGCCCAAAGATCCCATAAAGCGACCCAGGGAGCTGCCTATGCAACCATTTAAAGTCAATCTGCTGCCAGGTTAACTGGTCCCTAGGATTAAAAGCTGGATATCGCTCCCTGTATTCACGGAAGATGAGGGCAAAACGCCCTGGGGAAGGGTCAAGATTCGCTCCAAGGGGGACCGAGTCTATTTAATGGTAAAGGATGAGGGGATCGGTTTGCCAATAGATATAGATCGGCAAAAAACTTAAACCATCTGTCTGACGCTTATTTAAAGACCTTGGTCAGGCAGTTTAAGGTACTGGAGTAGATCGATAGAAGCCAGGGGATGGAGTTTAGGATAGTGTTTTCTGTTAGCTGATTTTAAATGAGTCATAAAAGTAGATATTTTCCGCTAAGTTATCCTCAGAAAAGCCAGCAGAAAAACAAACCTGACCAGGATGCTTATCCCCGTAGAAAACACCACAAGAGACAGTCCAAGCCTAGGTCCAAAGAGAGCCATATAGTTCGGCACCATGGATCTCAAGGCAAAGACCGGCAGCATGAACATGGACCCGAGCATCAATACCACCATAGCCTGGGCATCAGATAAGCTGCCTCCTCTGATCAAGGGCCCGAGCATGGATATCCCCATGACCGGACTCACCACGTAAGTGGTAAGAGGTATGAGGCTCTCAGGAGGTATCCTGAAAGCCTCCGCCAGGGGAAGGATGCTCATGGAGTCGAAGGCCCTGTGGTCCTGTAGGTAGAAGATAAGCGTAGTGGCAGCTATGTAGACCAGGGATATCCTGACGAAGGTCTTTATCTGGCGTCTGAAGGCCGTAGTCGCGGCGTGGACCAGAGAGACCTCTTCCCATGCCTGAAAAGAATCCATGCCATAAGATCTCCTCTCTAGAAAGGCCCTTCCCAGGAGCACTATCAGGGCGATCTTTACTAGGGCCGTGACCATGAAGACCGATGCGTAGAGGAGGCCCGTGGAGAGCCCCAGGGCTGGAACCACCACAGGGATCTGGTAGGTGAAGATCTCCCTGAGGTAAGCGGGGATGCTGTTGACGGCGGCACTGAGGAGGACCTCGCGGTCGTCTATGACGTTGTCCTCGTGGAACCTGGCCACCATGCCGTTGGCTGCCACTGTCGATCCCAGGGAGACTAGGAAGGAGGAGGCGCAGATCTCAGGTAGGCAGGCTAGGGAGACCAGGGGCCTGGTAAGTGATGAGAGCTTTTGAAGGACCCCGAGCTCAACCAGGAGGCCGGCCCCAAAGAGGCCCACAAAGATGGTCACTAGTATTTGTATGGAGAACTCCAGGGATCTTCCCAGGAGATCCAGGGTATAGGATGCGCTCACAGCTAACAGATTAATGAAACTATTCAGCAAAAAGCTATTCGGGCTTAAGGGCCCTCGGTAAAAGATCGTTCAATAAAAGCTGTTCAGCAAAACTAATCGCCCTTTAAATACTCGGACAGCAGCTCCCCGCTCCCGGTGACATATATCTGCACATCCTCAGGCAGGGCTCTTTTCTTGAAGAGCTTGGGGGCCTTCGTCCTGAGCTGATCTATGACCTCCAGGGAGTTTACAGGAAGCTGTATAGATTTCTCGTCGGCGGCCTTGAAGATCATGGAGGGAACATCGAAGATGTCGGTGCCGGCTAAAATCTTGAGGGAGATGGGTGCCCGGATCTCCTTCCACCGCTCCAGGGTTCTTTTAGCCCTGGATATGTTCTGGTGAGCCCTCTTCTCCAGGATGCTCACATTGGACCTGGTGGTGCCCAGGGTCTCAGCTACCTCCCGCTGAGACAGACCCTGAAACCTGAGCCTTAAGACTTCTATCTGCCTATCCGTTAGAAGGCAGCTATCTTCCCTTTCCGCCGCCTCATCCGATTTGCCTACCACGGCGCCACCGCCCTGAAATCATCGGGGTTGGATCTCTTCCACAATCCTAGGACCTCCTCTGATCTTCCGGAGGCCGATACCCTGCCGTTCACCAGCACTACCACTCTGTCCGAGAGCCTGAGGCACTGACCCATGTCGTGGGTGGCCAGGATCACCGCCACTCCCTCCTCGGCCTGGCGCAGGATGAGGTCTCCTATGATCTCAGCCATCTTTGGATCCAGGTTGGCGGTGGGCTCATCCATGAGCAGGAGCTCGGGCTTGGTGATGATCGCCCTGGCCAGGGCCACCCTCTGGGCCTCTCCACCTGAGAGGGTGGGGGCCTCCCTATGGACATAGCTACCAAGCCCTATTTCCTTGAGAACCGCCTCAACCTCACCTTTATCCTTGATGCCCCTGATCTTTAGGCCGTAGGAGACATTGGAATAGACGCTGGAGGAGAACATGACGGGCTTCTGGAAGACCATGGCCATCCTCCTCCTTATCGCCACATTCTCCTTCTCCGAGCACTCTGTGATTTTCAGCCCCCCAAAGGTGATGCTCCCAGCTGTGGGCCTCTCCAGGAGATTTATCAACCTCAGGAGGGTGGTCTTTCCGGAGCCCGTAGGGCCCACCAAGCCCAGGACCTCGCCTCCGTCCACTGGCAGGCTCACGTCCTTCAGGGCCTCTGACCCGCCGTAATCCTTGCTAAGTCCCTGGACCTCTAAGAGCGCCAAGTTACCACGTCACCTCCCCTTGGGTACCATAATCCCGCCCGGACCCCTGATGCCCACCCTGAACAATCCCAACAGAAGGTTAACTATCAGAGATAAAGATATCAATATGATCCCCAGGGCCAGGGACAGCTCTATGTCGCCCATGGAGGTGTTGAGGGCGATGGCCGCGGTGAGAACCCGGGTGTAACCACGGATGTTTCCGCCTATCATCATGGCCACGCCGACCTCAGATATGGCCCTGCCAAAGCCCAGGAGCACCGCGGCCATAATGGCCTGCCTGGCCTCTTTTATGACCGTCATGATGGCCTGGTACTCATTGGCACCAAGAGATATGGCGGTCTCTCTCACCTGGCGGCTCACCCCTTCCAGGGAAGAGATGGTCAGGCCCATCAGTATGGGAGTTACAAGCACCGTCTGTCCCAGGATCATTCCCCCCGGAGTGAACATGAGCCCAAGAAAGCCTAATGGCCCCGACCTGGATATGAGTAGAAAGATGAGGAGGCCCACAATGACCGTAGGAAGGCTGTAGAGGGTCTGTATCAGGTGAATGAAAAGACCCTTGCCTCTAAAGCTCCTGAAGTAAATGAGGCCGCCTAAAGGTAGATTTATTAGAGCGCCCAGAAACGTCGAGGAGAGGGAGATGGTGAGAGTCCTGGAGGTCACCCCCACGACCTCAGGATCCAAGGTGACTATCAGCTCTATGGCCCTAATTAGACCCGCCAGGATCTCGTTCAAATCTCCGCTCCTGTTTTATTAATTCCCTTAACGTATCTCAGCGGCAGCATTATTGGCAGCGCTACAAGAGGCATTAGTCGGCACTGCGCACTCGTCCTCTGAGCACCCTATCTTGGTGCAATTTCCTCTGGCAGCGAAGAAGAGTGGCTGTCCGTACTTCTCCTTGCCGAAGTTGGCTATGAGCGCCTGGCCCTTGTCCGAGACCAGGAAGTTGATTAACTTATTGGCTAAAGTGCAATTGGCTCCCTGGTGCTTGGCTGGGTTCATGGCTATGGCCACGTAGATGTTCAGGAGCTCCTTTCCTCCCTGGATCAGGGGAACCAGGCTCAAATTGCCCTTGTAGGCCATGAAGGTGGACATATCGGTCAGAGTGTACGCCGACTTCTCATTGGTCATGACCAGGGTGGCCCCCATGCCCGTTCCTGTCTCAAGGTACCAGTGGTTGGTGGAGTTGTTGATGGCAGAGTAGTTGAAGCCCGCTCCCTTCCAGAGAGACTGCTCCTTGGTGTGGGTCCCTGAGTTGTCGCCCCTGGACACGAACTTCACCTTATCCGGGTTCTTCAGACCTTCTTCTCTTATCTTGGCGAAGGCCTGGGTGGCATTGAGGCCTGTGATGCCCGCCGGGTCGTCCTTAGGGCTAACGATGTAGAAGTAGTTGTATGCAAAGCACCTTCTCTGCAAGCCATGACCGTCCTTGACGAACTTAAGCTCTCTGGCCTTATCATGGATGATTATCAGGTCCACGTCGCCACGCTCGCCGTACTGAATGGCGATACCCGTCCCACCCGAGACCGAGTCCACCCTTACGCCATACTCATCCTGGAACTTCTGATCCAGAGTATCCAGAAGTTCAGTATCATAAAGGCTGGTGGTGGTGGCCAGCTTAAGCCTGCTGCCATCCTCAGCCCAGCTAGCGGATGAGACTGCAATCAAAGCCAAGAGAAGCATCATGGCCCTCCTTATTGAAATTTGTTCTTCCATGGCATCCCTGGTGTTAACGTATACATTGAACGTAAAAATGTTGTGTTAATATCCCCTTTAACTCGCGGGAGTGGGGAGAGCAGAGCTGGAAGTCCCCGTGCCTTCAGGCCAGTCTCGTTAACTCGCAGAGTTAACGGGAGTTACGACGTAGTCGTAACAGGATGAATGCGGAGCCCTCCCCTGTTATTGTGGGCTAGTAGACAGCTATTTAAGAGAATAATTGGATATACATATTTTAGTTCCTATAAGGGGGACTCTTTCTGGTATGACTCCTACTTCATCGCCAGCACCGGGCAGGTCAGCTTAGACATGCTCATGCAATACGTAGAGTCTCAAATGGAGAAGACAGAATGACCGTAAGCTACAGGTATCCTATCTTTCCGACCAAGGAAGTAGAACAGAAGCTTTCCGCATCTCTGGATGCCTGTAGGTGGCTCTATAACCGTCTCCTGGTGGAGATGAACAAGGCGTGGGAACGAGGTAAGACCTTAACAACTTACGATACTCAGAACCTCATACCTCTCCTGAAATCAGAGAATCCTGAACTGAGGAATGTCTACTCCAAAGCCCTTCAGATGGTCAACTACACCCAGCATAGCAGTATCGCAAGCCTGGCAGCTCTGAGGAAAAAGGAACGAAAAGTTGGTCATCTAAGGTTCAAAGATAAGAATTGGTACAATACCCTGACCTATAACCAATCTGGACTCAAGCTTGACCAAGGCCACTGCATCCTGAAGCTATCAAAAATAGGAGAAATTAAGATCAAGCTCCACCGTAAGATAGAAGGGTGTATCAAAGCTATCCTGATCAAGCATGTTGGTAAAAGATGGCTTGCTGTAATTCAGGCCGAGCAGGAGAAGGAACCGTTACCCTAAACAGGCAATGCCATGGGGCTGGATGTCAGCCTGAGGTCTTTTGTCGTAGACAGTGATATCAAGGATGACCAGGGATAGGTCATCCTCAAAGACCTTTTGAGCCTCTACCTTACCCCTGACTATATCGCAGAAGATGCACCTTTGGCTGTGCCCCTGGCAGTCTGACATCTCCATCCCCCTCAGTAGCACTCGGTCGCTGATTCATATGCCTTCCTAGCCTTATCGGCGTCATCCTTGGAGACCCTGGCGGCGAGGACGTTGAAGAAGACCTCGGCTAGCTCAGGGTCCATACAACCAAGGCTCTCGGCGCCGCTGACTATGCTGTCGGAAAGGTACTTCAGATCCTGGTTGGAGAGCTTATCCAACCTTTCTGCAAAATCCTCCTCGTCCCTGGAATGGTGTATGGCCACCGGCGGCAGCACATTCCTGTATTCCATATCCACCCCCGAGTCAGGCTTGAGGATGTCGGCCATCTCCGGAACCAGCTTTGCCATGATCTCCTTATCCCTGTCACTGAGCTGTCTAGCCATGCTTTATCGACTCCCCCAGCCACTTTAAATAGTCCTCGTCGCCGCCAACTATAGGTATCGCTATGATCTCAGGAACCTCGTAGCTGTGAAGCTCCTTTATCCTGGCCTTCAATGAATCTACCAGGTGAGCGCCGGTCTTTATGATCAAAAGCTCCTCCATCTCATCGGAGAGCTTGCCCTCCCAGTAGAAGAAAGATCTCACCCGTACAGTGTTCACGCAAGCCGCCAGCTTTTCCTCCACCAGCTTCACGGCGATGGCATTTCCTTCTCCGGGCCTGGCCGTGGAGAGGACTACCACCGAATCGGTCACCGCCTTACCCACCTCTCTCCATCGGATAAGATCTCTTTCTTCCATAGGGCCGCTCTGGCCTTGAGTTCATCTATGACGTACATGCAGCCCTCGAAGGCCTGCCTCCTGTGGGACGCGGCGCAGACTATGAGGACGATGTTGTCGCCGACCTTCAGAGACCCTATGCGGTGAATGATATCCACCGAGATCAGGCTGAACTTATTCAGGGCCTCATCTCTGATCCTCTCCAGCTCAGACAGGGCAGCATCCCTGTAGGCCTCCAGCTCCATGAACTCTATACCATCGTCCCTAACGGTGCCCAGGAAAGAGACCACCGCTCCCACCTCGGGCCTCTTGGACTTCCCAACCACCTCATCTATGGAAAAATCTCTATCGGTAATATCTATCATAGGCATCTCCGAATTTGAGCATTGGAGCCGCCCACTGTCTGGAGGAGCCATGCCTCCGGAAGTTCGCCTGGGCCCTGGCCAAAGCTCAGTATCTCTTAATATATATGTCATTAGCCTTAGTTTTTTTATCTTGGGTAGAGGAACCGTCAAATATTCATCCTCAGGCGAATCCATCATAGAAGCTGACATCGAAGAGATCCTCCTCTGTCAGGACCCTATCGGTGCAATTCAGGTTGAAATCCACTGCTGAGGGCGCCTGGAGGCTGGGATTGCTGATCCACCTAACGTCCCAGGTTATTATAGCGTATTTCACCAGCTCTACATAATGCCCGGTCCTGTTGGAGTATATCCTAGCAGCCTCCTCGGAGTGATGATTGATGTAATTGGTCGCTCTGGTATGAATTTTGGCACTCTTCTTTACCAAGTCAGGGCGATCTCTGATGAGCGTTCCGCTGACAAGGACGCTGCAGCAAGCGTGGTCCGGCCACATCCGACCCAAGGCCACGACGTACTTTCCCTGGCCGTCCATATCCACGATGGCAGGGTTCGGATGGGGCATGAGAAATCCATCTATCGTTCCAGCGTCCAGGGCTAGTCGCGGCGTCCCCTGCTGCCATGGTGGATGTCTCAAGCTTTTTATCATAGATGCCATTATCCTTGAGCCACTTTCTAAGGGCCAGGTCCTGGATGGAGCCGAGCGGATTGGTGGCAATGGTCAGCCCCTGCAGCGACTTGGGGGATCCCAGGACATTCACGCCGTCGACGATCTTGGCATCCGGGGGCCCTGAGAAATAGCAATTATGGGTGGGGCTGCCCTCATATAAGCCACACGTCCAATCCCCCTGCCAGCATAACCTGCTATCTCAGAGGCGCCCTAGGGGAACTCAAACTCCCTAATCTCAGTCACGCCAAGGGGGCCCAAGGCCTTAGGGCCACCAGCTTTTTTCCATGGTCACCATTTTGGCCAGGTGATGTAAATTCGGCTGATGACCAATGTTCAATACTTCTCCTTGAGCTGAGGCTTCGAATGCAAAAGAGAAGATCAAAAGTAGAGCCACCAGGGTTAATATGACATTCTTCAATATACCTATCTCAGGGACCTAGGTGGAAGGTATACTATATCAATCTTTATCCTATGTATATCCAGGAATTTCTTAGATAATCCTTTTTCGACGATCACTATATCAGAATACAGATCGAAATATTGAGGTGGTAGAGGGCAGTAGATTTTTAAAAAATTGTCTTGAAAACTCTCTATCATTTTTCTTCCCATCCCCTGGTGGAAGATGGCCTGAGCACCTTCTCTGCATCGTTTCTGAGGAGCATGTTGGTCAGAGCACTGAGAGATCATAAAGTTCCCCTGCCTTGGATTACCTCGCCCTCATGTCCTGGAATTCTGGCCATAATTCCCCCTTCGGCTGTGATCTCTATCTCCGTGCCGATCTCTCCAAGCCTCTGAAGAACGAGGTTTCCAGTGGCACCCATGGACTTCTCCATCCAGCAGTGCTTAAAGGGACATAGGTTGCAGTAGTTCTTGAAGAGCTCTGAGCTGGCCTTGGGCACAAGGCCGGCCACCACCTCTACCTTGGCAGTTCCATAGGCCATGCAGCAGCCTCTGACTCTCCTGGCCAGTATCTCGCCGCTCCGGGACAAAGTGACCTTGACGTGGCCGCCATGGATCTCGTATCTGTTCTCTATCCCCAGGTTGAACTTCTTCTTTCCCGTATTCTGCGCCCCGACTAGGCGTTCCTTTATCGCGGCTGCAACCTCCGGGGTCCTGGCAGCAGCCACTGTCACGGCGCTGGTAGGGCAGTAGGAAGGAGGAGAAGCGGTAATTAAATTGCCCTGGCTATCGACGAACCTAGCTTCAACCCCAAGACCCTTTCTCCTGACCAGGGTCCTTCCTCCTAGGTCCCTGACCGCCATAAGGGCCATGGCCGCAGGTGTGAGAACCCTGCCGTAGCCGTAAAGGTCAGCAACTCTCTCTATGTCCTCCTTGGAGTTAATGCCCTCCTTCCTCAGGACCTCGGCTATCTTCTCAGGAATGATGCCCGCCTCGATCTCCGCGGCCAGAACTGCATGGGACCAGACGATGCCGAAACCATCACCCAGCACCTTGCCCTTATCATCCAGAATCCTGGCCAGGATGCCTCTCTCCTTCTCATAAGCCACGACCCTTCCGCCGAGCCTGCAGACCTCCTCTGCTACGGCGTGACACATGCCGCAGGCTCCTCCCCTGGGATGTATATGCTCTGAAGCGCTCCTGGCTAGATCTTCCTTGAACATGTCAGATCCTTATTCCTAATGACGTTTTATTGACAAACGCAAATATTAAGGTTGGCGCGGGCCTTCCCCCGGCGATTTATTGATGTGGGGATTTTATTTATGAATCCCGATTGCTCATCAGGTGGCGTTTGCCCAAAAATTAGATGTTTTATAGGAAATTAAATGGACGGTTGTGGGAGATTTGGTGTATCCTTTGAAAAACCTTATATATCAAGGTCCCGGTTAACAATTGTGAATTAGGGCCGGATCACCCACAGATCTCGCGAGAGATCTTTGCAATAAGCACCCCCGGAAGGGCTATACGTTTAGAAGGCTCAAGAAAGAGAAGGATTGCAGTGAAAATGCTGCTCTTTGAAGGAACCTCTGGGGCTAAAGTACCGCTCTTAAGGCCGTAGAGGGCGGAGGCTCCTCCCCGTGTATATAGGCGTTCTGATATCACTATCAGGAGATGGATTATGGAAAGGATCTATGAAGACATTACCAAGACCATAGGCAACACGCCACTGGTTAGGCTGAACAAGGTCTCGAAGGGTCTAGGAGCTACTGTTGCGGCCAAGGTAGAGTCCTTCAATCCCCTTAACAGCATCAAGGATAGGATAGGCCTGGCCATGATAGAGGCAGCTGAAAAGTCCGGCAAGATCAAGGAGAATACCGTCATTATAGAGCCTACCAGTGGAAACACAGGAGTCGGCCTGGCCTTCGTCTGCGCAGCTAAAGGACACAGATTGATGCTAGTCATGCCCGAAACCATGAGCGTAGAGAGGCGAAAGCTGGCCAAAGCCTTAGGAGCCGAGCTTATACTGACGCCGGGAAAGGACGGCATGAAAGGAGCAGTGGCCAGGGCAGAGGAACTGGCTAGGGAAAATCCCGATTACTACTTCATACTCCAGCAGTTCAAGAACGACGCTAACCCCGCCATCCACAGGAAGACTACAGCTGAAGAGATCTGGAAGGATACCGATGGAAAGATCGACATTCTGGTTGCGGGCGTGGGTACCGGGGGAACAATCACCGGCATTGCCGAGGTCCTCAAGGCCAGAAAACCTGGGTTTAAAGCCATAGCTGTGGAGCCTGCGGCGTCTCCTGTGCTGGAAGGTGGAAAGCCCGGTCCTCACAAAATCCAGGGCATTGGAGCTGGATTCATCCCCGAGGTCTTGAAAGTAGAGCTCATCGATGAGATAATCCCCGTGGGCAACGAGGATGCTTTCAGCACCGCCAGAAGGCTGGCCAAAGAGGAGGGCATCCTGGCGGGTATATCTTCGGGAGCTGCGACCTGGGCCGCTCTTCAGGTGGCAGCCAGGCCTGAGAACAAGGGAAAGCTCATAGTTGTGGTCCTCCCCGACACCGGCGAGAGGTACCTGAGCACTGATCTCTTTGAAGGTTGATTATGGTATTTCAGAGGATAAGAGAGGATATCAGGACGATCTTTGCCAAGGATCCCGCAGCCCGGTCTACCTTGGAGGTGATACTCTGCTACCCCGGCCTACACGCCCTCTGGGCTCACAGGCTGGCCCGCTTCTTATGGGATCATCACCACTTCCTCCTGGGGAGGCTGGCCTCCCAGACGGCCAGGTTTCTCACGGGGATTGAGATTCACCCGGGGGCCACCATAGGTAGGAGGTTCTTCATAGACCACGGCATGGGTGTGGTCATAGGAGAGACGGCTGAGATAGGAGATGACGTCCTGATATACAAAGGGGTCGTCCTCGGTGGGACCAGCCTTGAGAAGAAGAAGCGCCATCCGACGGTGGAGGATTACGTAGTCATAGGCACCGATGCCACCATTCTCGGACCTGTGACCCTAGGCAGGGGGGCCAAGATCGGCGCAGGGTCCGTGGTGGTGAGATCGGTTCCACCCGGAGCAACCGTGGTCGGTGTCCCTGGAAGAATTGCAGGGCCTGAGTGCCCTAGTGCTGGAGGAACCGTCCTGGATCACGGAAACCTGCCCGACCCCATGCTGAGGGTTGTCAGCAGGCTCCTGGATAGACAGAACAGGCTGGAGGAAAGGCTGAGGATGATGGAGTTCTCCATGCCTGGACCCGAGGCCGAAAAGAGAAAGGCAGATCTGGCCAAGGAGGAGGCGGTCAGAGATGCCCTCAGGGACGTCATAGATCCCGAGGTCGGCATAGATATCCTCGACCTAGGGCTTATAAAGGATGTGGAGGTCAGAGGTGGAACTGCCGAGATCAACATGGTCCTCACCACTCAGGCCTGCCCCCTGGTAGGTTACCTCACGGATCAGGTGAAGCGCCGCATAGAGGGGATAGAGGGCATAGATAAGGTCAACGTCGTGGTCCTGGACGAGCCGTGGAACTGGGAGAGGTTCGTCACGCAAAGGGGTCTGCTAAAGGAGATATGAGGTGACAAGGCTTATATTGACGCAGATCTTAACTTAATTAACAATTGTGACTAGGGCAGATTCAAAGCAGGGATTATGGTAAGATGAAGTCACCGTGTGAAGGGGTGGTCTGGGAGATCCTTCCCAGTATAAGGGCTGTCGTAGCTGCAGAGCTGATCAAGAGAGGCCTTTCCCAAAAAGAGGTCTCAAAGATGCTGGGGATTACACCGCCTGCGGTCTCCCAGTATGTCTCCAAGAAGAGAGGGTACAATATAGTCTTCGATGAGGAGACCTCCCAGGCTATAGCAAAGCTCGCCGACGACCTCGTCTCCAACAACGTGGACGACCTGGTGGAGAGGATCTGCCAGATCTGCCGCGACGCCAGGAGCGGAGAACCCGCTTGCAAGCCCAGGTGCAAGTGCAATGACGATGCCCTCTGAGATTCCTCCCGAAGTTTTATCATTGAACTCATCAGAAGGGGCCTCCAAGGGTTGTGAGGCCGGCGCATCTGTACAGAGATCAGAGAAAAGCTGCGCAGATAAGATCAAGATGGTGAAAAGGGCCCTGGCATCCAAGGGCCGAGTTCTGGTATCATACTCGGGCGGTGTGGACAGCAGCCTCCTGGCCAGCATCGCTAGAGACGCCCTGGGAGACGATGCCCTGTGCGTGATCCTGGATACGGAGACCTATCCCAGAAGAGAGATTGGCGAGGCCTTAAGCTTTGCCAGGTCCATGGGCTTCAACTGCCAGGTCGTGAGATACTCAGCCCTGGAAGATCCAGCCTTTAAGGCCAACCCGGTCGACAGGTGCTACCTATGCAAGAAGGCCTCCGCCAGGGTGCTCAAGAAAATCGCCGGGGAGAGGGGAATAGAATGGATCACCGACGGCGTAAACCTTTCCGATTACGGGGACTACAGGCCCGGAATTACAGCCTGTCGGGAGGAGGGCATATGGCACCCCTTTGCAGATTTGGGGATCTCCAAGGAAGATATCAGGGAGATGGCCAGGGAGATGAGCCTGCCCTTTTGGGACAAGCCCTCCTCAGCTTGCCTCTCGTCAAGGATACCTTACGGCGAGCCCCTAAGCACAGAGAAGCTGAATATGGTGGAGGAGGCCGAGGATTTTCTCATGGGTCTGGGGCTTCGCCAGGTCAGAGTCAGAGCTCATGGAAAAGTGGCCAGAATAGAAGTACTGCGCTGCTATATAGAAAAAGTTTTATTCAATAAAGACCCCATTGTAAGAGCGTTTAAAGAGCTTGGGTTTGATTACGTAGCCCTTGACCTTGAGGGCTTCAGAAGCGGAAGCATGAACGAGGTCTTGAATGAACATCCAAAAAATCAGAGATGATTTTCCAATCCTTCAAGAAGTTATCTATCTGGACAATGCCTCAACCAGCCTTACCCCTGAGCCCGTCCTGGATTCCCTCCTGGAGTACTACAGGAAGTACAATGCCAACGTTGGCCGGGGCGTCCACCGTCTCTCCCAGATGGCCGACCAGAAGTACAGGAGCGCCCACCTCAAGGTTGAGGGTTTTATAGGAGCAAATGAAGGAGAGCTGGCCTTTACCAAGAACACCACCGAGTCCATAAACACCGTGGCCTCCGGCCTCAAGTGGAAGAAAGGGGACAGGGTCGTCACCACCCTGATAGAGCATCACTCCAACTTCCTTCCCTGGCTTCATCTGGAGCAAAAGGGAGTAGTGGCCCTCGATACCATCAGCCCCGCCAAAGATGGCACCTTCCAGTCCTCGGACTTCGAGAAGGCCATAGGTGAGGGCACAAAGATAGTGACGGTAACTCAGATGTCCAATGTTTTGGGAACTATCCTTCCAATTAAGGAAATATCTGAGATCTGCAGGGATAAGGGGGTCCTGCTACTGGTAGATGGCGCCCAGTCGGTGCCCCACATGCCGGTGAAAGTGAGGGATCTGGGCTGCGACTTCCTATGCTTCTCGGGGCACAAGATGCTGGGACCCACAGGGATTGGAGCCTTGTGGATGGACAGGGAGATAGAGCCTCTGATGCTTGGCGGAGGCACTGTGGTTGATGCATCCGTGGATAGCTACGAGCTCAAACCAGGCTACGAGAGGTTCGAGGCAGGGACACCCAACATCTGCGGTGGCATAGGCCTGGCCAGGGCCGTGGATTACCTGAAGAATCTGGACATGGAAGAGGTGAGGGCTCACGAGATCCGTCTCACCAGGAGGATGCTGGAAGGGCTCCGGGGTATTGAAGACGTAGAGATCTACGGCCCCCTCGACCCCGGAAAGAGGGGCGGCATTGTATCCTTTAATGTTAAGGACATGATGCCCCACGACGTTTCCCTGATGCTGGACGAGGCATCGAGTATCATGACCAGGTCAGGCTACCACTGCTGCATGCCTTTAATGAAACACCTAGGGCTTAAGAATGGAACCGTCAGGGCTTCGTCGTACATCTACAACACCGAGGAAGAGATTGATAAGTTCCTGAGCACTGTAGAGATGATAGCGAAGATGGGATGATAGCGAGGTGGGCTAAATGATGGAAGATAGGAGCTGCTTAAAGATCGATAGCGTCAACGTGGCTTACGGGGAGTGTAGCATCGCAGAAGAGGTCCCGCTGTCCATATCCATCAACGGCAAGCAGTATGTTACTGCCATGATGAGCCCCCAGATGAAGAGGGAGTTTGTGATAGGCCACATGATATCTGAAAGGGTAGTTAAGGATCTATCGGAGATAGAGTCCCTGGAGATAGAAGGCAATACTGCAAAGGTGGTTATAACCAACCCTATCAGGGCTTTGACCTCCAGAAAGCCCATAGTCAGCGGCTGTGGGGGCATCTCCTCCTTCCTGGACGAGGCCAAGCTCCCCAAGATCTCCTCGGACCTGAGGGTCGATGGTACCAGGATCCTGGAGGCCATGAAGGCCATATCCGTCTCCGAGGTCCACCGGGCCACGGGAGGAATCCATTCGGTAGGGCTCTTTGGACGCCAGGGTGAGATATGCATCTGCGAAGATATCGGCAGGCATAACGCCCTGGACAAGGCCATAGGCTTTGGTATCATCAACAAGATCAACCTGAAAGAAGCCTTTGCCGCATCTACCGGCAGGATATCCTCGGATATGGCCCTCAAGTGCTCGTCAGCCGGTATTCCTCTCCTGGCCTCTCGCGGAGCCACCACCAGCCTTGCCATAACCCTAGCTGAAAAGACAGGCCTGACCCTGGTGAGCTTCGTCCGCGGCAAGAAGATGAATATCTATACTAACTCCTGGAGGGTGATAGGATCTACACTAGGGTCTCAGGCTGTGAGTCAGTTGGTTTAGACCTGTAAAACTTTTGTTTTTGCCTCACGGTAAAGGATAGAAGCAGCAAGGCATTGCCCTTTTTTCAGCAAGGTAACCTTTCTGAGCCTAGGGAAGGCTTCACCTATGATTATGATAAATATAGATAAAAGGAATTATATGGAAGCAAGGCCTTCAGGGTGATAAGCCATGGCGCGTGATTCCCAAAACCCAAGAGATACCCACAGCATCCATAGCTCCAAAGAGTCCCTAAGTATGAGGGTCAGGGCTGATTATCTGGAATGGGATGCCAGGTCCCTGGGAGGTATGGGTATCCAGGGCATGGAATCCCAGGCCAATGCCAGGAAAGCCAAAGCCGCCCATCTCAGGAAAAATGCCCAGGAAGGAGAGGCTCTATCCGATATTGAAAACACCAAGGTTAGGGCCGCAGATCACTGGAAGATAACCTCAGAAGGACGCAAGAACTATCCCCTATGGGTCTGCTCCTGGCGGAAAGGCAATAAGACAGTTACGAAGTACATAGGTAGCTGCAGCAGGATGGGCCAGCAAGAGGCCCTGGGAGCAGGAGACTTTAAAGATGAGACCCGATGAATGGAAGAGGAGAAGAGCCCGCCATAAGGCGCTGAAGGCCAAAGCTAAGAACACCCTCACTGAACAGGAAAGGTTTAGGGCATCTCTCCCCAATGTGGAACCCATCAAGGTCACTGAGGCCGCTGCATACTACTTTGATGAGTCAAAAGGGTGGTGGCTGGACTCCGCCTGCCCCATGCACCCCGAGACGAAAGGACCTTTTTCATCCCTGGGAGATGCCATGGAGGTTGGAGAGAAGGGATGCACTCCCTGCCGGGAGAAGGGCTGCCCTGCCAGGATCACGCGCAGCCCTGAGACCGAAGCTGGAATTGGTCGGTCTGAGGTAATCACCCACGAAGGATCAGATCAGCACCCTACTGGAAGGGCCAGGGTGGTCGATCTCAAGGTAAGGACCAAGCCCACACCGCGACGGGGCGGTAGGGATGGAATGGACATGGCTGCCTCCTGATCCTTTTTCATTTTTCATCTTAACACCTCAGCCTCGGAGACCCCGGTCTTCAGGCCGGAGAGAAAGTCACACAGGATTGAATGCTCCCGGCCTTTAGGCCGGGGATTCCATCGATTTTATGAAGAGATTGCATTCTGAGATTGGGGCTGCAATCTCTCGGCATTCAATCTTCTTTTGCGGTTTCCTTGAGGAGTCATAAAATCTTCGAGCATTATTGTTGAGATCCCAAGACGTTCACAGGTTAATCGGCTTGTCAAAAGCAAAATTCAAATATTAAAGTGGTAGCATATACTTATGGGGGACATTAGCTCATGCTAAAATATCTGTCCGTATTTGCGGCATTCTTGTTGCTGCTAAGTATCACGCATGCGATGGCCCTTGAGGGATCAGGAAGCCCTGCGGGAAAAGCCTTTAGTGTCTGGTAGATAGTTCAAAAGATCGAAGTATTTTTCTGTCGGTGCCGTAGTAAGCTTCGCGCCGGTTTCTGGCTGGATATATGTCTCAGGTAGACTTTCTTGAAACTCCCGATCTTGTTTTAAGAATTCAGGGGTTACATGCATAAATGTACAATCATAACTGATATCTGTGGTCACCGGTACATCCGTAGCATTAACAATGTTTTTGTCGGATGCGCTGGGAAGTCTGAAGTTTCCAAAGTTGTATCCATATGCGCTTTTATCGGATAAATAAATATTATAATACTCGCTACCTGGAACGCTCTGTTCCCAGCCTGCTTGCTGATCCTCCGTTACAGTATAGTTACCAGGTCTTAAATTTGTGAAAGAGCCCATCTCAAAACATCACCGGATTACTTTTCTCCAATGGATTAGGAAGCAAGCCAGATAGAGCAATCCCAAGAAGCACACATTCAGTCGTTCGTATCTCATTGCTAGCCTTCTAAAACCTGATTTAAGC
>Ga0181520_10006100_pt1 | contig 18690 bp, 18 predicted proteins | sample PEATcosm2014_Bin_29_FD_132451 | JGI IMG/M metagenome (GOLD analysis project Ga0181520, IMG submission 132451) | Peatland microbial communities from MTU Mesocosm Facility, Houghton, MI, USA - PEATcosm2014_Bin02_30_metaG | ecosystem: Environmental > Terrestrial > Soil > Wetlands > Peat | place...
AGGCAGTCGAACCACAGCTCGCAGGAGGCGAGCTTGTACAATCAATTTCCTCGCGGTCTCCGGCGCCGCTGGCGCCGGAAGAAACTGAAGCAGTAGAAGAGGCCGAAGCGGTCGAAGAGGCCGAGGCGGTAGAACTACAGCTCGCGAAAAGCGAGCTTGTACAATCAATTTCCTCGCGGTCTCCGGCGCCGCTGGCGCCAGAAAAGGCTGAAGCGGTCGAAGAGGCTGAGGCAGTCGAACCACAGCTCGCAGGAGGCGAGCTTGTACAATCAATTTCCTCGCGGTCTCCGGCGCCGCTGGCGCCGGAAGAAGCTGAGGCGGTCGAAGAGGCTGAGGCAGTCGAACCACAGCTCGCAGGAGGCGAGCTTGTACAATCAATTTCCTTGCAGTCTCCGGCGCCGCTGGCGCCGGAAGAAGCCGAGGCGGTAGAACTACAGCTCGCGAAAAGCGAGCTCGTACAATCAATTTCTTTAGAGTCTCCGGCGCCACTGGCGCCGGAAGAAGTCGAGGCGGTAGAACTACGGCTCGCGAAAAGCGAGCTCGTACAGTCAATTTCCTTAGAGTCTCCGGCGCCACTGGCGCCCGAAGAGACCGAAGCGGTAGAACTACGGCTCGCGAAAAGCGAGCTCGTACAATCAATTCCCTTACAGTCTCCGGCGCCGCTGGCGCCGGAAGAAGCCGAAACGATTGAAGAGGCTGAAGCGGTAGAACTACCGCTCGTGAAAAGCGAGCTCGGACAATCAGTTCCCTTACAGTCTCCCGCACCTTTGGCGCCGGCAGAGTTCGAGACTGCGGTTCTGGAGAACCAAGCCGATGATGGGGACCTCGAAGAGCTCGAGGCTTCTGAGGAACTTGAGGAACTCGAGTCGGTCGAGATAGAAACGTCCATCGACGCTCGTTCGAATTCGGCTAAGGCATATGAATTGGCCGTGAAGGAAAACGACGATATCCCCGTAATCTCGGAATCCTCGGGTCCCGAACTCGCGGATGAGGCAGATATCTCGGAGATCATTGGATTCATCGATATAGATGAATCCGGGCGCCTAGGAGACCTCGAGACCGAAGAGGTACTAGACGAGGAAATATCGCAAAAAGTCGGAGAGGTATGGACTAGCGAGAATAAGGGTCTTGAGTCCCCTTCCGACCAGGCGAAGGACACAGGGCTGGAAGCATTGGAGGAAGTGGAATTCGAGCTTCTTCTGTCTTCGATCGATCTGTCTTCTCTGGAGCAATGGGACAAGGGGCCTGCCGGGGCTGCCGAAGCGGATGCGACCCGCTTCGAAGAAGGGCAAGGAACCGGCGCTCAAACGGGGGAGCCAATCGAAGAGGGAAGCGTCGCGGAAAACAGGGGAGCGCCGGAGCCCAGCCGTAATATCGAAGAGCGACAAGTATCCGATGGACTCGAAGAACTCGAGGCCGATGTCGAGGCAGCCGTCGATGGGGCTCTTGGTAGGGCTTCGGATTTGGACCGCTATCTCGGACCATGGATCGCCTATCATCCTTTCGCCGCTTTCGATAAAGGACGAGTCATCGAGGATCTAGTCGTCGTCGGCGAGGGGCAGGCCTGGGCGGAGGCCGAATTCCTCGGTGAGGAAGAAGAGGCGTTCGGCGGCGCGGAGGAAGGCATAATCGAATTCCATGACGGCATCTTCAGGCTGAATACCGACCGCGCGTTGGCCGGCATTGATCCGTCAGCCGCCATGGGCGGGGACAGTGAAATGCGGGCCTTGGTAGATGCCGTTTTGGGAACCGACGCGGAACGGTAACGGCTTGACCTGCGACGCATTCAATGTCTAGGGTTGTCCTACTATGGATGGCGACCAAAGGACAGCGCGCTCCCCGCTGGCGAAATTGCGGGCTTTTATCATCTCGACCGTCCTGATTTCCGCCTTGTCGTTCGTAATCGCGTGGCCGATTTGGCTTTATGCGACGAGTCGCAGCCGGTCCTACACTATGACGATAGCCGCGTTCATGGTTCTCCTCGTCGCGTTTGCGATCGCACGGGCGTTGCGACGGCGTCGCGATGATCGGTCGAAACGCCGGTCCGCATGAGTCGCGTCTCCTTCGCGGGGCGCATCGTGCTCGTCTCGGCTCTGGCCGCGGCATCGGTTACGGCATGGCCGCAGATTCCGGCCTATCCGACGCTGGGCTCCCTCGGGCCGGAGGACGTCATCTACGCCCAGCAGCAAGCGCAGTTGTCCGAATCGTACAAAGCGATACGAGCCGGTCAAAAGCCGCCCGAGCTCGTTATTTACTCCTATGCCGTACAAGCCCCGATCGATCTCTTCTCGATCGCCGCAAGGCTCGACTTGCCCTATGAGACCCTGGCCACGATCAATCGCCTCGACCGGTCGCGTACCTTCCTGCCCGGCGAGCGCATTCTCGTTCCTTCGGCGCCTGGGATCTTCGCGTCTTTAGCGCCAGGTTCCGATTTGGACCTCCTGCTCTCGTATCGCGCGAAGGACTCGGGGTTTATAGTGCACGTCGCCGGCGAGAAGTCCTCGGCCTATCGCTTCTATCCAGGCGCCAAGTTCGTCCCCGAGGAGGAGGCCCTCTTCCGCGGTCTCCTCATCCATTTTCCCCTGCCTTCCGAGGCCCTCACGACTGGTTTCGAAATGGACGAGAGCCGCGCGGCCCATCGAATGGCCCATCATGCGGGGATCGATCTCACGGCTCCAGCGGGCACCGAAGTCTACGCGGCGCGCGCGGGTCTGGTCACCGACGCCGGAAGCAATAAAGTCTTCGGGCAATACATCGTAATAACCCACGATGGCAATTGGTCCACGGTTTATGGCCACCTTTCGGCGCGACGAGTCCGATTGAACGATAGTGTCGAATCGGGTATGATTCTTGGCAATTTGGGGTCGACGGGCGAGTCCACAGGTTCGTATCTTCATTTCGAGGTACGTATGCCGCAAGGGAGATGATTACCGGCGCTTATGATCATGCGGTTCCATACGCTATAAGGCAGGAGTCCAGGAGGACCAGTGACCAGGATATTCTCATGGAATGTCAACGGTATCCGTGCCTCGGCAGGGAAGGGTCTCTTCGAGTGGGTGGCTAAGGAAAGTCCCGATATCCTTTGTCTCCAGGAGACTAAGGCGAGCCCCGACCAGCTTTTGTCGGATTTTCTGTCGCCTTCCGACGGACGAGGCGGCATCTATCATGGTTACTGGGCCTCGGCTAAGCGTCGGGGCTATTCAGGCGTCGCCATATTCTCCAAGAAAGAGCCGCGCTCCATCTCCTTTCTCGGAGAGGGCGCTTACGATGAAGAGGGGCGGGCCCTCGTCGCCGATTTTGGCGACTACGTGCTGATCTCCGCCTATTTCCCCAACAGCCAGGAGGGCGGCGCCAGGATCGAATATAAGATAGGCTTTTGCGACTCGATACTCGCATTATGCGACGGCATTGTCGCCTCCGGCCGTCACGTAATCGTGGCAGGAGATTACAATATCGCGCATAAGCCGATAGATCTCGCCAACCCCAAGGCCAATGAAGGCAACCCGGGCTATCTGCCCGAGGAGAGGGCGTGGATGGACAAGTACCTTTCAGCGGGCTTCGCCGATACCTTCCGGCATTTCAATGCCGAGCCCGGCCAGTATACCTGGTGGACTTATCGGGTCCCAGGCGCGCGGGAACGGAACATCGGTTGGCGGCTCGACTACCATTGCGTCGACGAGGGATTCCTGCCCTCCGTAAAAGGCGCAGCCATCCATCCCGCAGTCATGGGTTCGGATCATTGTCCCGTCTCGATGGATCTGGATATACTATAGGAGAGTCTCGATGCGTATTCGCTACAACGCGCCCACCACGCTTACATTCACGCTCATCGCAGGGCTAGTGCTTCTCCTATCGGGGACTCTTTTCCCGGGCCTGACCACGGCTTGGTTCTCGACGCCTGCGCCCTTTCATTCCAACCGCTTCCAAGACTACTTCAAGCTCATCAGCCATCCGCTCGGCCACGCAAGCATCGACCACTATATCTCGAACTTCAGCTTCATCCTCCTTTTGGGACCCATCCTCGAGGCCAGCTACGGCTCTCTATCCGTTCTCATGATGATGTTCGCCACGGCCTTGGTAACCGGTCTCCTGCAAGTCTTCTTCTTCCCGAGCACTATCCTGCTCGGGGCGAGCGGCATCGTTTTCATGATGATCCTCCTCGCTTCGTTCACCAACTTCAGGAAGGGCGAGATCCCCCTCACCTTCATACTGATAATGGTCATCTATCTTGGGCGCGAGGTCTTCAACGCGGTCGCGGCCAAGGTTACGCCCGGCTCCGTCAACAACATCTCGCAGTTCGCCCATATCATCGGCGGGCTCGTAGGTTCCTTCTTCGGCTTTCTCCGGCCGGCAAAGCGCATCGCGGGGGGGACCGCCCAATAACCGATGGCGTCCCGCTTAGCCCGCTACGTCAGGCGGCTCGCGAGGATCGCCGTCGCTCTCGCGCTGCTCGCCATAGTCCTCACGGCGGTCCAGACCGCCTTTCATCCCTTCGATGCCGCCATCTCGAAGGCCGCGGCCTTCGTCGACGATCTCGACTCGCGGCTTTCCCGCGAGGCCTTCAGGGGCATAACCATCGGAAGCCTCGCCCTCATCCTCGCGCTTTGCGTCTTCCCCCTCTTCCTGAAGCGCATCGACGAGAAGGCCTACGCGCGAGGCCTATGGCGGGGCGTGATCGCCGCCTCCGTCTACTACCTCTCGAGCAGACTCTTCCAGGCGGCCGCGAGCCTCGGCCGCATCCGGTTCATCATCGTCCTCCTCGTCGCGGTCGCGGCGGGCGCGGTAATAGTCGAGGGCATATCGCTCGCCGTGCGCGAGGAGGAAGAGCGGTCCTTCCGCACCGACGTGGTCTCCTCGATCGCGTCCGGCTTTCTCTTCGGAGTCCTCGTGAAATTCGCCGGCTATGGACTCGAATTGCTGAAAAAGGCCATCGCCGCGATGCATAGATAGCTGTCTTAGCCGATAGCGCTAAGATCTCGGCCGCGTCCACGACCTCGTATGGCACCGGCAGATCCCACTGTGGTTCTTCCTCGACACCGACGATCCGACGAGGCCAGTCGGCTCGATTCCTTCCCCCTCCCGGGGCGAAGCGGCGAGCCTCAGGCCAACAGGTCCATCCGCGCGAAGACATCGTCCAACCCTTCGTTGCCGATGAAGGCTCGCCTATACGAAGTGTCCTCGAGCCGCGCCGCGGGACCGGTCTCGCGTTCGAGGTAGCGCCTTTCCTTGCCTTCCTCGAACCAATAGGCGAGGGCAATGCGACCTCCTTCGATCTCGATCGCGGTAACGCCCTTCTTGCCGACTGCGCAGCCGGAATTGAAAAGGCAGGGAAGGATAAGATCGCTTCCATAGAGCCCGCGCTTTCGTCCCTTCCTCTTTTCCTTGCGGCCCATTCTCCGGAATTCTTCTTTATATAATCCGACGGTCTCGGCTATCTCGACTCTTCTTTTGGCGCCGGCTTCGCTGTATTCCGCGCAGAGACGCTCGATCTCGAAGCGAAGGCGGTCGTATTTTGAGAGAGACTCGAAAAGGGGTCTGTGCGTATGGCCGATGACGGAGACGATGCCCGTGTTCCGGGAAAAATCGTATATGCGTCGCTCGATCCGATATCGCCTGCCCGAGTCCTTCGAAGGGCTTCTGTTCCGGATGCGGAGGTTGTGAAAAACGTACCGAATGACCACCCCGCTTAAGTCGTTATGCTTGGTGAGAAAGCCCGAGGCCTGATGACCGTGGAAGACGTAGAGCATTCGCGGCCCCCATCCGAGCCTCACTCCCTGATGGAGCGGATAGGGGTAGCGCGATGCCTCCAGGAGGTCGTCGTCGTGGTTACCGCATATCTTGTACAGTCTGCCCTCGCGCGCGAATCTGTCGAAAAGGGCGAACAGGGGCCGCCATGCGGAGCGGATCCTCGCAAGACGGAATTTCTGAACGTCCTCGATGTCGCCGTTCAGGATAAGGGTCGAGCCCCTCGAAAGATAGTGGCGCTCGAGAGCGGAGGCGAGGAGTCCGCCGTTGCGCCTGAAGTCGTCGTTCGACGATCCGTCGCCCATGTGGAGATCGCTGATGACGACCACCCGCGACGAAGCATCGAGGGCGACAGCGGGTGCGGCGCGCATCTGTCCATTGAGGCCCTCGAAGAATTGCTCGTCGGTCATCGGCATTACCTCAGGCAAAGTATACATGAGTCGTGGCAGGATGTTCTTTAGGGTCCGTCGCGAACGGGAAACCGCGACGCGGCTCGAGGTCGAGCCGCCTCGGCCTTTTTTGTATCATATAGGCTTCATCCAGGGTAGCAAAAGCCTCAGTCAGATCGTACACTGAAGGAAGGCGATAGCCATCAGCCCCGTTTTTTCGGGAGAAAGCGACATATGGACGACAAAGCCGTTAAATGCTTTGTAATAGACACCAACGTGCTCATACACTACCCCGAGGCGATCATGTCCTTTCGCGACAACGAGATCGTGATCCCCCTCGAGGTGTTGGAGGAGCTCGACGGGCTCAAGACCTACCCGGACCAGCGGGGCAAGAGCGCTCGAGAGGCGATACGCTTCTTGGACAGCATCGCCAGGAAGGGCAACCTCAACGAAGGCGTCAAGCTCGAAAACGGCTCCTCGCTCAGGGTGTCGCTCCGCCTTCCGGAGAAGACTCCCCCGGGCATCGAGCTCGACCGCAACGACAACAAGATCATCCTTTGCGCCTATGCCCTCCAGGCCGAGGGCAGGCAGGTCTTCTTCGTCTCCAAGGATATCAACGCGCGAGTCAAGGCGACCGCTCTCGGGATCAAGGCCGTGGACTACGAGAAGCAAAAGGTCGATATCGCGACTCTCTATCAGGGCATGCGGGAACTCGATTCCTCGGCCGAGGCGATAGCGCGCCTCGGCGGCACCGGCGAACTGCCCTGGAAGGAAAGGCTTTATCCCAACGAATTCATCCTCCTAAGGGACAAGGCTTCGGGACAAAGCGTCCTCGCGAAGGGGGACGCGGGGCAGGGTAGGATACTCGCCCTGCCGGAATGGGATTCTCCTGTCGCGGGCATCTCGCCCCTCAACGAGAAGCAGCGCGTCGCTTTCGAGCTCCTCCTCGATGACGATGTGCGCCTGGTCACCTTGGTGGGCAAGGCGGGTACCGGCAAGACTCTCATCGCGATCGCGGCGGGCCTCAAGCGCGTCTGCGAGGACAAGAAGTACGCGCGCATGCTCGTCACCCGCCCGGTCGTGCCCGTCGGCAAGGATATAGGCTACCTGCCGGGCGAGAAGTCGGCTAAAATGGCCAATTGGATGCAGCCGCTCTTCGATAACCTCGAGCAGATCCTGGCCGAGTACAAGAGGCCGAACGTGAAGAGCGTCGATCAGCTCATCAAGGATAGGATGATCGAGATCGAGGCGCTCACCTATATCCGCGGCAGGAGCCTTCCCAACCAATACATGATCGTCGACGAGGCGCAGAATCTGACGCCCCATGAAATCAAGACCATCGTCTCGAGGGCGGGCGAGGGGACCAAGGTCGTGCTCACGGGCGATCCCTACCAGATCGACAACATGTACCTCGACGCCAATTCCAACGGGCTCTCCTATCTCGTCGAGGCTTTCAAGGGCCAGAAGATCTTCGGCCATGTCACGCTCCAGCATAGCGAACGCTCGGAGCTCGCCGAACTGGCCGCGAGCCTTTTATGAGGCGTCGATGAACGTTCGCTTCTGCTCGTCATGCCGCAGCCTCATCCTCTCGGATTTCCGCTATTGCCCCTACTGCGGAGCGGCCGTATCGAGGGGACCGACTCTCGCGGAGGCTCTCACCGCTCCATTCGAGAGGATAGGCGCGGACGCGGGGCCCGAGCCTGTGAATCGCTGCCAAGCCATGGCCGAGTCTAGCATATTCGCGAAAGCGGAGGCGAGCCTGGATCGCCTCGAAGCGGATATGGATCTTATCCTCCAGGAATTGGAAAAGCAGGGACGACCCTCGTCCTAATTCCGGGCCCCACGGAGGATAGCGATGTACGAAAGACTCAGGATCGAGCTCAAGACCAAGCTGGCGGACATTCGGGCCGAAGGCCTTTATAAGGAAGAGCGGATAATCGCGACGCCGCAAGGCGCCATAGTACGCGTAGTCGATGGCAAGGAAGCGCTCAATTTCTGCGCCAACGACTACCTCGGCCTCGCGAACGACCCGAGCATCCGAGCCGCGGCGGCTCGAGCCTTGGAGGAGTGGGGTTACGGGATGGCGAGCGTGCGTTTTATCTGCGGCACGCAGAGTCCTCATAAAAAGCTCGAGCGCGCGATAGCCGATTTCCTCGGAACCGAAGACTCGATCCTATTCTCGTCATGCTTCGACGCCAACGGTGGAGTCTTCGAGCCCCTCCTCGACGAGGACTGCGCCGTCATTACGGACAGCCTCAACCATGCCTCGGTCATAGACGGCATCCGCCTTTGCAAGGCCCAGCGATGGATTTACAAGCATGGCGACATGCGCGACGTCGAGGAGCTCGATCCCGAGACGGGCAAGGCCGCGAAGGGACTAGAACGCTGCCTGAAGGAAGCGGCGGATCGCCGGCTCAGGCTGATAGCCACGGACGGCGTCTTCTCGATGGATGGGGATATCGCCCGGCTCGAGCCGTTATGCGAGCTCGCCGAACGCTACGATGCCCTCGTGATGGTCGACGATTCCCATGCTACCGGCTTCATCGGCAAGACGGGGAGGGGCAGCCCCGAATACCGCGGCGTTTCGGGACGAGTCGATATAATCACCACCACCTTCGGAAAAGCCCTCGGCGGAGCCTCGGGCGGATGCGTCGCGGGCCGAGGGGAGATAGTCGAGTTCCTGAGGCAGAAGGCCAGGCCCTATCTCTTCTCGAATACGCTGGCGCCATTTATCGTCGGAGGCACGCTCCGCGCCCTGGAGATCCTTTCCTCGTCGACGGCGCTCCGCGACAGGCTCGAGACCAATACCCGGCGTTTCCGGGAAGGGATGGCGGCGGCGGGCTTCGACTTAAGACCCGGCGTCCATCCGATATGCCCAGTGATGCTCTACGACGAGAAGCTCGCCCAAGCCATGGCTTCCGAGCTTTTGGCGGAAGGGGTGTATGCGATCGGCTTTTCCTATCCGGTCGTGCCGCGCGGCAAGGCCCGTATCCGCGTGCAGCTATCGGCAGCCCATTCCGAGGAAAACGTGGATTTCGCCCTTGCCGCCTTCGCGCGCGTCGGAGCGAGGCTGGGAATTCGATAACGGTCGATGACTATACGCCGATGGAGCATATTTAGTATATTATCGATACATAATTAACGCATCGAGGTAGTCTTCATGCCCACTTACGAGTACGAGTGTAGGTCTTGCGGAGCGGATTTCGACGTATTTCAGAGCATGTCGGACGACCCGCTCACCGTATGCCCCAGTTGCGGCCACTCCGTCAGGCGCAAGATCAACGGAGGTACGGGAATCATATTCAAGGGCTCCGGGTTTTATAAGAACGACAGCAGAAAATCATCCTCCGCCTCCGAGCACGGCTCTTCGCGCGGGGGAAGCGCCCGCGAGGGAAACGGAGGCGACACGGCCGCGGCGAAGCCCGACGCCGTCTCCGCTCCGGCTTCGAGCTCGGCATCCACTGCCGGCGACGGGGCCAAGAAGGACGCTACCTGAAACGCCCGCGCTATTTCTGCGAAGGCTGCGGCGTCGAGGTGCGGAAAGACGCGCGAGTATGCCCTCATTGCGGGCGTTTTTTTTCCTCGGTTAAATGTCCTCGCTGCTCCTATGTCGGAAAGGCCGACGACTTCGCCCAGGGTTGTCCCGAATGCGGCTATCTCGAGGCCGCCAATCCCTCTCCCGAACCCATCAAGCCTTGGCCCGCGGAAGCCCCCCCCATCCCCTGGTGGGCTTTCCTGGCCGCCGCCCTCCTCATTCTTGCCCTTTCGCTGGCCCTGCTGCGGGCCCTGAGATAGAAGGCGTCAATCCTCGATCTCCGATAGGTCGGGAGGAAGCTCCAGGGATTCCGGCTTGGATACGAGGCGCTGGAATAGGGCGGCCGCATGGGCGAAGTAGATGCCCTCGGCTATGCGCTCGTCCACCGTGAACTTGACGTTCACGAAATGTCTGAGTTCCATCCCGGAAGGCTTATGAGTCTCTTTCTGGAATATTCGTCCCACCGACATGAATAAGCTCGATGTCCCCCATTCGTAGAGATGGTGATAGGGAGTGTCGAGGCCTATCGACCCCAGGTTGGCTACGTAGACCGACGTGAACAGGGGATCGGCCTCTATCATCGCGGCTGGCGCTACGTTGAATCGGTCGAGAAGGCTGAAAAGGCTCGTAACTGTCGCCTTTCCGAGGGGAATACGATGAGCGAAGTCGAACTCCCGATCGTCGGGTCCCGGCACGGCCCCCCTCTTTGCCTCGATGCCGGCGCCTATTCTTTCCATGGCATCGCCGATGCGATCCTCGGGCTCGAAGCGGATCTTTACCGTACCCTCGGCTGCGGCCTCGGTGAGTGCCTTCTTGACGATAAACGAAACGGATATGCCCTTGCGTCGATAAATGGCCCGCCCGTGCACGAATCGGTTGAGTCTGGGCTTTAGCGCTATCGTACGCACCGCGGCCGCGATCAGGAGGCCGAAAAGGGAATAGCGCTCTCCGTCGGGCTCGCCGTTCTTCCTCCTGATATAAGCGGACGCCGTCTCTATCTCGATGTCCTTCGACATAAAAACGGCGGCTTCGTTCCGATTTCGAACGACATAGGGCAAGATGGCATTGAAGGCGCGAAGGTCGCGCACGCGCTCGCCGTCCGAGCGATCGTAGAGGAGCATGAATAATGATATATGCGAGCCAGGCCGAGAGTCAAATCATCATTTGTATATTATCCCTGAATGAGTGCATAAAAATGCAAAACACTATTGACCAATATCTTTTCTCCAGGTATTCTGACAAAGCAGGCGTGTATCAAGGAGAGATTTCGTGATCGCATCAGCAGGCTTTTCCCCTTCCCGTCGCTTCCGTCGTCGCTGACACTCTTCCCCACTCACGATATCTCGATTTCCAGGTTACCATGGTCCCAGCGAGGCCTTGGAGAATAGGAGAATGGCATGAAGAAGAAAATCGCCCTTTCATATTCCGGTGGACTCGATACCACGGTAATCGTTCCCTGGCTCAAAGAGAACTACGATTGCGAAGTCATCGCAGTCTGCGGCGATGTCGGCCAAGAGTGCGATTGGGCCTCTCTGGAGAAAAAGGCTATCGCCTCCGGCGCCGCGAAGCTCATCGTCAAGGATCTTAAGAAGGAATTCGTCGAGGATTATCTCTGGCCCTTGGTCAAATCGGGATCCTACTACGAAGGGCGCTATCTTCTCGGAACCTCCGCTGCGAGGCCCCTCATAGCTAAGAGCCTGACCGAGACGGCTCTTGCCGAGGGCTGCTCCGCCATCGCCCACGGCTGCACGGGTAAAGGCAACGATCAGGTACGCTTCGAGCTGGCCATCAAGGCCTTCGCCCCGGAGATGGAAGTGATCGCGCCCTGGCGGATCTGGGACATCTCGAGCCGCGAGCAGGAGATAGAGTATCTCGAGAAGCGCGGCATCCCCGTGCCGATGAAGAAGTCCGACTCCTACAGCCGCGACGATAATCTCTGGCATATAAGCCACGAGGGTCTCGACCTCGAGGATCCCTGGAACGAGCCCAAGCTGGACTCGGGCATGCTCAAAATGACGACGGCGCCCTCGAAGGCGCCGGATGAGCCCGAATACGTGAGCCTCGACTTCGAGAAGGGCGTGCCCGTTGCCATCGACGGCAGGAAGCTGGACGGAGTTTCCCTCATTAAAGCGCTTAACGTCATCGCGGGCAGGCACGGATGCGGGATCCTAGACATGGTCGAGAACCGCGTGGTCGGAATGAAGTCGCGCGGCGTCTACGAAACCCCCGGGGGAAGCGTCATCATGGAGGCTCATGCAAAGCTCGAGCAGATCTGCCTGGATCGCAAGACTCTCGCCTTCAAGGTCCAGGTGGGCCAGAGGTTCGCCGATACGATGTACGAGGGCGAGTGGTTCTGTCCCCTCCGCGAGGCCCTGTGCGCCTTCATCGACTCGACGCAGAGAAAAGTCTGCGGCACGGTCAGGCTCAAGCTCTGGAAGGGGTCGATCGCGAGCGCGGGGATGAAGTCTCCTTATTCGCTCTACGACGCCAGCCTCGCGAGCTTCACTACGGGACCGCTCTTCTCGCACAAGGATTCGGAAGGCTTCATCAATCTCTTCGGCCTGCCCACCAAGGTGCGCGCGAGGCTCGAAGCGAGAATCAAGGCCGACGGCGCCGCCCTGCCTGCGGGCGCCAAACCCGGCGAAGGCGGCTATATAGCGACCGCGGGAGATTGACATGGCAAAGCTATGGGACACTTCCGCGTCGAGCTCGGGCTCGGGCCTCGGTTCCTCCGGAGGGCTCGATCCCGCTATAGACGCTTTCCTTTCCTCCACTTCCACCGATCGGCGCCTCCTGCCCGAAGACCTCGAGGGATCCATCGCCCATGCGGCGATGCTCGGGCGCAAGGGCATCCTTCCGCAAGCGACGGCCGACGAGCTCGGCCGCGGCCTCGCGGCCCTCGCCGTCGGGGCCGAAGAAGGCAGTCTCGTCGTGGACCCGACCGCCGAGGATATCCATTCCTTCGTCGAGTCCGAGCTGACGGCGCGGATGGGCGACGTCGGGCGCAGCCTCCACGCGGGCCGCAGCCGCAACGACCAGGTAGCCCTCGATCTTCGGCTCTGGCTCCGCAAGGCCTCGAAGGAGGCGCGCGGCTTCCTCCTCGACGCGATCGCGGCCCTGTGCGAGCTCGCCGCCGAGAACGTCGCTTCCCTCATGCCCGGCTATACCCACATGCAGCGCGCGCAGCCGGTGAACTTCGCCCATCATCTCATGGCTTGGTGCGCGGCCCTCGAGCGCGATTACGGCCGTTTCGAGGACGCCGACGCGCGCGCCGACGAGAGTCCCCTGGGCGCCTGCGCCTTGGCCGGGACGGGCCTTCCCGTCGATCGCGCGGGCACGGCCGAAGCCCTCGGCTTTTCCCGGCCTTCGCGCAATTCGATGGACGCCGTCGCCGATCGTGACGCATGCGTCGAGTTCGCCGCGGCGGCGGCTACCCTGCTAATGCATCTCTCGCGTTACTGCGAGGAGATCGTGCTCTGGGCGTCGGCCGAATTCGCCTTCGTCGCGGTGGATCAGTCCTGTTCTACGGGTTCGTCGGTCATGCCGCAAAAGCGAAACCCCGACCCCGCCGAGCTCATTCGGGGCAAATCGGGCCGAGCCTACGGAGACCTCATCGCCCTCATGGTCGTACAGAAGGGATTGCCGCTTGCCTACGACCGCGATCTCCAGGAGGACAAGGACCTCGTCTTCGATGCGGGGGATACGGCGAGCTCCTGCGCCGCCGCCTTCGCCCGACTCGTTCGGGCCCTCGAGCCGAAGCCCGAGCGCATGCGCGAGGCGGCCGAGGACGGCTGCCTCTGGGCTGCGGACGCGGCCGAATTCCTCGTGCTCCGGGGCGTGCCCTTCCGCACCGCCTATGCCGCCGGGCGCAAGCTCGTGGAGGCGCGAGCGGCCGCGGCGGGGCCTTCCAGGCTGGGTCGCTCGCCCGCGGTAGGGGCCGTCATCGCCGATATCGGCGCCGAGGGCCTTGCCGCTCTCCATCCGGCCTGGGTCGGCGTAGATCCCGGCGAGCTTTCCCGCTACCTGGCTCTCGATGCCTGCATCGCCCGCCGCGACCTCGTCGGCGGCCCGGCGCCCGAGCGCGTCCGCATCGAGATAGGGCGCCTCGATGCCTTCGTGGCGGAAAAGAGGGCGACGCTGAAGTAGCGCCTCGATCCAAGGAGATATATAGTCGAGGTATGTTCGACTGCATCGTCCCGGCGGCAGGCGCTTCCTCCAGGATGGGCCGTCTCAAGCCCCTGCTTCCCTTCGCCGGGTCCACGATAATCGAGACGGCGGTCGGCTCGGCCCTCAAAGCGGGTTGTCGAGTCCTTCTCGTCGTCGGCCATGGAGCCGCTCGAGTGTCCGCGCCCTTTCTATCCGACTCGTACCGCCGGTCGCGGGAGGGTGGTCGGCTTCTCCTCATACGGAACCCGCGATGGGAACGAGGGCTCCTCGGCTCCATCCAGGCGGCCTTGCCGTTCGTGGAGGGGGAGGCTTTCTTCGTCGCTCATGCCGATATGCCCTTCATAGGCAGCGGCACGTACGGCGCCCTTGCGCATTGCCGGGCCGAGCGACTGTCCTCCGGCCCGATCCCGAGAGGAGAAGCGGCGGTGATCGCGGCGCATGAAGGCGGACGCGGGCATCCGGCGCTTTTGCCGACTGCTTGGATATCCGAGATGCTGGCTCTCGAGCCGCGGGGCAAAATGAAGGATTTCCTTGCCGGCAAGACTGCGATCCTGGCGGAGGCGGGCCCCGGGGCCGTACGAGACATCGATACGCCCATGGACTATCGTCGCGCCCTTTCCGTGCGCCCTTAGCGGGGACATGCTATAATTGGAACGTGCGGATTCGGACTAAGTTCCTCGCTCTCGTCCTCCTCGTGGCCGGGGGCTTCCTTTTCGTCACCGCCATCTCGGTTCGGACCTACCGACATATAGCCTCGATACGCGAGGCGCTCGACGGGGGAGTGCGCCTGATAGCCCAGGCACGGCGCGCCCATGGGCTCATGATCGATCTCGTCTTCGGCCTCTTCAGCCCCCGCCTGTATTCCTCTCTCCAGGGAGTCATCCTCACTCCTCGGGGGCTCGCGACGGAAAAGGAATGGGCCGACTCAGTCGCGGAATTCCGTACGGAGTACGCCTCGTTCATGGCCAATCCCGCCGTTCTCGAGCTTCTCAACGACGAGGAACTGCAATCATCATATAAAGTGGCCGATACGCTGAGCGCCCGCGCCTATGCGGAATTCGACGTATTGGAATCGGATATCAATCTCATCCGAAAAAGGTACAACAGCTCCGAAGACTTATACATCTGGCTGCAACTCTCCAAGGATGAATCGCTCTATTCGATCTTCGACCATGTCCGCTACGCATCTTTCTATCTAGGCAATATATTCGAGAGCTACCTCGACCGCTTCGTGAGCCTCCTCGAGCAGAGCGCCGTCTTAGCCGAGTCCCGCGCCCTGGTTGCCTACGGTATCATGAGCGCTCTCGTGATGGCCTTCTCGATCGCGGGAGTCCTGACCACCACCCGTTCCATACTGGCGAATATCTCGCTGGTCGACCGGGCCGTGGGGCGCATGTCGGAAGGCGATTTCTCGTCGCGCGTCGCGCCCATGGGACACGACGAGCTCGGGTCCCTCGCCGAGCATATCAATCTCTTCGCGGCGCGGCTCAAGGCGAACGTCGACACTCTGACCTCCCTCCTCGGCGACGTGAATAAGGCCATCCCGGAAGCGCCGGACCTCGACCGCATTCTCGCCATCGTCGCGGATGCGCTGCTCCGGGACAATGCGGCCGAGTGCTCGGCGATATGCCTGCTCAAGGACGGGAGCGTTACGCGGTATGCATGGTCCGGCTTTCCCCCCGTTTCGAATTGGAATCTCCTCATCCGCGCCTGCACCGCGGAGGGCGTCGGGGTCGGCGACGAGCCGGCGGGGGGGGCCGGCGCGCCTATCGAGCGCATTCGGCCTCTGCTGATCAATGACGCCGTCCTTGCGCCGGGAACTCTCGCCGCGAGCGGGATCGATCTCTCCCTCAAATCGGTCCTCGCGCTTCCGCTTTCCGGGGGGCGAAGGCTCCAGGGCATTTGCGTATTCGGAAGGAGGAGCCGGGGTTTTACCGATCTCGAGATGACTCAGCTCGCATCCTTCTCCAGCTACGCCGCGCAGGTCATCGACAACGCGATCGCCAACGCCACCCTCAGGGCCAGGGAGGACGCGGAGTATCGCGCCCTCCAGGCCCAGATACAGCCGCATTTCATGTATAATGTCCTCAACGGCTTCGTGGCGCTCAATAGGATGGGGGCCAGGCCGGCCCTCGAGCTTTCGCTCCACGCCTTCAAGGACATGCTGCGCTATACTATCGATCACGGCCGATGGTCCTCGGTGCGGGAGGAGTTCGCCTTCCTGGAGCGCTATTGCCACCTTCAGAAGCTGCGCTTCTAAGAGAAGTTTTCCTATCTCTTCGAGCTGGAACCGGACGCGGCCGACCTGAATATCCCGAAGCTCATCGTCCAACCCCTCCTCGAGAACGCCTTCGTCCACGGCATCGAGCCGTCGATGCGTCCCTGCCGCGCGAAGGTCTCGGGGAAGATCGACTCGGGCGCGCTCGTCCTCGAGGTGGAGGATGACGGGATCGGCTGCGATCCCGCGGCCATCCGCGATCCCGGGCGCATCGGCATCGTCAACGTCCGGGAACGGCTCGCCCTGCTCTATTCCTCCTCCGACCTCGAGCTGTCCAGCTCCCCCGGCTCGGGATTCAAGGCTAGGATCGCGATCCCCGTCGCCGAGCTGGATCGCGCCTTCAATCGCGAAGATCGCCTCGAGGACTCGAATTGAAATTCCTCATCGCGGACGACGAGCGGCCGGCGCGCTACGTTCTGCGTTCCTCGCTCGAGGAATTCGGCTTCGATCCCGGGACGATCCGGGAGGCCGCTGACGGGATGCAGCTCGTCGAGGCGGCTCGGGAAGCCCTTCCCGACTGCGCCTTCGTCGACGTGCGAATGCCCGGCATGGACGGCCTCGCCGCGATCGAGGCCGCCGCGGCATCGTCGCCCGTCACGCGCTGGGTCATCGTGTCGAGCTACGCGGAATTCGAGTACGCCCGAAGCGCGCTGCGCCTCGGCGTGACGGAGTATCTCCTCAAGCCGGTGGATTCCGAGGATCTCGCCGCATGCCTCGGGCGGTTGGGGATACGCCCGGTCTCCCTCGAGGATGACGCGATCCTGGGGCCGGTGATCGCATACCTGAAGCAGAACTTCAATGCCGACGTCACGGTCGCCGACGCGGCCGCGATCGTAGGCCTCTCCCCCAACTACCTTTCGACACTATTCCATCAGCATGCGGGATACACCATCAGCGACTTCCTCGCCCGCCTCAGGATCGAGGAGGCCGGCCGCCTCATACGGGAGAAGCATATCTCCGTCGCCGACGCGGCAAAAGCGGTCGGCTACACCGATGCTCGGCATTTCGCGCGAAAATTCAAGATCCTCACGGGCTCTCCGCCCTCTCGCCTAAAATCGTAGAAGCGTAGCGGGTCGATCGTAGATCAGACCCGTACCGCGTTCGCGGATTCAGGTGTAGCCTTTTTCATCTTAGTTACCTTTCAGGAGGTTTTTCATGAGAAAAGCTTGGAAATTGCTCGCACTGGCGCTCGTAGTCGCCGTAATCGGCTCCGGCGCAGTCTTCGCGGCCCCGCTCAAGATCGCGATGGTCGTAAAAGGCATGGGAAATCCCTTCTTCGACGCATGTCGCGACGGCGCCAACGAAGCGGCTCAGGCCATCGGCGACCTCCAGGTCATATATCAGGGACCCGCCACGCCGACGGCCGAGGGGCAGATAGAGATCATCAATTCCCTTATCGCCCAAAAGGTCGATGGCATCATCATCTCCGCAAACGATAAGGACGCCCTCATCCCCATCACTAAGAAGGCCATGTCGAGAGGCATCAAGGTCATTTCCTTCGACTCGGGCATCAGCGTCGGCGGCCGCATGGTGGACCTCGTCCCATCCGAGACCCAGCTCATCGGAAAGCAGCAAGTCGAGCTCATCGGGAAGCTCATCAATTACCAAGGCGAGATCGCCATTCTCTCCGCCACGAGCCAGGCGACCAACCAGAACGCATGGATCGACGTAATGAAGAAGGAGCTCGCCTCCAATTCCAAATACGCCAACATGAAGCTCGATGCGGTCGTTTACGGCGACGACCTATCCGACAAGTCCTATCGCGAGGCGACGGGCCTCTTCGATTCGTATCCCAACCTCAAGGGCATCATCGCTCCGACGACGGTCGGCGTGGCGGCTGCCGGCAAGGCTATTACCGACAAGGGCCTCATCGGCAAGGTGCAGCTCACCGGTCTCGGCCTTCCCTCGGAGATGAAATTCTACGTCGATAACGGGGCCTGCCAGCAGTTCGCGCTCTGGAACCCGGTCGACCTCGGCTACACGGCGACCTATATCACCTACGCCCTGATCAAGAAGCAGGTTTCCGGGAAGGATGGCGACGTCGTGAAGGCAGGCCGGATGGGCAATGTCACGATCGCAAAGGACGGCATGGCTGTCATGGGCCTGCCCTTCGTGTTCAACAAGGATAACGTGGAGAAGTTCTCCAAGATCTTCTAGCGCTGGGACGGGCGGGAGCCCATGCCTTGCGCACGGGCTCCCGCCGTCCGGCGGGGGGTGGCGCGCCGCCCGCGTTTCAGCTTTATTGGTTGTCCCTCGACCCACCGCGACGTCGGGCTCTTCGGGACGGAGAAGGAGTGCTTCACAGTGGGACAGACCATTCTGGAAATGAGGGGAATCAGCAAGTATTTCCCGGGCATCAAGGCCCTGGAGGGCGTTGACTTCACGATGCGCTCGGGAGAGGTGCACGCCCTGATCGGGGAGAACGGCGCGGGCAAGTCGACTCTCGTCAAGGTGTTGACGGGAGTCCATCAACCGAACTCGGGCACCATACTCTTCAACGGGATCGAGAGGGACTTCCGGAATCCCGTCGACGCCCGTCGCGCCGGGATCGCGGCCATCCATCAGGATGCCTCGAT
>Ga0181520_10006102_pt1 | contig 18688 bp, 18 predicted proteins | sample PEATcosm2014_Bin_29_FD_132451 | JGI IMG/M metagenome (GOLD analysis project Ga0181520, IMG submission 132451) | Peatland microbial communities from MTU Mesocosm Facility, Houghton, MI, USA - PEATcosm2014_Bin02_30_metaG | ecosystem: Environmental > Terrestrial > Soil > Wetlands > Peat | place...
GGGGTCTGGACCTGCATCCTGCGGGAGCGCCCGATCCCGGGATGGGGGATGTCGCCGTCGCCCCCGATCTCGTTGGAGGTGTCGACGATGACGACCCGCTTGCCCTGGTCGTCGCTCAGCACCCGGGCGCACTCGCGGAGCATGGTCGTCTTGCCGATCCCGGGGGCGCCCAGCAAGAGGATGCTGCGGCCCTGGATCACGAAGTCCTTGATGATGTCGATGGTCCCGGTCACCGCCCGGCCGACCCGGCAGGTGAGTCCGACGATGGCCCCGGCGCGGTTGCGGATCGCGCTGATGCGATGCAGCGTGCGTTCGATCCCGGCGCGGTTGTCGTCGCCGAAGTCGCCGACGCGCTGGACCACGTACTCGATGTCGGCGGTCGCCACCGGCACCCGGTCGAGGATCACCTCCCCGTCCACGAAGCGTGCCTCGGGCTCTCGCCCGAGATCGAGCACCACCTCGAGCAGGTCGCCGCGATCGGCCGCGGCCGCCTGGGCGGCGAGCGCCACCCGGGGCGGGAGCGCCTCGAAGAGGAGCGCCAGCTCCTCGTTCCACGCGGGGCCGTATTCGCCACGCGTACCGGCGGCGGTCCGCGAACGGGGCGTCGTCGGGGCCCGGGGGACTAGGGGAGCGGGGATCGCTCACTCCTCCGGCTGAGAACCCGGAGAGACGGGGAGGTCTCCGCGGCGGGCACGGTCTGAGCCAGGTGCGCGCGCACCAGCACGGGCTTCTTGGGCGCCGGTGCGGCGTGGTACCTCACCTTGCTGGCGAGGTCCCGGACCAGCAGGATCTGCGTGCCGTAGATCACGAATCCACGGTGCTGGAGGCCCCGGATCAGCTCGGAATCGTAGTGGCGCAGGACCGAGGAGACCGGGCCAGGTGGCAGCTCCCGGAGAACGCCGTCGATCACCGCCTCGCGCAGGCGTGGATGATGGCCGTCGCACATCAGCGAGAGCAGGGTCGGACGGGTCGTCGTGGCGGGCCGGATGGCCGCCCAGGCCACCACACCGGGTTCCTCGACGACGTAGTGGCGGACGTCGTCGCGGTTGATGCGGGTGAGGGCTCCCTCCGCGAAGGCGGCCTGCCAGACCTTCAGCGAGGATCCCTCCAGGCCCGCGACGTGGGAGGGCGTGGTGCGCAGGTACAGCAGGTAGATGGCTCCCACGTCCTCCGGCCGGGCGGCCCGGAGGCTGACGCTGCGGGCGGTCTGGGGGGTCACCGGGGCGTCGTCGCTGTAGAGGATCTGCTCGGTCGCGAGCTGGACGAAACCCTGCTCCAGGAAGGTGCCGACCAGCGGGTGGTCGGCCGGCAGCCGTACCACGAACCGGTGGATGCCGTGCTCCAGCGCGTGGTTGGTGAGGTGGGTGAGCAGCTGGGCGCGGGCGAAGTGGCCGCTGGCGGTGGCGGCGACGCAGAGGTTGAGGATCTGGAGGGTGCCGGCCCGGTCCCCGGAGGCCTGCGCCTGGATGAACCCGACGATCCCCTCGCGCGTCTCGGCGACGAAAAGGGTCTCCCCGGCCGCCCCGACGTTGAAGGGGACCAGCGACGAGACGGTCTTGCTGAGGGCATACCAGAGGCGTAGCAGCGTCGCCTGCGGCACCGGGTGGTCAGGTGAGAGCTGGAGGGCCTGCTCGTCGCCGCTGCCGGCCTCGCTGTAGAGCTGCTCGATGCGGGCGAGGTCCCGGAACGAGGCGGCACGGATGTTCACGCGGCGCTGCCCTCCGACGGCGCTGTGGCGCCGCCCTCCACCAGCTCGGCGACACCGTCCAGGAAGAGGCGGTGGAGCCGGAGATCACCGGTCATCTCGGGGTGGAAGGTGAAGCTCAGGTGCCTGCCCTGGCGCACCGCGACCGGACGCCCCTCGTGGGCGGCGAGCACCTCGACGCCCGGGCCGCATCCCTCGATGACCGGGGCCCGGATGAAGACGGCGCGGAAGCTGCCGGAGCCGAGCACCGGGACCTCGAGGTCGCACTCGAAGGAGTCCACCTGGCGGCCGTACCCGTTGCGCCGGGTGCGCAGGTCGAGGGCTCCGAGGGCGAGCTGGTCGACGATGCCGTCGAGGATGGCCCGGCTGAGCAGGATGGTGCCGGCGCAGGTCGAGAAGGTCGGCATCCCGCCGGCAAGGCGGTGGCGGAGCGGCGCCTCCAGCCCGAACACGCGGATCAGGCGGCTGAGGGTGCTCGATTCGCCACCCGGGAGCGCCAGCGCGTGGACACCCATGATCTCGTCCGCGGTCCGCACCGGCAGTGCCTCGGCTCCTGCCTGGTCAAAGGCGGCGAGGTGCTCGCGGACATCCCCCTGCAGTGCGAGCACGCCTACTCGAACGATGGCTTCAGGTCCCCCGGACACGCGAGCCACCCCGGAGGGGCGGCACCGTCGGCATCTCGGTCACTACGGGCAGTTTACCCAAGGGCCGGGCGCCGGAGACGTAACGGCTCTCGCCGGGCTCGGGTCAGGCGAAGGCCCCGGCGACCTGAAGGGCCCAGAGGAGGGCGGCGGTCACCGGCGAGACCAGGTCGCGGCAGGCCGTCGCCGTGCGCGATCCGGCTCACCAGCCGCGGGTGGCGAGCAGCTCCTCCTTGGGCAGGCTGGCGACGTCGATGCCGCGCATCGCCTTGCCCAGCCCGGCGCTCACCTCGGCGATCACCTCCGGCTTGTCGAAGTAGGTGGTGGCGGCCACGATCGCCTTGGCGTAGCCGAGGGGGTCATCGCTCTTGAAGATGCCGCTCCCGACGAAGTTGCCGTCGGCGCCCAGCTGCATCATCAGCGCGGCATCCGCCGGCGTGGCGATCCCGCCGGCCGAGAAGTTGACCACTGGGAGCTTGCCCGTCTCGGCGACCTCGACGACCAGCTCGTAGGGGGCCCCGAGCCGCTTGGCCTCGGCCATCAGCTCGTCGTGGCGCAGCGCCTGGAGGCGCCGGACCCCCCCGAGGACCGCTCGCATGTGGCGCACCGCCTCGACCACGTTGCCGGTGCCGGCCTCGCCCTTCGTCCGCACCATCGCCGCCCCCTCCCCGATGCGGCGGAGGGCCTCACCGAGGTCGCGCGCTCCACAGACGAAGGGCACGGTGAACGCCCACTTGTCGATGTGGTTCTCCTCGTCCGCGGGCGTCAGCACCTCGGACTCGTCGACGTAGTCGATGCCAAGCGACTGCAGGACCTGGGCCTCGACGAGGTGGCCGATCCGGGCCTTGGCCATGACCGGGATGGTCACTGCGGCCATGATCCCCTTGATCAGCGAGACATCGCTCATCCGGGCGACACCTCCCTCGCGGCGGATGTCGGCCGGGACCCGTTCCAGGGCCATGACCGCCACTGCGCCGGCTTCCTCGGCGATCTTGGCCTGATCGGGGGTGACCACGTCCATGATCACCCCACCCTTGAGCATCTCGGCGAGGCCGCGCTTGACGCGCAGCCCTCCCCGGTGCTCGCCGTTGGGGGTCGTGTCGTGGGTGCCGTCAGCGCTCATCTGGTCGCCTGCCTTGGTGCGTATGGTCAGTAATCCGACCATTCTAGGCGACTGCGCTCTCCCGGCAACCCGTGGCTGTGCGCGCGTGCGTTGGTTTCGAGGCTCCGAGGCGGCTGTGTCAGCATTGGGCCATACGGGGAATGAGTTGCTGCGAGCAGTGGGGAGACCGAGACGGTGAATGCGACCATCGACCGACCGGGCAGCGCCAGCGGAACGTTTGCCCTCGGGGGACAGCTGGTGGTGCATCGCCTCGGATTTGGGGCGATGCGGATCACCGGGCCCGGGATCTGGGGCGAGCCCGCCGATCGGGACCAGGCCATCGAGGTGCTGCGTCGAGCAGTCGAGCTGGGCGTCGATCTCATCGACACCGCCGATTCGTACGGCCCGTACGTCTCCGAAGAGCTGATCCGGACCGCTCTTCGCCCCTATCCCAGCCACCTCGTGATCGCCACCAAGGCTGGGCTGGTGCGCACCGGCCCCAACGTGTGGCACCCGGTGGGCCGGCCCGCGTACCTGCGCCAGGAATGCGAGATGAGCCTCCGGCGGCTCGGGCTGGAGCAGATCGCGCTCTTCCAGCTCCACCGCGTCGACCCGCAGGTCCCGCTCGAGGAGCAGGTCGGTGAGCTGGCCGCCCTCCAGAGCGAGGGCAAGATCCGCTTCATCGGCCTCTCCAACGTGAGCGTCGACCAGGTCAAGGCGGCCCGGGCGATCGTCTCGATCGCCACCGTGCAGAACCGGTACAACCTGGTGGACCGGGGATCCGAGGATGTCCTCGACCTCTGCGAGCGCGAGCGGATCGGCTTCATCCCGTGGTTCCCACTGGCGACGGGCGACCTCAGCCGGCGCGACGGTCCGCTCATGGGCTTCAGCGAGAGGCTGGGGGCCACCCCCTCCCAGATCGCGGTGGCCTGGCTGCTCCACCGCTCGCCGGTGATCCTGCCGATCCCCGGGACCGCCAGCGTCGCCCATCTCGAGGAGAACCTCGAAGCGGCGCTCATCGGCCTCACCGACGACCAGGTCACCGAGCTGGGCAAGCTCGGGGCGGAGACCTGAGGAGAGCGCCGGGTCAGACGTCCCCGATGGGGCGCCCCGTCTCAGGTGGTTGGTGCTGGCGCAGCAGCTCGAGGAAGGCACGCATCCAGGACGGGTTGTCGGGCCAGGCACGCGCCGAGACCATCATTCCGTCGACCACGGCGGCCGCGTCCACGAACTCGGCACCGGCGGCCCGGACGTCCGGGGCCAGCGCCGGGAAGGCGGCGGTCCGCCTCCCGCCCAGCACGCCCGCGGCGGTCAGGGCGAGCGGCGCGTGGCAGATCTGGGCCACCGGCCTCTCGTCGGCGAAGAAGTGCCGGATGATCCGCAGCACGTCGGGATCGTTGCGGATGTACTCCGGGGACCGGCCACCGGGGATCACCAGGGCGGCGTAGTCGGCCGGATCGACCTCCGCGAACGCGAGGTCCGCCGGCCAGCTGTACCCCGCCTTCTCCGTGTAGGTGTCGTAGCCCTCGACGAACTCGTGGATCACGAAGCGGAGCCGCTTGCGGGTGGGCCCCGCGATGTGGACCTCGTAGCCCTCCTCGAGCAGCCGCTGGTAGGGGTACATCACCTCGAGCGATTCGGCGGCGTCCCCAGCCAGGATCAGGACCTTGGCCATGTGGAAGTCTCCCAGCGCGGCCGCCCACCCCTGAGACAGGGCTCGGCGTTTGACCGGGTCCACCCTAGTCGCGGCCCCGGTCGCGGGTCAAGGTGGGGCACCCGTCCGAGAACGACCGCCCCCGGGACGCCCGAGTCCCACTGCTATCATGCCAACGATCGGGAAGTAGCTCAGCCAGGTTAGAGTGCACGGTTCGGGACCGTGAGGTCGGGAGTTCGAATCTCCCCTTCCCGACGTTGCGGTCGCGTTCGGGTGACACCACCCGGCACGCGGACTCCGTTTCCTGTAGAACGGGGCGCATGGCGGAGCGGCGACGAGGCGTGAGCGGACTTCTCGCGCCGATCGAGGATGCTCACGCTCGACGCCTGGTGCTGGCCGGTGTTGCCGGGCTGCTGATCACGGCACCGCTGTCTCTCCAGCAGGCGATCGCGCCGCGCCCGGTGGTGGGCTGGTCGCTGACGCTGGCGGGAGCGGCGCTCGCGGTGGCCTGCGCACGCGGGTCGTGGTGCCCCCCTGGGTCGCTGGCACGGGCAGCAGCCGCCGTCTGCCTGGTGTTCTGCGCCGTCACCCTGGTGCTGGGGATTCATCAGACGGCTGCTGCGATGGGGCTCACCGACCGGCAGCTGATCTGCGCCGACGACATCGCCTCCGAGACCGTCGGTGGTGGGCGCGAGGTGGTCGCCGGGGTCAACCCGTATAGGTCCTTCGACGTGCTCACCTTCGAGAGTTCGGTGGGCTGCGCGCCGCTCACGGTGACGCCGGTGCGCTCCGGCGTATTCGCGTCGGCGTCCCGTGAGCCCGGGCAGCAAGCGGCTTCGGCGGCGGCTTCGGCGACGCTCTCCGGTCACCCCACCGGAGGGCTGGTGACCATCTTCGATTACCCGGCCGGGACCGCCCTGCTCGGTATCGCCGGCGCCCACGGGCTGGTCCTGCTGGCGATATTTGCGCTACTGCTCGCCGGCGGGGTCGCTGTCGCCGGAGCGGAGCCGGGCACGCGCCGCGCCCTGGCCCTGGCGTTGGGCGCCCAGACCGGGGTGCTGGCGGTGGTCGGGGTCTCCCATCCCGACGCCACCGTGGCAGCGCTGCTGATCATCGCCTGCACGCGTCGCCGAGGCGTCGCCGGTGGCGTCGCACTCGGTCTGGCGTGTGCCATCAAGCAGACGGCATGGTTTGTCGCGGTGCCCCTGCTCCTCCTCTCCTGGCGCGAGGGCGGCCGGGTGCGGGGAAGGTACGCGGTGTCAGCCGTCGCGGCGTTCGCGGCGGTCAACCTGCCCTTCGCCATCGCGAGCGTGCCGGCGTGGGTAACGGGGATCTTCACGCCGCTCACCCAGCCGGCGTTTCCCCTCGGGCTGGGCCCCGCCGCAGGTCTCACCGGCGGCGCATACAGCACCGCCGCGCTGGCGGTGTTCTCCGGGCTTATGGTCGCCGCGGTCGCATCGGGCATCGTCTGGTGCGCGCGCATGCCGCGGTCCTGGGCCGCCGCGGGCGTGGTCATCGCGAGCCTCGGCCTGTGGATCGGGATACGCAGCCTCGGATACTACGTCGCACTCCTGGGAGTGATCGCGGTGGCCACGGTCGCCGGGGCCCGGCAGCTCGACGCCGGCGACGAGGCGCTGCGCGCGCCGGTGAGCACCGTGACGGCGAGGTCCTTGCCGGGAACCGGCGGCTCTCAGGCCTGACGCCAGGAGGCTGTATCCCCACCGCTCTCAGGGGACGCCGGCGCCTTCGAGGATCGCCGCCTGCGCAGGCGCGGTGGTGGGTCGCACCTGCCAGATGAGGGCGATCGCGAGTCCCGCCAGCGCCAGCGCCTCCAGGTGGTCCCACGGGGGATACAGCCATCCGTCCACGAAGGCCGTCACGTCGATGGCGATGATCGCCAGAGCGACGGCCCTCGGCCATCCGGTGACCAGGCCTGCGACGGCCGCGACGACTCCGACGAGGAGCAGGTCATGGGAGTAGTCATGAGGCGCGACCAGCAGTGAGAGGACGATGCCGAGACCGAGGGCGGTCCGCGCATCGAGGCGTTCGCGCACCCACCAGACCGCCGCCAGAGCAATGATCGCCAGAGGTATGGCGGTCAGCAACGCCGCCGGCGGGCCGCCCACGTCGGTGGCGATGCCCGGAAACGCAACCGTCGAGGACGGGGCGGGATAGCCCTGGAAGAGCTGGCGCAGCCACTCCACCATCTCCGAGGACGGGACGAGCAGGAAGCCAAGTGCGAATGCCGCGACAGCACCGGTCACCATGCCCGCCACGGTCCGCCACTCTCGAACCATGAGCAATGCCAGGGGGACGAGCCAGAAGATCTGGGGCTTGTTGACTGCGGCGACCCCGAGGAGCACCCCCGCGGCAAACCGGCGCCCCGGGAGGAGGGCCACACCCAGCGCGGTGAGCAGCAGCACGACGACGTCCAGCTGGCCCTCCGCGATCCCGCTGGCCGATGCCAGCGTGACCGTGGCGGCGCAGACGAGCAGGGCCCGGTCGTGCGCGGGTGACGGCTGACGGCGCGCGACGACGACGAGCACCGCCACGGCGACGATGAGGCCGGCGAGAGAGACGCCGAGCCAGATGACGTCGGCGGCGCTGAAGGAGAGCCGGCCCAGAGGTGTCAGCAGCCAGGCGAGCTCGGGAAGGTAGGGGTACGGGAGAGGGTACGGCGGATGTGCAATGCCGAGCTGATGCCACGCGGCCGCCGAGGCCGCAGACGCGTTGTAGGGGTCGGTGTGCGCCGCAAGACGGCGTGCGGCCTCCCAGAAGACGATGAAATCGGAGTGGGTGAGGTCCACGACGGCCGACCACGATGCCTCGCCCACCAGGGCGAGCAGCGCCGCGTAGACGACGATGCGGAGACGGGCCGTCAGGGGTGGGATCGGCACAGAGGGAGGGCAGTGACCGTCACGTTGTCCCGCATCCTAGTCGTGCTCGCGAGCGTGCGCCCGGCCGGCGGGCGGCGAGGCCGGCTCCGGCCGGCGCACGTTGGCCGCGAGGATCTGTGCCCGTGCCCTGGCGTGGGGCGATGGCCACATGGGGCTGCGTGCGGCCGTCATGGTTCTGTGCTGCGACCGCTACGGCCATCTGCGGGACGTGCGCCCGCCGGCGGGTTGCAATGGGGAGGCTGGAGAGCCGGCTCAGACCGGGCACCTCGGCAGCTCAGATCATGGGGAGGCCTCGTCGTGGCGCACGCCGCCACATGGCACCGGCGCGGGATGCCGGGGAGATCGATTCCGCCCGCCCTGCCGGCGCTCGCTGTCGACGAAGCGGGGCCGGGAGCCACCGAAGCCGCCCACCCGTGCCTCGCGGGCGCGGGCTGGAACCTGGCGCAATCGCTTCGCGCCTACGCCGCCTGGGGGTGCGAGCTGGCGGCCGCCGGGGCGGTGGCGACGGCGACGCTGGCCGGCCTCCAGGCAACCGGACTCGCGGGCGGCGGGGCGGACGCGGTCACGGCGGCGCTCCTCTGGCTGGGCATCGGAGCAGCCCTGGTGCTCCTGGTCCGGCGCCACGATCCCCTGCGCCGGGCGTCCAGCTGGGGCGAGGCGGCGGCCGGCTTCGAGCGGGCGCTGCGCCGCCACTGGGTCGCCTGCGTGGTGGCCGTCCCCGTCCTCGCGCTCGGGGTGCTCGACGAGGCTTCGATCGCCGCTCCCCCGGTCGCTCAGCAGCTCCTCCAGCTCCTGCCCGGGCTGGTCGCCATGAACATCGCGGGATTCGCGGTGGCTGTGCTGCTGCTGCCCGGGGTGACGGGGGTGGTCGGGGTGGTGGGGAGGGTGGCGGCCCGCCTCGGCGCGGACTGCGGCAACGGTGCGGCGGCGCCGCACGTGGGGTGGGCGCACGAGGGCCGCCGCGGTTCCGTGACCCGGACGGTGATCGCCGGGCTGACCCCTCCGGTCACCCTCGTCCTCTGCGTTCCGGCCGTCAGCGCCGCAGCCTCGCACAGGCCGTCCGAGGCCGCACTTGTGATGGCTGCGCTTGCGGCGATGGCCCTCAGCGTGCTGGCGGTGGTGGGCGCCCACCGCAGCGCGGCCCGGGCGCGACCCCGCTCCTGGTGGCTGGCGGTGGGCGTGGGCGCGGCGACCGGCGCCGCCGCCGCGGCCGGGCCCGAGCTGATCGCGGCCGGTGGGCTGTTGGGGGCGTCCGCCGGCGCCGGCATGGAGGTGGGACTTCACCTGGTGCGCTCCCTGGATGTCTTCTGGCGCCACCGTCACCAGCTCCCCCTGCCCCCCGGCGACGTCGTCTACAGAGTGGACGGGCGGGAGATGGAGATCACCCTGGAGATGACAGCCACCGTGGGGAGCGCTGGGACGGCCTCGCGCCCCGAGGTGGACGAGGTCACCGACGAGGGGTGGCGGGTGAGCCAGCTGAGCGGCTGGTGCTGGGAGGGGACCAAGGGCCGGGCCCAGCTGCTGGGCAGGCGGCGCGCCGACCTCCTCGGCGTCATCCACGTCCTGCACCCCGAGGCACCCGGCAGCCGGCCCTGACCGGGCTTTCCCGGCTCACCTCCGCGACCTGCAGGAGCCCGCCCAGCTACGGTAGGCTGGCTGCTCGTCTGCGTCCGGCACCGCCGGTGCGCTCATCCACACACCGGGGGAGACCCTCAATGCTCGCATTCACAGCATTCGGATGGAAGGAAATCATCCTCTACATCGTCGTGCTGATCGTCATCATCGCGGCGATCGTCTGGTTCACCTCGCGGGGCAAGGCCAAGTCCTAGTCACCGAGGGCCGGCAACCGGTCAGACCTCACCGCGGTGGGCGAGCGGGGCAGCCGGATCTCCCCGCCCGCCACGCCGCCGTTCGATAGGGGACAGACTCGCAGGATGGAAGCGTGTCACCGTGTGGGTGTGGGTGGCAGCTCTCCGTCGAAGATCGGAACTGCCCTCGTGCTCAGCGGAGGCGGGGGAAGGGGAGCCGCCCAGCTCGGCATCCTCCGCGCCCTCGCAGAACGCGGGCTGCAGCCGGACGCGTGTGTCGGCACGAGCGTCGGCGCCCTCAACGCGGCGGTGGTGGCGAGCCATCCCCTCCCCGACGCCCTGGATCTGCTCGAGCGGATATGGGCGAGCCCCCAAACCGGGGCGGTCTTCCGCTCTCACCCGCTGCGGATGGTGCTGAACCGGGCCCGGCGCCAGCCGTGGCTCCGGAGCGACGACGCCATCGGGGACCTGGTGGACTTCTCGATGGGGCTGACGGGCATGACCACGTTCGAGCAGCTCCCCCGCCCCCTGCGGATCGTTGTCACCGACCTGCTGACCGGAGACCCGGTGCTGATCTCGCGGGGCCGGCTGCGCGACCCTCTTCGAGCGTCGTGCGCCATACCGTTCGTCTTTCGCCCGGTGCGGCTCGGGGATCGCTCCTACGTGGATGGCGGTGTCACGGACAATTGCAGCATCTCCACGGCCGCCCGGATGAAGCCCGATCAGATCATCGCGGTGGACCTCACCGCGGAGCCGGCGATGCCCGCCCTGCGCCGCCTGTCGGAGGTCGTCGAGCGGATGACCTCGGTGGCGCTGCATTCCCGCCTGCTGGCGGACTTCGACACCTTCAGCAAGCGCCTGCCGGTGACCCTGATCTGTCCTCGCATCGCCAACCCGCTCCGGGTGGCCGACTTCGGCAAGGTCCGCGAGGCCGCCCGGACCGCGATGGAGACGCTCCTGCAGACCATCGGCCTCACCGACGGGCGGGTCCCGCCGGGTCTCTTCTACCTCCCGATCTCGATGGAGGGCAGCCCGGCCTGAGGCCGCGGGTGCGGCTCCTGCGGCGTCAGGTGCGGCGATGCCCAGGAGGTCTCTTACAAACGCATGTTTGGCAAGGGTTGATATACTGGCGGCATGCCGACGGCCCACGGCACCTTCGACATCGATCGCTTCGACACCGAGACGCCCCACGACGTGCGGGACGGGGTGACGCTGACCCGCGCTCACATCACCAAGACGTTCCACGGTGACCTGATCGGGGGGAGCGAGACCGACATCGTCATGGTGCACACCGAGATCCCGGCGGCATACGCGGGCATCGAGCGCTTCACGGGGGCGGTCCATGGCCGGAGCGGGGGATTCGTCCTCCAGCACGGTGCGGGGAATACGGGCGGAGACCCCTGGATGACGTGGAAGATCGTCGAGACGAGTGGGACCGAGGACCTGACCGGGATCCGTGGCGAGGGGCAGATCGTGGTCGGCCCCGATGGCGAGCACTCCTACACGATCGACTACGAGCTCTAGACGGCGACCGGCGCCGGTCGCGCGAACGGTGCTCGCCCGTAACTTGGCGGGCGCCGTCAGGGGGGATCATCGGCGACGCGGCCCGGTAAGCTAGACGGCGCTCGGGCCCCCGTAGCTCAGTGGATAGAGCAGAGGTTTCCTAAACCTTGTGCGCTGGTTCGATTCCGGCCGGGGGTACTTGAGTCCCTGACGATCAATCGGTCTGTCCATATCCATCCGCCGCCCGTCGGGCGAGCCGTTGGGGGCCGGACTGCGTTACTCATGGACAGCATCGAAGCGTGTGGCGGCGATCCCACAGCCCGTGGCACCATCGCTGCGTGCGGATCGACATCACCGTGTACGACGGCGTCGACGAGCTGGACGTCATCGGCCCGCTCGAGGTCCTCCGCCGGGCGGCTCAATCCGGAGCCGGCCTGACGGTGCGGATGGTGACCCGCAGCGCCGTCGAGGAGGTGACCGGCTCCTGCGGGCTGCGCTTCCGACCCGACGGGGTGTTCGCGCCTGATGCCGACGTGGTGGTGGTGCCCGGCGGTGGGTGGGTGGCGCGCGACGACAGGGGGGCCTGGGGAGAGGTGCGTCGGGGTGATTGGCTGCCGCTCCTGGCTCTCGCCGCCAGCCGGGGAGCCGTGATGGCGGGCGTCTGCACCGGGACGCTGCTCCTTGCCCACGCCGGGATCGTCGGCGACCTGAGGGCGACCACCCACCACCAGGCCCGTCAGGATCTCGCGGAGCTGGGTGTCCGGGTGGCGGACGAGCGGGTCGTGGACGAGGGCCGGCTGGTCACCTCGGCGGGCGTCACCAGCGGCATCGACCTCGCGCTCTGGTTGGTGGAGCGCTGGTTCGGCGGGAACCTCGCGGACGGTGTTGGCGCCGCTCTCGAGTATCCGCGCTACGCGCCGGCTCGACCCGCTGAGCGCCCCGGCAACGTTGCCCGTCCGCCCGCGCACGATCCCCGGGCATGAAGGTCGAGGTCCGGCCCGCGGTGGCGGCCGACGTCCCCGCCCTGCTGGCCCTGTACGCGCAGCTCTCGGGCGGGCACTCCCACGAGCCGCCACTCAACCTGGCCGAGGCGGAGGCGATGTTCGCCGGGATCGCCGCCGACCCGGACCGCACGCTGCTGGTGGCGACCGTGGACGGTGCGGTCGCTGGAACCGTGGACCTGCTCGTGGTCCGGCCGAGCATCACCCATGGAGGCCGCCCCTGGGCCGCGGTCGAGAACGTGGTTGTCGACGACCGGTACCACCGTCGGGGGGTGGGCCGAGCCCTGATGGACGAGGCCGCCCGGAGGGCCCGCGAAGCGAGCTGCCACCGGCTGCAACTCCTCTCCAGCGCACGGCGCACGGAGGCTCACGCCTTCTACCGGGGGATCGGGATGGACGCCAGCCCCCAGGGGTTCCGGCTTTTCTTCGATTGACCTGAAGAAAAGCGCCCCCTCACCCGCGAGTTCCTGCGAGAATCTTGAGCCTCCCCCTCGCTCCGAGAGCGGACTGACCCGCTCCATTGGAGGTTCCCGGGCCATGGCCACTGACGACAAGCAGCGCATCCTGGATTGGTGCAGCGGCGACAGCGACGTGCGGTGCGTGGAGGTGGAGGGCGACCCGGGCGCCGAATTCACGCTGGGCTTCGAGTTCGCGGGCGCGGAGCTGACCGCGACCCTCCCGGCGGGTGCAGACCGTCTGGTCCTGCGCAGCGTCGTCGACCTGGCTCAGGCTGTCCACCCCGCCGGGAGCGGCGACCTCGCCGTCGACCTGGTCGAGCTCGAGGAGCGGCGACCGGGACCGGTGACGGCCAGCCTCGACCCGGCCGGCGAGCAGGTCGTCATCAGCAGCTGGATCATCCTCGACGGGTTGACCAAGCACAGCCTCCTGACCGCGGTCAGCGACGTCCAGCGCACCTGGAGCGCGGTGCTGCGGCTCACGGGCGTGTCCGCCGAGGCGTCCGCGACCGGAGTGCGGGCGACCGAGGTTATGGGCGTCGCCGGCGGGGAGGCGGAGACGCCCGTGGCGGCCGGGACGGTCGCAGCCGCAGATGCCGTTTCGATGGCGGGTGGCGTCGCCGAGGCCGCCGAACCCACTCCATGGTCGTGGTCGCCGGCGGGAAGCAGCCCGTCCTTTGCCCCCGTGGAGGGGGCTGAGGCGCCGGAGCAGTCCGCCGCGCCCGAGGAAGCTCCGAGTGCCGAGGAGGCGGCCGTCCCCGTGGACGCCGTGGCAACCCAGGATGCGTCGATCCCCGAGTACGAGCCGGTGGCTGCCTACGCGCCGGCCACCGAGGGCGGCACTGATCTCGTGACGGAGGCCGCCCCTGCCGAGGACGCCGAGACCGAGGGCCCCGCAGCGGAGGCCTACCCCGAGCCGGGATACGCCGCCGGAGAGGGATACCCCGAGGGACAGACCTTCGCGGAGACCGAGCCGGCTCCCACAGCGGAGGCGCCAGCCGCCGCCGATGTCTCTCCCCAGGCGGATGCCACCCCCGAGGCAGAGGCGACCCCTGCGTCCAGCCCATGGGCCTGGGCGCCGGCCGCGTCCGCGGGCTCCGGCTTCGCGGCGCCGGACGCATCGACCGAGTTCTCTGCCGTGACGGGCGAGCAGGAGCAGCCCTCCGCCGAGGTTGCGGCCGGCGCCGACGCGGAACCGGAACCGGCCGTCAGCCCCTGGGGAGAGGCGGCGGAGACGACCTTCGAGCCGCTGGCGTCGCCCTACCACCCGCTCGACTCCCCCGGTCAGAGCTACCCGGAGTCTGCCGCGCCCATCGAGTTCGAGGCCACCCCGGGTCCGCTCGCCCAGCCCGTGACGGGTTCGGCCGGTGCCTCCGGAGAGGCCTATGGCACGCCGTTCACGCCCGAGGCTGCGGCGGCCCCGGTGCCGGCTCCCGCCCCCGCCCAACCGGTGTGGACCCCCGGGCACAAGGTCCCGCCCCAGGGGATGCAGGCCTGGGCCGCCCCCGACCCCGCGGGTGCGGTGATCGCCACCCTCGGCGGCCACCTCCCCGTTCAGGTCACCGAGGTGCGCGGAGCGTGGGCCCACATCCTCTGCTCGAACGGCTGGACGGGCTGGGTGGACAACCGCCTGCTCATCGCCGGAGCGTGATCGGAGCCTCGTGATGAGGGGGGCGGTGGGGAAGGGCGTCCGCGCCCTGCCCGACCGGCGCACCCCTCGATGCGCGGCAGGGTGACGGCCGATGGAGGTCAAGGCGGAGGTGCTGGGCAGCCTCTGGCGCATCGTCGCCGAGGTGGGTCAGCGGGTCGAGGAGGACGAGACCATCATGGTTCTCGAGTCCATGAAGATGGAGATCCCGGTGACCAGCCCCATCTCCGGCACCGTGACCGCCATCCTGGCCGTCAAGGGCGAGGTCGTCCAGGAGGGTCAGACGGTCGCCATCGTCGAGTAGTGGAGGCCGCGCTGCCGTCCCCATCGCCCCGCAGAATGGCGTGATGGAAACGGCCCCACCCCGGGAGGGCGCACCCGCCAGCGTCACCCGCCCCTGGCAGCCGGCTCTGCGCCGGCTGCGGGCCAGCACCGCGGGCCGCGTCCTCCGCGCCTACGGGGCGACCCACACCGGGAGCAACGCCTCCGGTCTGGCGTTCAACGCGGTGATGTCGATGTTCCCGATGATCCTCGGCGCCCTGGCCATCATCGGCTGGGTGGTCAACGGCGCGGGCATCCAGCAGCGGGCGCAGTCAGCGATCCTCCGGGCATTTCCGGGCCAGACCGGGATCGCGCTCAACCTCGTGGTCACCCACGACCTGCATCACTACGCCGGCCTGCTCGGCATCGCCGGCGTCCTCGGACTCCTCTGGGGGGTCACCAACTTCTTCGGATCGCTGGAGTTCTGCCTCAGCCGCATCTTCGACTTCCCGCAGCGCAGCTTCCTGCGCAGGCGTGCCATGGGGGCGGTGATGATGTTTGTCCTGGTGGCGGGCCTGCTCATCGCCGTCGCGGCCAACACCCTGATGAACCTGTTTCCGGTGATGGCCGGGATCGGACCGGCGGCGGGGTTCGTCGCGATGACGGCGCTCACGCTGACCATCTACCGGCTGGTGCCCAACCGCACCTTCCGCATCCGACAGCTGTGGCCCGGAGCATTGGTGGCGGGTGTGCTCATCGAGCTGATCACGCTCCTCTTTCCCCTCTACGCCAAGCTGGCCCACGGTTTCGACACCTACGGTCAGAGCCTCGCCCTCTTCTTCCTGCTCGCCACCTGGCTCTTCTTCCTCTCCGAATTCATCCTCATCGGAGCGCTCTGGAACTGGGTTCGGCTCGGCGAGAAGTTCACGGTCTCGGGTCTCCTGTCCACGAGGGACGCGGGCGCGAGGTCATGGACCGCACGCGGCAAGCGGGCGGTGACCCGGGCGGCAAAAGGCGGGCGCGCGCTCTCACGGACGACGGGACGCCGGGGGACGGCTGCAGCCGCCACGACGGACGCGAACCCGAGCCCACCCGCTCCGGGCAGCGACGATGCGGTCGCGACACCCGCTCCATTGACGGGAGATGACAGCATCACGGGCGACGTGGCCACCATCAGGCACCCCGCACCCCGGCGTTCACGCCGGGACGGGACGACCCCGCGCTCGTGAACGCCGGATATGACACCCAGCGGGTCACGACGGCCGACAACGTCGGCATCTCCTTCCGGGTCGCCGGGGTGGCCACCCGGCTCACCGCGGCACTGCTGGACGGTCTGATCCTCGGCTGCCTGCTGATCCTCGACACCCTGCTGATCGCCGCCATCGCGAGCGCCGCCGGCGCCAACGGTGGCGGCTCGACGGCGATCGTGGTCCTCAGCTTCGCGGGCTACCTGCTGTTCGCCTCGTGGGTGATCCTCGCCATCCTCTACTTCACCGTCTGCGAGGCGGTCACCGGGGGCAGGAGCCCAGGCAAGTCGGCGATGGGCCTCCGGGTCATCCGGGTCGACGGTGGGTCCGCGAGCATCGGCGAATACTTCTTCCGCAGCCTCGCCTACATCGTCGACCTCGTCGGAGTCGGTGTCATCCTGATGTTCTTCCACCCCCAGTCCCGGCGCCTTGGCGACCTCGTCGCCGGCACCGTGGTGGTGCGGGAACGGACCCCGGTCACCCTCCTGACCGCGACCGCACCAGCGCCCGTTTACCTGCGCAGCCATGACCCCGGCCCCGGGATCGACGGCCTCACCCACCTCGGCGAGCACGAGCTGTCGGCGCTGCGCATCTTCCTCAGCCGCCCCGGGCTGGCGGCCAACCAGCGCGCCGAGCTGGCCGGACGGCTGGCGCTCCGGCTGCTCGACCGGATGCAGCTTCCGCCCGGTGCGCCCGAGCGGATGTGGCCGCCGGAGCTGTTCCTCGAGCGGCTCTTCCTGCAGCTCGCGCCGCGCTTCAGCGGCGGGGGACCGCCCCCACCGCCGGTGCCCGGCCCCTACGGCGGGCCGGCTGCTCCCCCTCCCTGGACGCCGCAGTGAGCCTGGAGACGTTCTCCGCCGGCCGCCGCGCCCGCTGGGCTGAGCTGGAAGCGCGGACGGCGGCGCTCGCCGGCAACCAGCTGCGCGGTCTGGGGTCGGCGGACATCGAGCGCTTCGCGATCCTCTACCGGCGCACCGCCAGCGACCTCGCCATCGCCCGGCGCGACTTCCCCGACCAGTCGGTGACCGAGTACCTCAATTCGCTCTGCGGACGGGCCCACGTGCTGCTCAACCGCGGTTCGGCCCCGCGCGTCCGCAACGCGGTGCGCTTCTTCGCGACCGGGGCGCCGCGGGCCTTCCGGGCCAACGCCGGCTACTTCCTGGCCTCGCTCGCCTGCCTCCTCTCCGGGGTCCTGGCGGGCTGGCTGGCCTATGACCTCCGGCCGGACCTGCGCGGGCTCCTGGTGCCCGACTCGCTCTTCGCCGAGATGGCGCAGGGGGGCTCGGGCACGACCCTCCCCCAGCCCTTCCTGGCCGACCCCAGCATCTTCCTGCACAACATGGAGGTGGCCCTGCTGATCCTGGCCCTCGGGCTCTGCGTCGGGGTGCCCACCGCCCTGCTGGTCTTCTTCCAGGGCTGGGGCCTGGGGACGCTGGGGGCCGCCGTCCACGCGGGCGGCTACGACTACTCGTTCTGGTCGCTGATCGCGGCTCACGGGGTGCTGGAGCTGAGCATCTTCGTCACCGCCGGCGCGGTGGGCCTGCGCCTCGGCGACGCGCTGCTGCGGCCCGGGATGCTGAAGCGCGCCGACGCGCTCGCCCGCGCCAGCCGGGAGACCGTGGGGCTCGCCCTGGTGGTGATCCTGCTGCTGGTGGTCTCCGGAACGCTGGAGGCATTTGTCTCTCCGAGCGGCATCCCCGGCGCGGTCAAGATCGCCATCGGTCTGACCGTCGGGGCCATCTTCTACGCCTGGCTGCTGCTGGCCGGCCGCGAGCGTCGGGCTCTCCCCCACCTCGCCCTCGACGCCGCGCCGCGGCCCCCGGCCGGCGCCCGCGTCGACCAGGCGGCGCCGGTCTGATCAGCAGCCCGGCGTGCCCGGCTGAAGGAGCCTGAGCCACCCGCGGGCCTGGATCGGGTCAGGTCGGGGCGCCGGCGGCCGTCTCCGGGGGTGGGAGGGGCCTCGCGTAGACTGGCCCCATGGAGGTCGTGCGCATCCGCCCCCGCGGCTACTGCCACGGCGTTGTCGAGGCGATCCGGCTGGCCAAGACGGTCGGCGCCGAGAGTGGCGGCAAGCCGGTGACGATGCTCGGCTACCTGGTCCACAACGAGCACGCCACCCAGGAGCTGGAGCAGGCCGGGGTCCGCCTGGTGGACGAACCCGACCGCTTGAAGGGCCTCGCGCAGATCACCGAGGGCACGGTCATCTTCACCGCCCACGGCATCTCCCCGCAGGTGGTCGACGCCGCCCGCGAGCGTGGCCTGACCATCGTCGACGCGACCTGCAGCGACGTCACCCGCACCCACGACCTGGTTCGCGAGCTCACCGCGCGCAGCGTCCACGTCATCTACATCGGCAAGCGCGGCCATCCCGAGCCGGCGGGAGTGATGGGTGTCGCACCGGAGAACACCACGCTGATTGAATCAATTGAAGAGGCAGATGCCCTGGAGTTCGCGCCCGGGACCCCTCTGGCGGTGACCTGCCAGACAACTCTCTCGATGTGGGACACCCAGGCCATCATCGACCGCCTCGTCGAGCGCTTCCCCGAGATCGAGGTCCACAACGCGATCTGCCGGGCCACCCAGGAGCGTCAGGAGGCGGCGGTGCTGGCCGCCGACGACGTCGACTGCGTGGTGGTGGTGGGGAGCCGGCGGAGCAGCAACAGCCGGCGCCTGGCGCAGGTCGTCGAGGAGCTGGGGCACAAACCGGCGTTCCTGGTCGACACCGCCGCTGAGCTGCGGCCGGAGTGGTTCCGGGGCATCCGCAGA
>Ga0181520_10006103_pt1 | contig 18686 bp, 18 predicted proteins | sample PEATcosm2014_Bin_29_FD_132451 | JGI IMG/M metagenome (GOLD analysis project Ga0181520, IMG submission 132451) | Peatland microbial communities from MTU Mesocosm Facility, Houghton, MI, USA - PEATcosm2014_Bin02_30_metaG | ecosystem: Environmental > Terrestrial > Soil > Wetlands > Peat | place...
TATACTGATGATAACGCTCTATATCGGCAACCCACTTGAATTTTCGGTCTTCCCCAGCGTGCTGCTTGTGATGACGCTGCTTGACCTGACGCTGAATATATCAATCACCAGGATGATATTGCTCAGCGGAAACGCCGGATCAGTCGTGTCCGCCTTCGGCGAATTCGTAGTCGGCGGCAACGTTATAGTCGGGCTCGTGGTGTTTATTATAATAACAATAGTGCAGTTTGTCGTTATAACAAAGGGCGCGGAAAGGATAGCCGAGGTCGCGGCCAGGTTCACTCTGGATGCCATGCCGGGAAAACAGATGTCCATTGACGCGGACCTCTCAGCCGGCCTGATAACAAACGAAGAAGCCAGGCGCAGGAGGAAGGAAGTTGAGGATGAGGCGGATTTTTACGGGGCCATGGACGGAGCCTCAAAATTCGTCAAGGGGAACGTAATTGCGGCAATAATAATAATTTTTATAAATATACTAGGCGGCATGGTGATGGGCTATTTAAGGGGAGGTATGACGCTGCTGGAAATAACCAGGATATACACGATACTGACAATCGGCGAGGGGCTTGTGGCGCAAATTCCCGCGCTTGTGGTTTCAATAGCCATGGGTGTTATAGTAACAAGAGCCGCGTCAAAATCGGACCTCGGATCAGATTTTACCGCCCAGATATCCATGCAGCCAAAGGCAATAAAAATAGTGGCCGGATTTCTCTATGTTTTTGCCGCTCTCGGTTTTTTTACAAAATTACCCGTGCTTCCGTTTCTTGTCATGGCGGTCCTGATGACAATGGCTTCAATGAGGGTAAAGGCGGCGTCTGAAACGGCAAAGCGCAAGGATCCGAAGGAGGAAAAAAAGAAGGACGGCATTCCCCCGCTTTACAATATAATCAAGGTCTATCCCATAGAATTGAACATAGGTTACGGGCTGCTGTCGCTCATTGATGAAAATAAAAAGGGCAACCTTCTGGACCGGCTCAAGATGGTGAGAGAAAACGTTTCAAAGGAGCTCGGCTTTCTTCTTCCGCTTATAAGGGTGAAAGACAACAGCGAACTCTCGACAAACCAGTATTCCATAAAGATAAAAGGCAATGAAGTGGCCCAGGGGGAGATACTTATAGGCCACTTTCTCGCCATGACCTCAAATAAGGATATAAAAACGAAAATAAACGGGATTCCGACACAGGAGCCGACTTTCGGCCTGCCGGCAATATGGATAATAGAAAAAGAGAGGATAAAAGCGGAGACATCAGGGTACACCGTCGTGGATTCGGTATCTGTGCTTGCCACACACCTGACAGAAGTCATAAAGTCATACGCCCACGAGGTATTTACCAGGAAGGAACTTACCCAGATGATAGATATTATTAAAGCGGACAACCCGTCGCTTGTCGAGGACCTGATACCAAACACATTGAACGCCGGCGACGTGGAAGCGGTGATAAAAAATGTGCTCAAGGAGAGGATACCGGTGCGGGATATCGAGACCATTCTGGAAACACTGGCAAATAACGGAAAGAAAATCAAGGACACCGATGTGCTGACGGAGATAATAAGGGAGGCAATTTCACGCTCCATTTGCAGCCAGTTTAACAACGGCAAGAACCATCTTACAGTTGTGGCGGTGGACCCCAATCTTGAAAAGATAATAACGGACAACGTAAGGCAGGTTGATAACGACGTGATTTACTCCATAGAACCGACGCTTATGCAGAAAATCGTGAAATCAATAGGCACGGCGGTTGAAAAACTTCTTTCGGTGAGCCCGATGCCGCTGGTGGTGTGCTCGCCCAATGTGAGGATGCACCTGAAAAAGCTGACGGAGCGGATAATCCCCCATTTAAATATAATTTCCTACAATGAAATAGACCCGCTTTATAATGTTGAATCAGTGGCCATAATAGGGCTGCCGGAAGGGTCCGCGGGTGACAAAAATGTTATGGATTAATGGCGGGAAAATGATTATTATTAATGCGCCCCGTGAATCCAAAAAAAACGGAAATACATGGAGGAAAAATGGATCCAAAAACGCATAAGATACTTATAGTGGATGACGACCCTGAGATAGTCTGGTATATAAGCAGCCTGGTAAAAAAATTCGGCTACGATTTTGAAAGCGCGTCAAACGGCGAAGCCTGCCTTTCTAAAATAGAAAAAACAGCCTTTGACATGGTGATACTTGATATTACAATGCCGGGTATGTCGGGTGTGGATGTTATGAAACAGATGAACGAGAGGGGGTTCAAGGCACCTGTAATAATACTTTCAGCCTATGAAAATGTAAGTTTTGCGGTGGAAACGACAAAACTCGGGGCCTATGATTATCTTGTAAAACCCGTTGATGAGGAAAAATTCAGGGTAACGGTGCAGAATGCCCTTAAGACAAGGGAACTGGAAACGGAAATTAAACTTCTCCGTAAAAAAATAAAAGGCGAAGACTCCGAGGAAGAAATAATAACCGGGCATCCGGGCTTTTCCAAAGTTGTGGAAACTGCGAGGAAAATAGCCGGTTATGAGGTTTCCGTGCTTTTGCTGGGTGAATCCGGAACCGGCAAGGAACTGGTCGCCAAGACCATACACAGGAACAGCCAGAGAAAAGAGGGGCTTTTTGTTTCGATAGACTGCGCCACACTGCCGGATAATCTCGTCGAATCGGAACTTTTCGGCCATGAAAAAGGGTCGTTTACCGGAGCCACAGAGGCGAAAACAGGCAGGTTCGAGCTTGCCAACGGCGGCTCGCTGTTTCTTGATGAAATAGGCAATCTTTCGCTTAATGTGCAGAAAAAATTATTAAGGGTCCTTCAGGAACGCAAGATAGTCAGAATCGGGGGGCGCAAGACCATAGACCTGGATATTCGCGTTATTACCGCGACAAATGTGGACCTTAATGAAGCTGTGAAAAAAGGGGAATTCAGGGACGACCTTTTCCACAGGATAAATGAATATTACCTTGAACTGCCGCCGCTGCGGGGCAGGGGGGACGATGTGCTTCTCCTGGCTGGCAGGTTCATAATGAAATATAACCTTAAATTTGAAAAAAATGTGAAAGAAATTGATGATGAAGTAAAACAGATTTTTATGGATTATTCATGGCCGGGCAACGTGAGGGAACTCGAAAACACAATAAAGCACGCCATAATAATGGCCGACACTTATATTACAAAAGCAAACCTGCCAAAGAGCCTTACTGACAGGGTGGCGGGCGGCGAACATTACGGCCAGCCGGGCATGGAAGGCGGGGCGGGCGGGAGTGACTCCGGGGAGATACTGCCGCTAAAGGACGCCTGCGGCAGGGCAAGGGAGCAGATAGAGCGTGAAATGATAGTCAGGGCCCTTAACAAATTTAAATGGAACAAGACAAAGGTTTCGGAGGCGCTGAAAGTGGATTATAAGACGCTTTATAACAAGATGAAAGAATACGGGCTTTAGGAGAAGCCGGATGAAAATAATATTTTTCTTCGCGCCTCCAGCGGCTTTTTTCTCCTGCGTGCTCCTGGGCGTGATTTTTCACAAAAACTGGGCCGGCACACTGGCTGCGTCCGCGGTTTTTTACGCCGCGACTTTCGCGGTTATGGCGGTGCTTGGAAAAATACTGGAACGAAAACAAAACAGCAACTGAGGTGCCAAAATGAATGAAGAAGAAAAGGGCGTCTGGGAAGAGTACGAAAAAAACAAAAGCACAGCGGCACGGAATGAAATAGCGAAAAAATATATAAACCTGGTCAGGTTCGTGGTGGAAAGGGTTTATTTTGCCTCCACGCTTGCCAGTAAAGACGACCTTTTTAATATAGGGGCAATGGGGCTCCTGGAGGCCGTTGAAAAGTACGACCCGGGGCGCGATATAAAATTCGTCACTTACGCCTATTTCAGGATATACGGAAGTATAATGGACTACTTAAGAAACGCCGACTGGGCCCCGAGATCGGTAAAAGAAAAAACTTCAAGGCTTGAAAAAGCCTACAGAGCGCTGATGGAGCGCGGGTGTTCGAACCCCACGGACGAGCAGGTTGCTCAGGAAATGGGACTGGATATGACGGCATATTACAAGCTCATAGACGGCCTGCACGTAAATAAGGTTTATTCCATAGACGAATTTTTTTCGTCAAATTCCGGAGGCGGCCCGGTTTACGCCGATGATAATGCGGAATCCATGGAACGCAGGGAGCTGCTGGCCAGGATAATTGACACGGCTCTTGATATCCGTGAAAGGTCGGTGCTGTCAATGTATTATTATGAAGGATTCACCCTCAAGGAGATATCAAGGGCGATGGATCTGACAGAGGCCAGGATATCCCAGATACACGGCCAGGCCATTTCAAAAATAAAGGCAAAACTCTCCGTTGAAAAAGTCCTTAATATATTCTAGAATTACTTCAGGGGCTTTTTTACCCTGCCGGTATCCATATGAAAAATCCATGTAAAGAGGGAAATAAAAAAAGATGCAAAAAAGAATACTTGTCGTTGACGACGAGCCCGATATAGTCAAGATTATCCAGATAATACTGGGCATGGAGCCCGGGCAGTATGAAGTTGAAACCGCCAATGACGGCAAAGAAGCCCTTTCAAAAATAAACAGTTTTAAACCCGACCTTATACTTCTTGACGAAATGCTGCCTCTTTTAAGGGGGGGCGAAGTTGCCAGGATGATCAAAGAAGACCCCGGGCTCAGGAAAATACCCATTATAATGGTTACTGCAAGGCATCTCCAGAAAGACAAGATTGACAGTTTTATAAACTCAAAAGTTGATGATTATATAACCAAGCCTTTTGAACCCGAAGAGTTGCGCGCCAGGATAAAGGCCATGCTGAGGGTAAAAATGCTTACCGACGAGCTGGAAACGGCAAATTTGGCCCTTAAAGAAAGCTACTCACGGGCGCATGACACCGCGGATGTCCGCAAAGTTATGCTTGACGAGGTCTTGAAGGGGATGCCTAACGCCGTAATACTTACAGACAGCGGGCTCAATATTATTGAGGCGAATTCCAACCTATACGATATGCTCTCTGTGGGCCAGGAAATGATAATAGGGGCGAATGCAGAGGCTGTCTTTAAAACCGACATAAAAAATTCAGATTCTCCTGTGAACGCACAGTTTGTTTCGCCGGTCAAAGGAAAACTGTACCTTGAAATAAACAGCATGGAAGTAGACGGGCACCAGAGGCGCATACTTGTCGTTAATGACAGGACGCGCGAAAGGCTGCTGGCCAATATCCAGAAACTTTTTCAGCACACCCTTAACGAGCCGTCCGGGAGCAGGGATTTTTTTAAAAAGCTTCTTCTGGAGGTGGGGAATTATTTTTACGCCCAGGCCGGGGCCGTCTATATTTTTGACGGCGGCAATATTTACAGGAGCGGCATGGAGGAACAGGAAGGGGCTGAAAAATTTTCAGATGCCGGATTGAAAACACACATACAGCAGGTCAAAAAAGCCATGCACCAGCAGCCTTTATTTCTTACCGGCGATGACGTTAAAAAATATATGGATGATCCGGAAGGCCTTGTTTCCAATGTGCTGATAATCCCCCTGAAGGGAGCCGAAATAAAACTGGGCGTGCTTGTGCTCTATAACGCCAGGGGTATTGAGGCCACTTTTGAAAACAAGATGGAAATAATTGATTTTGTGGTAAATATAGTGAGCGTTATTTATAAAAACATGATGCTTGTCGGCAGGCTCAACAAGGAAAACATACTCATCAGGAGCCTTATCAATATTTCCCAGATAATAAATTCAACCATGGAATACACCAAGCTTATAGGCATTTTTGTGGAAATAGTCTCGCAGTTTGTGGGCTCGGAGAAAGTCGGGCTCCTGCTTTTCAATAAAAAATCCCAGAATCTCGAGCTGATACACTGCACCGGATATGAAAAAGAACGCATTGAGCGGTACTCGAAAAATACCATCAACAGGGAAGAAATTGAAAATTATGGAAAGGATTCAACGGATGCCCTTCTTAACAATGAAAAATTCGCGGTTTTCAACATTCCGGGCGTCACCCGGGTTTTCCAGCTGAAACTCCGTTATAAGCTTATAGGTTACGTATGCGTTGAAAAACAGGATATGGATCCGCTTCATGTGGAAATGCTTGCACTGCTGATGGAACATGTGGCGAAATCGATTGAGAATTCATACCTTTTTGACCAGATATTGAAGCAAAACGAGCAGCTTATAGAAACCACCGAGACTCTGCGCAAGACCGAGCAGCGGCTCATTATAAGTGAACAGCTGGCGGGAATGGGAAAATTCGCGGCGGCCGTCGCGCATGAGATAAGAAATCCTCTTACCATAATGCTCGGGGCGGTGCAGAATTCAAGGAACGCCACCGTTCAGGAAAAAGACGATATACTTGAAAATCTGGAGGGAAAGATAATAGATATAGACCACATATTGAAGCAAATGATGGAATTCGCCAAACAGATGAAGATAACCATTGAAGAATTTGACCCGGAAGCGTCGATAGGCGCCACCCTTAAATTTATCGCGCACAAGGCCAAATCCGAGAATGTCAGGATAGTAAAGGACCTGAAAATAACCGGCATGGTAAAAGCTGATAAAATGTGGTTTGAACGGGTGCTTTTGAACCTTTATATGAACGCCATGGATGAAATGAAGGGCGGCGGGGAAATGACGGTCGCGGCATCAGAGGAAGCCGGGGACCTTGTTATAAAAATCGGAGACACGGGCCACGGCATACCGGAAGAAATAATGAACAAAATATTCGAGCCTTTTAACACCTCCAAAAAAACCGGAACGGGACTCGGGTTGTACAATGTGAAAAAGGCCATTGAACTACAGGGCGGCAAGATAGATTTTGTTACATCCGGCAAAGGCACCATATTTACGATACACCTGCCAAGCTGCGCCTGAATTTAAAAGAAAATTTCCATACTTTATGGAAGCGTGTAGGTTTTATCACTCCTGAGAAAGAAAAAACCCTTATTTTCCGTAAGCCGGCGCCCCGGCACGCTTTGTGCTTTATATTAATATGATAAAAAAATACAAACGTGAGGTTGCGATGGATAACGCGGTAAGGATTTCAGCTGCGGCAATGATGGTAAGGGAGCAGCAGCACGAAATGACGGCCCAGAATTCATCAAATATTGACACGGATTATTATAAGAGCAATGAATTGTTTTATGTAAACACCGAAGACGACACCCCGGAGGCCGCGTCTACCACGGATTTGTCCGGCGGCGCGCTGCGCACCACCTCCAACCCCCTTGATGTGGTTCTTGGAAAAAAATACTTCATGAAAGCCGCCGATGATGAAGGCAATATTTATTATATCAAGGACGGAAGGCTCAGCCTTAATTCGTCCGGCGAGCTTACATTTAACGGGATGAAAATACTGAATACTAGCGGCACGTCCATAAAAGTACAGTCCCTTTCCGATTTTAAAATAACACAGACGGGCGAATGCATGGAAAACAACGCTGTCGTTGACAAGATTGATATAGTGCAGGCCGGCAGCCAGGCAAAAGTCACGCCCCGGGCCGACGGCACCTTTACAATCAACGACGCCGGGGTTGAGGCGCCTTCGGGATACGCCCTTATAACACAGGGGATGAGGGAAGGTTCGAATGTTAACAGGGTCAATGAAATGATTAAAATGGTAAACACCCTTAATTCTTACGAATCAAACCAGAAACTTATTCAGGCCAACGATGACGCGGTGAGCAAGGCGATAACCGAGTTTGGAAAATTCTGATAAAAATGAGGTATAAAAAATGAGGGCACTCTGGATATCCGGTTCCGGGATGGCGGCGGAAGAGCAGAAATTGGACCTTATCGCCAATAATATGGCAAATCTGAACACGGTGGGATTTAAGTTTCAGGACGCGTATGTCCAGGAAATGTCCCAGGTGGACGACGACGGCAGAAACGTGCAGGTCAATCCGGCAGGTACTACAGTATCTTCAATTACCAGAAATTTCACCCAGGGCAATATACAATCCACTGGAAACAGCCTTGATGTGGCCATAAACGGCGACGGTTTTTTTGAAGTGACAATGCCAGACGAGACGACGGGATACACCAGGTCAGGACAATTTTCACTTGACGCTAACGGAACGCTTGTGACTGCAAACGGCAACAAGGTGTATCCGGAAGTGACAGTGTCATCAGATACATCATCGGTCGCTATAAACGCCAACGGACAGATAACGGCCACAAAAAATGACGGCACTACACAGGTAATAGGCTCGCTCGAACTGGCTAAATTTATAAACCCGGGGGGATTGACGGATGACGGCCAGGGCGTATTCAAGCCGAGCGCCAATTCAGGGGATCCGGTTGTGGACTCTCCGGGAAAACAGGGGCTGGGAACCCTCCAGCAGGGTTATACGGAAGGCTCCAACGTTGACCTTGCCAGTGAAATGCTTAAAATGATGCTTACGCAGAGGTCCTATGAAATGAACACCAAAGTACTCCAGACAACTGACCAGATGATGAGCCTGGCAAACGGGATAAAGAGGTAAAAATGATAAAATTGAAAAATGGCATTTTGCGGGCGGCGGCAGTCATGACTTGCCTTTTCCTGCCATTGGCGGTAAAAGGAGCCGTAATAGATGATATAAAATCCGCGGTAGCGGATGATATAAAAAAAGGGGCTCCCAAAAACGCGGCGGTAAATGTGTGCCCGGCCGGCCCTGTGGCGCCTGCCATGGCAGGGGCAGTTTCAATAACAGCGGCAACCGCCGACAATCTTTCCAGAAAGATGCGCTATCATATAACGGGTTACAGGGATGACAAAAAAATAGAAGCGGATATGCAATTTCTTGTGGAAGTAATCTGCCCGGTCCTGGCGGCGTCACGGACGCTGCCGCCAAGAAGCGTCATAACAAAAACAGACCTTGCGTTTGTGAACGCCAATATTGCGGCGATGAACTTTGTCCCGTTTATGGACGACGGAAGAGGGATAATCGGCGAGCGCACGGCAAATGCCCTTCAGAAAGCCAGGGTTATAGCCCCGTACGACATTGAAAAGGCGCCGGTGATATCTCCGGGCGCGCTTGTGACAATAATATGCGCGGATGAAAATATGAGGATGGAATCGCAGGGCCGCGCTGAAGAGCAGGGGGCGGTAGGGGACTCGATTAAAGTGAGAAACACATCGTCAAAAAAACTTATAATGGCCAGGGTGGTCTCTTCATCCACGGTCAGGACGGGTGAGTAAAATGAAAAAAATTCTGGCTACGGTTATTGCCCTGCTTTTTGCCGCGTTTTTTATTTACGCCGAAGACCTTTCGGGAGACCTCAATTCACTGTATACCAATTCAAAAACCTACAAAGCCGGAGATACCGTAAGGATTCTGATAAATGAAAACGCGACTGCCGCGCAGTCGAATGAGACCGGGGTTTCAAGGGATTTCGGGCTCACAGCCGGGGCCGGGCCGGCCAGTAACACAACCGCGTACGGCGGACAGTTCACCTATAACAACCAGAACACCGGCAAAGGCACGGCAACCCAGAGCGGTGTGCTTCAGACAGAAATAACCGTGGAGGTTGTTGAGGTAAAACAGAACGGATACCTGGTGTTAAAGGGGCAGAAAAACCTCCAGATGAACGGAAACACGCAGAAGATTTCTGTCGAGGGAGAGGTTAATCCGAAGGATATCGAGGCCGACAACACGATACTTTCGACAAAGATAGTTAACGCAAAAATCGATTATACCGGCGACGGTGTACTGGGCAACAAATCAAAAATGGGTTTCTTGAGCCAGGTTTTTGACTGGCTGGGAATATTCTAATGGCGGGAGCTCATATGAAAAAACATCCGGACGGAAGGCTTCATTACGGCGCGGTTGTTGCGGCCATAATTATGATTATAGCCGTTGTGCCGTCCTTTATTTCCGCGACCCCGGCTAAAATTAAGGACCTTACATCAATGACAGGCATGAGGAGCAACGACCTCATCGGATACGGAATAGTGGTCGGCTTAAGCGGCACGGGCGATACGGGTAAGGATCTTGTCACCGTGGAATCAGTCGTTAATATGCTTGATAAGCTGGGGGTAAGGGTTCCGCTTGACCAGATTGAGACGCTTAATTGCGCGGCCGTAATCGTGACGGCAGTTCTGCCGCCCACATGCGAGCAGGGCGAAAAAATAGACATCCACATATCTTCAATAGGCAACGCGAAGAGCCTTTACGGAGGGACGCTCCTTATGGCCCCGTTAAAAGCCGGCAATAACGATGTGTGCGCGGTCGCCCAGGGTTCGGTGGCGGTCGGCGGGCATAATTTTGAGGTCAACAACAACAGCGTGAGCAAGAACGCGCCGACATCGGGTTTTATAGCGGGCGGCGCCACTGTCCAGAAAAAAATAGACGCGGATTTTACCGCAGACAGTTCGGTGGCGTTATTTACGGCCAGGAATGATTTTGAACTTTCCGAGGCCATTATAAAAGGGATAAACGCGAAATTCGGCGGCGGCACAGCGAGCACAACTGACGGAAAGAAAATAATGGTAAATATCCCCGGGGATTATATGAACAAAAAAGCGTCGTTCATAGCGGAAGTTTCGTCCATGCAGATAGAGGATCCGGGGGAACCTTCGGTAGTGCTTGATGAAAGGACCGGCACCGTAATAATGGGGGCCCAGATTCCGGTGGACGAAGTGGCCATTTCCCATGGAAACCTGCACGTGGCGATTTCATCAAAGAATGTAATTTCGCAGCCTAACCCGTTTTCGCCGGGCTCGACAATTCAGGCAATAAATTCAAGTATGACAGTGGACCAGGACAGGGCCAATTTTGCGGAACTAAAAAAAGGCGCCACCCTTGCGGATGTTGTAAAGAACCTTAATACCATGGGGGTATCGGCTGATGATATTATTTCAATTATTACAGACATGAAAGTCGCAGGGGCAATAAAGGGAAAAGTGATTGTAAAATAAGGCTCTTTTCAGGCAGGTGTGAAATATTCAGAGAAGCTGGTGCCATTGTTGCTTAACATTCCGGGAATTCAGGCCGATACTTTTATGAGCCGGAGTATCTTTAGAATCTGCCGGCCATAAAGGAGTGTGGCAAAATGGAAATAAAAAAAGCCAGTGAAGTAAATGACAGGCAGAGCGCGCCTTCAGCCGGTGCCGGTGTGAAAAAAAACAGCGATACGCCTGCCGCGCCGGACGCGAAAAAAACAGCGCCGCAGGATTCCTGGCAGCCAGCGAAAAGATATACCGCGGCTTATGACTATAAAACTGCGCCGGGCCTAAATGCGGATATTGAGAAGCTCAATGATGAACTGCGGGGCATTGAGAGCCAGAGCTTTCAGTACCAGAGCGAAATTGACGAACTAAAAAAAGAAATAGAAAAGGACGAGACGGCGGATCCATCGCAGGTTAACGGAAAAATAATGGAAATGAACGGATTAAAGGAAGAGATAGCCGAAGCAGACGCCGAGAGGACAAGAAAGGTGCTTGAGATAAAGCAACAGTACGCCGAAGGCAAATATAAAGTAAGCGGAAGCGACATAGTGGACAGCCTGGATTAGGCTGAAAAAGGAGATAAAATGGACCATGGCCCGGCACCGGAACAATGCATGGAGGATTCTTACAGGTGTTTTGATGAAATAGCGAATTTATATAAAAAACTCCTGGATCTTTCAATGAAGGAAAAAGACATGATAATTTATGAGGACCTTAAAAGCCTGGCAGCGTCCATTATTGAAAAGGAAGAGCTTATGAACGCCATAAGCGTGCAAAAAGACGAGGTTAAGGAACACATGGAAGCCGTGAAGGCCGGCTACGGGTATGAAGCCGGCGAGCAGGTGCCGGTTATGAGGCTTATAAAACTTTTTCCGGGAGATTGGACCATGAAATTTGAAAAGGTTTTTTCCAGGCTCAGGGAATATACTTCCAGCATAAGGACGGTTGCCATGGTAAACAAAAGGCTCATAGCCGACACGGTAAAGTTTATAAATTATGTTGTTAATTTCATGAAAAAAGGCGACGGGGAAATGACAGTTTACTCGGATAAAGGCTATGCTTTAAAAAAATCAAACGAACTCAATTTTTTAGATGTTCAGCTTTAGGAGGTAAAAATGCCGTCCACATTTTTCGGCCTGGAAATAGCGCTAAGAGGGTTAACGGCGCAGAGCGCGGCGCAGGATGTCGTTTCCAATAATATAGCGAACGCAAATACTCCCGGATACACAAAGCAGGTCGCTCAGATGACCACGACGCTTCCATATCCCGACCCTTCTGCGAACGCGGCAATGATAGCCGGGCAGCTTGGCACGGGCGTTGTGGTGTCGCAGATAGACAGCGCCAGGGATCAAATGCTCAACAACCAGATAACGCAGGGGAATTCCCAGCAGTCATCAAATTCCGCCGTAATGACAGGGCTCTCCCAGGTGGAGTCCTTTTTTAACGAACCAACCTCGCCTTCAATCGGTGACGCCCTTAATAATTTCTACAGCGCGTTAAGCAGCGTCTCAAGCGACCCCGGGGATATAGGAGTCAGGCAGAACCTTATTGACACTACGCAGGCGCTGACGGATCAGTTCTCCACAATGAACACCAACCTTGACAATATGGACACGCAGATAAACGGAAATATCAAAACCGACGTGAATTCTATTAACAGTCTTGCCAGCCAGATAAATGGCGTAAACTACCAGATTTACAAAGCGCAAAATATGGGATATACGACCAACGACCTGCTTGACACAAGGCAGAATCTTATGAACAGCCTTTCGAAGCTGACAAATTTTCAGGCCACCGATATGGGCAACGGCTACATGAAAATTGAAATAAATGGGCACACGCTTGTGGGACAGAATTACACGGTACCTCTTACTACCGTGACCGACCCGGCTAACAACAACGCGGTGAACCCTGTCTTTTCCGACGACGGCGCGCCGCTGGTAACCACCGGCGGTGATATTAACGGCCTTATCACGCTGCGCGACACAAATATTGCGGGTTACAGGAGCTCCCTGGATTCCATGGCGCAGTCTTTGATGACAAGCGTAAACTCGCTCCAGTCTTCCGGTTACGGCCTCAACGACGCCGCACCGACGGGCATAAATTTCTTTAATGGAACCGATTCCGCGGATATAACAATCAACCCCGCGATAACAGCGGACCCGACGCTGATAGCGGCGGCGGCAAGCCCGTCTTCGCCCGGTGACGGTTCCAACGCGCTGGCCATGGCGGACACACAGAATTCGCTGTTAATGGCCGGAGGGACGCAGACCATTGGAGAAAATTACGCTTCACTTGTCAGCCAGGTGGGCAGCGATTCCCAGAGCGCGCAGAATAATGACCAGATATATACCAGCGTAAGCACCAACCTGCAGCAGCAGTGGCAGTCCGAATCGGGAGTCTCTCTTGACGAGGAAATGACGAACCTTGTCCAGTACCAGCACGCTTTTGAGGCCAATTCAAAGGTTATGGTGGTGCAGGACCAGATGCTGCAGACGCTGATAAATATGATAAATCCGTCTTAATTTTATAAATAAACGAGGTGGAGATTATGAGAGTTACAAATTCCTACATGTATGACAGCTTTATTTCCGATTTACAAAACAACATGCAGCAGCTTGACAAAATCAACCAGCAAATATCAACCGGGCTTGCCGTGAACAAGCCTTCCGACGCGCCTGATAAAATAGGAAGCATAATATCACTGCGGGATTCAATAAACAACATCACACAATACCAGTCGAATGTCGGGTCAACCAACGATTACCTGAACTCCACTTCCACAGCACTGACTTCCATGACCAATCTGTTGAGCACCGCGCAGACACTGGCCGTCCAGGGCGCCAATGACACTAACAGCGCTTCGGACAGGGCCACAATGGCGACACAGGTGGACAACCAGATTCAGGAAATGCTCTCGCTCGGCAATACCCAGGTGAACGGACAGTATATTTTCGGAGGTTACCAGACAACGGCGCAGCCTTTTACGGCCACAATGACCGGGACTTCGGTGACCGGGGTGACTTACAACGGCGACAGCGGCCTTATGCCGGAGGAGATAAACCAGGGAGATATAATAAACAAGAATGTGCCGGGCTCAAGCCTCATAGCGGCCGGGACAGATGTTTATAACGCCCTTATAAATTTCAGGAACGACCTGAACAATAACGATACAGCTGCAATCACGAACGACGCGGGCACTCTGCAAAACGCGTACAACAGCCTGACAAATATTAACACCGACATAGGCGGAAAATTGCAGAGGACCACTGCGGTAAGCTCGACGCTTACAAATACAAACACAACGCTGACCGGCATACAGTCCTCGCTTGAGGATGTCGACATGCCCACGGCAATGACAAACTTTCAGCTCCAACAGAACGTATATCAGTCCGCGCTGACTTCAATCTCAACGCTTATGCAGCAGACCACGCTGGCTGACATATTGAGATAAAATATTCAAAAAAGAAAAGGGGTAATGACTATGGCGAACGCAGTACTTGAAACAATGGAAAAAAGCAGGGAAATAATCTTTATTAAACCCGTGTTAGGATTTGAGGAACACAGGGTGTTTGTATTTCAGGAATATAAACCTGGCAGCCCGTTTATATGGATGACGGCGGCGGAGGAGCCGATGTTAAAATTTATAACCATTAATATGTTTGACTTTTTCCCCGGCTATGATTTAAAATTAAGCAATGACGACAGGGAGCTTCTTGGATTTAACGGGGATAACGCGCTTCTGTTCGGCCTTGTATCCATTCCGGAGGACCCGAGCAATATGACGGTTAATATGGCGGCACCTGTTGTTGTTAACTACAAAAAAATGGCCGGCGGGCAGTTCGTAAACATGCGGGAAGGATATTCCCTGAAAGAGCCGCTTGTTAAAAGAGGAGAAGCAAATGCTGATTCTGTCAAGGAAAACGGGAGAAAAGATAATAATAAACGGTAATATAGAAATAACAGTGGCTGAACTCCGGGGCAGCGAAGTAAGGATAGGCATCTCTGCCCCGAAAAACGTCTCAATTTACAGGGAGGAGGTGTACAGGAAGGTTCAGGAGGAAAACGCAAGGGCGCTTGTGGAAAAAACGCCGGATTTGACGAAAGTGGAACTGAAAGGAAAAAAGAAAAAATAAAATTTAAGTTTTCCGGAAAAGTTGACGAAGCTTAAGTGTAAGGAAAAGAAAAACGCAAACTGTTCCGATGGCCACGGAGCAAGCGACGCTGAAGCACCCGGAAAGGATTCCGGGAAAAAAACATCACGGAGGATGAATCATGGTTATCAATCACAACATCAGCTCGATGATCGCTCTCAACAACCTGAACAACACGGACGAGGCAATGCAGTCTTCACTCACGAAGCTTTCTTCAGGCGACAAGATTGTTACGTCGGCGGACGATCCTGCGGGCATGGCAATCGCGCAGAAAATGTTGGCCCAGATGAACGCCCTGACACAGGCCAAACAGAACACCTCGGACGGACTCTCTCTCATGCAGACAGCGGACGGCGCTTTAAACACGGCTACCGACATACTGCAGAGGCTCAACACCCTGGCGGTAAGGTCGGCCAATGACGCGACCCTTACAACTGCGGACAAAGGGCTGATTCAGAGCGAGGCCAACCAGCTCACATCGGAACTTACCAGGATGGCATCAACGGTCCAGTTCAACACCAAAAATCTGCTCGATGGAAATTTTACAAATGAGCAGCTTCAGGTGGGAACGGGATCCGCCTCATCGGATCAGATCGATTTATCCATAACCGGCGTCAGTGCCACAACACTCGGTGTTAACGCGCTGAATTTCACAACGGTTGCGGGATCCGAAGCCGCTATTGATTCAATAACATCGGCCATCAACCTTGTATCGGCAAACAGAGGCCAGATAGGCGCTGTTATGGACAGGCTCCAGGAAACGAGCAGCAACATCGACATCGAGAACACGAACATGACGGCATCCGAATCCAACATAATGGATGTTGACATGGCGTCGGAAATGTCAAACTTCACAAGGCTGCAGGTACTTGAGCAGTCGGGCACTTCCATGTTGGCGCAGGCTAACTCACTGCCGCAGAGTGTTCTTAAACTGATGCAGTAAAATTTCAATCAACCGGCCGGCAGGGCCTCTAACCCTGCCGGCCTTTTAATGAGCCGGGATTTATACCGGATTTAAGCGAGGGGAAAGGAGAACTAAAATGTCGTCAAGCATGTACATTACAGGGTTGTCGTCGGGGATTGACTGGACGTCGATAATAAATGAAATGATGACCGCAGCCCGTATACCGGAAACAACAATGCAGAATCAGGTAGCCTCCGATAACGACGGGCTGAATTTTTGGTCCGGACTTACAACGGACCTTAATACACTTCAAAATGCGGCTGATGCCATGCGCAATATAGGCGGCGATGTATTTGATTCAAAAGCTCCGACCGTGTCTGATCCTTCGGTTGCGAGCGCAACCCTGAGCGACAATAATACCCCGTTGAGCAATTATAATATAAATGTAACTTCGCTGGCTTCTTTTGCCATTAAAACAAGCGGTGTGCTTTATACCGCATCCAACGCTAATCCTGCGGCGGCATCTGAAACAAGTTCAGCCGCCATTAATTCATCGGGAAATACAGTATCGTCAGCGGTTACGCTGGGAGCGCAGGGGTCAAATTTTAATACGGCTCCGGATGGTTCCGGAACAATTACAGTAAACGGCGTCGCCATAAACTGGAGCTCAACAGACAGCCTTAATGATATTGCGGCGAGGATAAATGCAGCCAATACAGGCGCAACCGCCACTTATAACACCCAGAACCAGACTTTCAACATAAGCTCTGGGACAACCGGACAGGCGGCCACTGTGGCGCTTGGCGAGACTTCGGGAAATCTCCTGGAGTCGCTTAATTTAACTGCCGGAACCTATACCGGAACGAATGCAAAAGCCACGGATCAGACGCAGCTGCTTGATTCAAGCACGGTAAATCTTGACAATACCGTAACAGCCGGAGTGTTTACCATTAATAATGTAAAATTCAGCGTCGACCCTACCAAGGATTCAATTCATTCAGTCCTTTCCGAAATAAACGCTTCCAATGCGGGAGTTACGGCCACTTATGATTCAGCCAGCGGCACTATAAGCCTCGCTGCGAACAATTCGGGTTCGGCGAACCAGATTGTGCTTGGCAGCAGCGATGACACCTCAAATATACTTTACGCGTTAAAATTATCATCAAACAATCCGCCGGCCGGCGGGGCGGCGGACACATATTCGGGGACTGACGCGCAATATTCAATTAATGGCGGGAATACGGTGACATCATCCTCCAATATAATCACCGGAGCTATTCCGGGTATGGCGGTGGATCTTTCAGGAATCGGACAGACAACAATCAGCGTTGCCTCTGATGCACAGGGCATAACGTCGGCGGTGCAGACTTTTACTACCGCATTTAATCAGGTCATGTCTGATATTCAAACCCAGCTTAACGCGACTTCGGTACAGACTCCAACTACAGGCGACCAGATGTTCCAGGGAAGCCTGAGCAACAACAGCACCCTTGAAACATTAAAGGAAAAGCTTGAAGGTATGGTTGACAACCTGATACCCGGCATGAGCGGAGGGGTGAATATGGCTGCCGAGGCAGGACTTTCACTCACATCAAACGATAATTACCAGACACTTACGCTTAACTTTAATACCACCACATTTCAGCAGATGCTGAGTTCAAATCCAAACGGCATGTCGCAGTTTTTCGCATCCAACACCGGATTCGCCCAGAATGCCTTTAATACACTCAATAATTACACCGCACCGCTGGGGCCCATAAGCGCGGAAGTCACAAATCTTAACAACAGCGTATCCTCGTTGACGGATCAGATTACAGAATTTGAGTCTAGGATGACGCTGGAGCAGAACCAGCTGCAGACCGAATTTGCGAACATGGAAGCTTCCATGTCAACGATGAAAAATCAGATGAACTATTTTTCAGCAATGAGCGGCGCTACTACTACTTCTTCTTCTTCTTCTTCTTCAACAGCTTCTCCGTCTTCGTCGGATTCTTCAAGTTCGGATTCTTCGAGTTCAGATTCGTCATCCGGGACTTCAAGCTAGCGCTTAAAATAAAAGGCAGAGGTGAAAATATGAAACTTTTAATTGACGGCATCGAATACGGCGCAATAGAGTTTGAAAAACAGAGCAGAAACACGCTTGTGGAACTTGTGGAGCGGGGCACCGGAAAAAAGGACAGGATTATAGTTTTTTTAAAGACCCCCCGGGGCGACAAGTATGATTTTTACGGCCAGGATATTTTCGGGCTTGTGAGCGTGCATGACGAATATGTGGATCTTGTAACCGCAACCCAGAAAGAAATAGCGATGGCCACAATATATGATTCGGTTCTTGTGCTTGAAAAGGTGAAAGGCGCGCTTAAGAAAGTTGTGGAGCTTCTTCTGACGGGGGAATTTGAGAAATCCATGAAAAGTTTCTCGCAGTGCGTGTCGAGTATCCAGACTGTTTTTACAATGATGGGAAGCATGAAAACATCCGGGCTCCTGAACTTTGTTGAGGGGCGCAGTTATGTGAATGAATTTATTGAAAAGTCATCCGTTATAAACGGGATGCTTACCAGGATAGTTGACGCGATAAGCCTGGAAGATAGTATTATGACCGCGGATATTGTGGAATACGAACTTTTGCCTATGATAGACGGCTGGGAAAATACCATGCCTGCGCTTTATAAAGACGTGATGGAAGGCAGTACATTACATTAATGAAA
>Ga0181520_10006104_pt1 | contig 18685 bp, 11 predicted proteins | sample PEATcosm2014_Bin_29_FD_132451 | JGI IMG/M metagenome (GOLD analysis project Ga0181520, IMG submission 132451) | Peatland microbial communities from MTU Mesocosm Facility, Houghton, MI, USA - PEATcosm2014_Bin02_30_metaG | ecosystem: Environmental > Terrestrial > Soil > Wetlands > Peat | place...
GGTGTTAGATTTTCTTTCTAAAATAGGTATTTATTATCCGTTATTTTATAAACCCTGTATTTTTTATGCAGGGTTTTTTATTACCATTCTCTCACTTTCGTTAACATGTTTATGGAACAATGTCACATATCTTTAAATTTGTGTTCTATAACGTTTTATGCATTGTAAATCAAAACCTAATTCACAATATTGCAGTGAATTTTAAAATTTAATTTTAACCATTTGGAACAAAAATGAAATTATATCGAATCAAATCATTTTTAATAGCTTTATTTCTTCTCCCATTACTTTTTTTTAGCTTGGGGTTTACTAATAATGCCGGTTCACAAGTTGTAATCCATAAAGGGAATTTATATTACCTTGCGCATACTGTTGTAGTTAAATTAAAGGGCCAGCCCGCTGATGTTTTATCTAAATCATCAAGTTTGCCTTCACAGCTTAATCTTAAACTAGGCAGGTTTAAATTTTCTTCGTCAAATCAAATGTTTAAAACAAACCCGCTGAAGGCCGCAACAGAATTAAATAAAATAATTACTGTTAAATACAATACGCTGGATGATCCTTTTTATGTTGCATCTAAAATAAAAGAAACAAATAAAGAAATTGAGTGGGTAGAACCAAAATATGTTAGAAGAATAACATATATTCCTAATGATCCGGGTATTCCTAATCAATACTATCTCAGAACTATTAATGCAGAATCTGCTTGGGATATTTCAAAAGGCGATACAAATGTGGTTATTGGTATTGTTGATACAGGTGTAGATTGGCCCCATCCGGATTTATATGCAAATATCTGGCATAATTGGAACTATAAAACTGATGCAGCGACTTACCCCAATGATTCAATCGGCTGGGATTTTGGCGGCCTGGGTGATGGTAACGGGAATGCAACACCGGATAACAATCCGATTGAAGATGAACCGGTTCATGGCACTTTGGTAGCAGGTTGTGCTTCCGCTGTTACAAATAATGGTATAGGTGGTGCTGGTGTTGGTTTTAAGTGCAAAATTATGGCCGTAAAGGTTGCGGAAGCAGATCTTACTGATCCATCTACTGGTGAACCGTACATAGAATTTGGTTTTGAGGGAATTCAATATGCTGTGGACCATGGCGCCAAGGTTATAAATTGCAGTTGGGGTGGCGGTGGATATTCAAATGCTGAACAGGAAACGATAAATTACGCAATAAGTCACGGAACGCTTGTTGTGGCCGCTGCAGGAAATGATGGAGTTAACGAACAGTTTTATCCCGCTGCTTATGCCGGTGTTCTTGCTGTTGCCGCTACAGATCAAAGCGATTATATTGCCTCTTTCTCTAACTACGGACCGGATGTTGCATTAGCTGCTCCCGGGGTTGATATCTATAATACATGGCAGCCTAAACCTGGAAATGAATTAGGTCCTGCTGTTGTGCAAGCCCCTCCTGATACTTTATACAATTATGGAATAGGCACTTCTTTTGCTTCACCTATTACAGCAGGTGTTGCGGCACTGGTTTGTTCCCGTTTCCCTAATTATACCCCGCTTCAGGTTGCTGAACAGGTTAGAGTAAATTCTGATGATATTTATTCGATTAACCCGCAATATCAATACCAGATAGGTAGAGGAAGGTTAGACGCTAATAATGCTCTTGCCGATTCAAACTCAGAATCTGTCAGAGCTGTTAATATACAATATTCAGATGCCTCTCCGGGAGGTAATGGGAACGGAATATTGGAACCTGGGGAAACTATTACACTCTTAGTAAAATTTGTAAATTATTTAAGACCTGTAGAGAATCTCAATGTTAAGCTTGTTAGTATTAACTCCTATGCAACGGTGGTTAATTCTTCTTTTAGCATAAGTGGTGTTGGTACATTAGATTCATTAGATAATTCAAGTTCCCTCTTTTCATTTACACTTTCTAACTCAACTCCATATGATACATCACTTCAATTTATTCTGCAGTACAAAGACGGTAGTAGTTACACCGATTTTCAATTAATTAGTGTCCCCGTTAACCCCTCATATTCTACTCAATCAGGCAACAATGTCTCTCTTACCTTAGGCAGTAAAGGTAATCTGGCCTTTAATGATTACCCAAATAATACTGAAGGCAATGGATTTCAGTATAAAAACGGGAACAACTTGCTCTTTGAAGGTGCTTTGATGATTGGCACTTCAGCAAATACTATTGAAGATGCTGCAAGAGATTCTGCAGATGGAAACAACCAGGATACCTCATTTGGAATTGTTCAGGCATTTAAAGTTCAAACGTCTCAGGATTTATCATATGAGCGAGGCATTACGATTTTTAATGACAATAAATCCCAGGATAAATTGGGTATTACAACAAGGCTGGATTCCTATTCTTTTGCTTCAGCTCCCGATAATAATTATATAATTCTGAACTATAGATTTGTTAATAATTCAGTAAAAAATATTACAAACTTTTATGCCGGACTGTTTTTTGATTGGGATTTGGTAGATGGCAACGGCGATTCTACAGCTTGGGATACTCAGGGAGATTTAGGATATACCAGGCACACAACAGAAGTATTTGATACTTTGATTGCTACTGCTTTAATTTCTGCCACTGAATATGGTTATTGGGCCATTCTCAATGACGGTTCCGACGGGTATTTTGGTGTTTATAATGGTTTTACTCCCGCAGAAAAGTGGCAAGCCTTATCAAGCGGAATTGGAAAATCCAAAGCTGGAGTTGGTGATATATCCGAGGTAACATCCGGAGGCCCGTTCACAATTCCATCTGGAGATACACTGCAAGTTGCTTTTGCAGTTGCAGCAGGAAATAACCTTAGTGATCTGCGAACTGCAATTAGCAGTGCAAGGACTAAATACTCACAGTTAATAACTAGTGTCAGCGGTGGGAAAAATACCTTCCCCTTATCTTATATCTTGTCGCAAAATTATCCTAATCCGTTTAATCCATCAACTGTAATAAACTACCAGATTGCAAAAGCCGGCAACGTTACATTGAAAATTTATGACGTCCTCGGTAGAGAAGTGTCTACATTGGTAAATGAAGAAAAACCGGCCGGAAGTTATTCTTATAGTTTTAATGCTTCAACTTTATCAAGCGGTGTTTATTTTTACCAAATAAGATCGGGCAGCTATATTTCTACAAAGAAGATGCTTCTGCTAAAATAGTTTCAAATGGGATATAGCCGGATAATAAAATCTGGCGGCTCACTCCGAAGTGAGCTGCATAATTAATGTCATTACATTATTTCCTTGTAAAATAGTAATTTCTTATATTTGAATAAAAAATAAACGTTTTAACAATTTTTATTGCAATATAAATTATTGGATTATTGTTTATTTTATCTGAGTATTATTAAAATAGTAAGCATACTGATTAATAATTATAATTCGGGAAAATTATACCTAAATTGAATAAGACAAACGAAGAATTATCAAAATTATTCTCTGGAATTAAGAACACTTTTTTTTGGTCGTTAAAATATGTTGATGACAATGAGATAATTTATTATTCTGAAAATATTTTTGAAATTACAGGTTATACCGGCGAAGAAATTAAAAAATTCCCGGATAGGGGAAATTTATTGGTTATTGAAGAAGATATTCAAAATTTTAAAAAATTATTCATAGATTTTGCTAACGATCCAACAATGGGTTTTCTAAAATTAGAGTATAGAATAACCAGGAAAGATAAAAAAGTAGCTTGGTTAGAAGAAAGTGTTACAGTTGAAAGGAATCAAGAGGGTAAAGCTCAAAAATATTTCGGTCTGGTTTCTGATATTTCTGCTTTTAAGGAGAAAGAAGTCTCTTTAAATGGATTATTGGAAAATTACAAACAGCTTAATTCTTCCAAGGACAGATTTATTTCCATTCTCTCGCATGATCTCAGGGCTCCATTTACAAGCATTCTTGGATTTTCGGAAATTTTAATAAATGAACCGAATCTATCTTATGATGAAAGACTTGAGTACTTAAATTATATAAATGAGTCTTCGCAAAATCAATTGCAACTGGTAAACTATTTGCTTGATTGGTCAAGACTGCAAACCGGCGGTATCAGAATTGAGCCGCAAAGGCTTCATGCACAAACTTTGGTTTTTAATTGTATTTCTTCACTTACAGGTAATGCTATCAGGAAGAATCTTGATATAAAAGTCTTCATTAAAGATTCTCTTTATATTCAAGCCGATGAACGTATGCTTACGCAGGTTATTACAAACATCATAAGTAATGCAATAAAATTTTCTACGGAAGGTAAAACTATTGAAGTATCCGCAGATACTTTTAATGAAAATTTTGTCGAATTTATTGTCAAAGATGAGGGTATTGGTATTTCCGATGTCAATAAAATTAAATTATTTAAAATTGAAAGGATGTTTTCGACGGAAGGAACAAAAGGTGAAAAAGGAACGGGATTAGGGCTCTCTCTTGTTAAAGAGATAATAGAGAAACACAATGGCAGTATCTGGTTTTATACGGAACTTGATAAAGGCAGTGAATTTCATTTTACAATTCCATCTTCTCCTAATACTATTCTGCTCGTGGAAAATAATGCTATTGAAAGAGATTTGTATGAAACGGTGCTAAAAGATAATTTCCCGTCATTTCATGTAATCGGTGTTAAAAACGGTTATGAAGCTCTGAATCATTTGATTTCACAACTCCCTTCTTTAATAATCACAGATTATGAATTACCATTAATGAATGGAACTCAATTTATTCAATCTGTTCGGAAAGAAGATAAAGGTGGGAAAATACCCATTATTGCTCTGGTTCCTGAATTATCTGAAAATGTCAGGAGGCAATATCAAATGTTAGGTATTGATATTGTACTTCAGAAGCCTGTTGACAATGAACTTTTTAGCGAAAAAATTCAACTGCTTCTTGAATATCAGTAAAGTAGAAAAAATTAATACCATTATATTAATTCAGTATTCCTTATATATCTGGCTAATGTAAATCCTTATTAATTGATTTATAAGCAATAATATTATATAAATTTTATAGGAGGTAATTTGAATATTGCAGTAATTGGAACCGGATATGTTGGTTTAGTAACAGGGACATGTTTTGCTGAAACCGGCAACGAAGTAATATGTGTTGATATTGATAAAGTTAAAGTTGAAAAGATTAAAAATGGTATTGTCCCTATATACGAACCTGGACTGGATATTTTGGTTGAACGGAATATAAAAGTTGGCAGATTAAAATTTACAGTTGATCTTAATGAAGCCGTTAGAAAATCTGAAGTTATTTTCCTAAGCCTGCCGACTCCGCAGGATGAAGATGGTAGCGCGGATTTGAAATATATCCTAAATGTCGCGGATGAGATTGGGAAATTATTTAGTTCAGAACCAAATATAGGCTACAAGATTATTGTTGATAAAAGTACGGTTCCTGTAGGTACAAGTGATAAAGTCCGTATTGTGGTTAAAAAACATGCCCCGGAATTTGACTTTGATGTGGCTTCAAATCCCGAATTTTTAAGAGAGGGCATGGCTGTTGATGATTTTATGAAACCCGAACGCGTAATCATTGGAACAAGTAATGAAAAAACCAGGGAGTTACTCGCTCATTTGTATGAACCTTTTATTCGTTCAGGTAACCCAATTTATTTTATGGATGAACGTTCCGCAGAGGTTACAAAATATGCTGCAAATTCTTTTTTGGCAACAAAAATCTCTTTTATGAATGAGATTGCAAATTTGTGCGAGTTGGTTGGAGCAGAAGTTGATAAAGTAAGGATTGGAATTGGTTCGGATTCCAGGATAGGTAAACGTTTCCTTTTTCCGGGCATTGGATATGGAGGTTCATGTTTTCCGAAAGATGTGATTGCTCTTGTAAATACAGCAAATGAAAATAATTATAACTTTAAAATTCTACAATCTGTTATCGAGGTGAATTCTAATCAGGCATCAATGTTTATTGCTAAAATTCGAAATCATTTTAATGGAAATATAAAAGATAAACATTTTGCAGTTTGGGGATTAGCATTTAAACCCAATACAGATGATGTAAGGGAAGCGCCATCTATAAAAATCATCAATGGCCTGCTCGATAACGGGGCAAGTATTTCTGCTTATGATCCTGAAGCAAAGGAAACAACTTTGGCTGTCCTTGGTAATAAAATTGAGTATGCTGAAAGTTCTTACTTGGCATTAGCAAGTGCAGATGCTTTAATTATTGTAACCGAATGGAATGAATTCAGGACTCCGGATTTCATTAAAATAAAATCCCTGTTAAAGGAACCGGTTATCTTTGATGGACGCAATCTCTATGATCCGGATAAAATGAAAGAGAATAATTTCACTTATTACTCTGTTGGAAGGGTCCCTGTAAAAAAAATATCAAATTAAAGATATACAGTATAATTTTAAGAAAAAAAATATTAAGTTTTAATAAGTTAAAAAATGTCTGAAATAAAAGATAAAGCCTGGTTTGCACTTTATACAAAACCTAGAAGTGAGTTTAAAGCAGCCGAACAAATTGACGAATGCGGAATTAATTATTTTCTTCCGACTATCACTAAGATAAAACAGTGGAGCGACAGGAAGAAGAAAATTACAGAACCCTTATTACGGGGGTATATTTTTATCCTTGCAGATGAAAAGGAGCGTATCATATCTCTTGAACAGCAATCGGTTGTCAGGTGTATATTTGATTCCGGCAGACCCGCAAAGATCCCTCAGTGGCAAATAGATAATCTAAGAACTATGCTTAATTCAAACTCTGAACTCTCTATTAAGGAAGGGCTCGTTCCCGGTACACAGGTCAGAATTAAAGACGGCCCTTTTGATGGTGTTATAGGTATAGTGCAGAATTCAGACAGCGGGAAAACTATTACCGTATCAATTGACTTATTAAATCGTTCTATTATTGCCCATCTTCCAAAGGAAAGCACTATAGAGGTATTGAAAGTATAAATATCGTATGATTAACCAAAAAGAATTAAATCTAATTGAAAGGGGCGAAAAAATTGATCATTTCCTTTTATTAAAGAAATGCGAATTAAAATTAACAAAAGCAAACAAACAATATCTGTTTCTTGAATTGGGGGATAAAAGTATTACGTTAAATGCAAATATCTGGGAAAATTTCGAATCATTTTATAAATCGGTTATTCCCGGGAACATTGTAAAAGTTCTGGGAAATTTGGATGAATTTCAGGGAACGCCTCAAATAAAAATTATATCAATTTCAAAAGCTAAACCATCTGCTGGGGTATCTCCCGAAGATTTCTTGCCAATCTCAAAGAGAGATTTTATGGAAATGGATAAAGAATTCTTTTCTCAAATAGAAAAGATTTCCAATACCTTTCTTAAACAATTGATAAAGAAAATTTTTACTGATGAAAATTTTAAGAAATACTCAAAGGTTCCTGCCGGTAAAGCTTGGCATCATGCTTACATTCATGGTCTGCTCGAGCATACTCTTGAGATAATTAAAATTTGTGAATTAATGTGTAACTTTCATCCCGAAATTAATAAGGACTTGCTTATATGCGGGGCAATGTTGCATGATTTTGGAAAGATCGAAGAACTAAGTTTTGACAGCGCATTCGATTATACCGACAAAGGTAAATTACTTGGGCATATAGTAATTTCTGCTTTGTATGTGAATGAAGAAGCTAAAAAAATTTCGGGTTTCCCTGAGGAATTGAAAAATTGTTTGCTGCATATTATATTGAGTCATCAGGGTAAGTTAGAGTATGCTTCACCTGTAATTCCCAAAACCCTTGAAGCTATTACATTATATCAGGCAGATGAGCTAAGTGCAAAAGTTAATGCATATAAAAACGCTATTTCTTCCGGAACAAGTTCTGAGAATAAATGGACTAAATTTTTACCACTTGCTTCCTCCGATCTTTTTAGCCATGGATTATTACCGGAAGATAATCTGGGAGCAAAAACTTTATTTGATTAATTATCTAAGAGGGATTTTAAATGAAAATTCAAAAGTTTTTCTTCTTTTTTACAATTGCAGTAGTTTCATTATTTTGTTGTCGTTCTAATTATTGCCAGTCTTTAAATGAACTTTTAAATTCAGGTGATAATTATCTTGGAGTTGAATTTAATAATCAGAAAGCTCTTGAGACATATCAGAATGCTGATAAACTATTCCCTAACAATTGGGAAGTTTATTGGCGCTTAAGCCGTACATATGTTTATATTGCGGAAAAAATGCCTGATAATTCAAGCGAACAAAAGGACGCTCAATTAACGGTCTATCAAAAAGCTTACGATTATGCCAATACGGCTGTTAAACTTGCACCGGATAAATCAGTTACTTATGTAAGAAGAGCTGTAGCCAATGGAAGAATTGCCCTCTTTAAAGGAGTTTTTTCTGTTGCCGGTATCGTTAATGCTGTTAAAGCTGATTGTGAAAAGGCAATTAATCTTGGCAATGGGGGGGATTACTGTCAAGGACTAGCACATTATGTACTCGCTAGAACAAATGATAAGGTTAGTGAAAAATGGGCTCCTGCAAGAGCCGTTATTGGCCTTGGATGGGCTAATATGGAAAATGCAATTAAGGAATATAATATCGCTGTAAAAATATACCCCGATTTTAGAATGTTTTATCTTGATTTTGCTAAAGCTTATATTAAAGAAGATAGTTATATCCAGGCTAAACAAATGTTGAAGAAAGTCATGGAAAGTCCCAAACGTGAAGAGAATGATGATGACGCTTATGCTGAAGCCAAAAATTTACTGGACCAAATTAGAAATAAATAATTTCAGGAAACCTTATAATTGAAAATTTCAGACGAGACAATTGAAAGAGTTAAATCAGCCGGCTCTGTTGTGTTTTTTACCGGCGCAGGAATATCCGCGGAGAGTGGAATTCCAATTTTTAGAGGGAAAGATGGTATATGGAACAAACTTAAGCCTGAGGAGTTAGCAAACTTTGATGCATTTCTGAATAATCCCGAAATGGTGTGGGAATGGTATGAACAGAGAAAACAAATCATTAAGAAATCTAGACCAAATCTGGCACATTTGACAATTGCAAAGATGCAGGATTATTTATCTAATGTTATTGTTGTTACTCAAAATATTGATAACCTTCATAAAAGAGCAGGCAGTAATATTGTGTATGAGCTGCATGGAAATATAGAAAGAAATTACTGCATAACTTGTAATACTATGTACAATGGGGAAATTGAATTTGTTGATGGCATTCCCAAATGCAAGTGCGGTGGATTAATTCGTCCTGACATTGTTTGGTTCGGTGAATTTTTACCGCAAGATCAATTCAAAGCATCCGAAAATGCAGCAGAAAAATGTGATGTGTTTTTTGTTGTGGGAACTTCAGCTGTCGTGTACCCTGCCGCTTCACTAATTTATATTGCAAAGGAAAATAAAGCTTATTTAATTGAAGTAAATATTGAAAGTACGGAAATTTCGAATATTGTTAATGAGTCATATTTTGGTCAGGCTGGGGAAATACTTCCGCAAATATTTGAAAAGATCAAATGTTAATTAATCTAAAATTGTCATATGTGGTTTTTGCTAAACTTTACTTGTGAGGGCGGTTTGATGCAGTCCCAATTGCTTACACATTTTCTGGAATTCCAGTTGTTCGTTTACATTAAGGATATAAATCTCATCTACGAGGGCTGCCAATATATCAGGGAATAATTTTTCAAATAAATTATTTCCCTGCCTTGTTATATGGATCATAAAATATCTACGGTCCATTTGGTTTCGTTCTCTTTTTACAAGTTTTCTTTTTTCCAGGTTGTCAATAATCATAGTTATATTACCCCCGCTTTTTAAAAGTTTTTTCCCTAATTCATTCTGTGACAATGGTCCAAGGTGGAATAGCGCATCAAGCAGATTAAACTGGCTCTCTGTTAATCTTTTCTCGTTAATCACTTTATTAATTCTGCTTCTAATAGAATCCGCAGCTCTAAGCAATTTAATATAAACATTTAAAGTATTAACTTCCTTTACCGTACCTTTATAGTGTGTTCCCATATCCAGAGTATGTTTAAAATTAATTATTGATACCCGTTTTTTATTCCCGGTGTGTTTATTTGAACTCATACAAAATATATTAGAGATAGATCATATTTACAACTCCTAAATTATTAAAGTTAGTCGAAAATTATTAAATTAACTATTATTTTTTATCTTATTGTGGAAGGGATACATTTTGAAAATTGCAATTTCCTCCGATCACGGAGGTTTTGAATTAAAGAATATTCTAATTAAATGGTTGCAGGAAAAAAAGTTTGAAATTATCGATCTCGGCAATTCCGTTTATGATAAGGATGATGATTACCCTGACTTTGCCCGCATTTTAGCCGAAGTTGTGGCTGCCGGAAAAGCTGATAAGGGGATTGCGCTTTGTGGCAGTGGGGTTGGCGCATGTATTACTGCGAATAAAGTCAAAGGTATTAGAGCTTCTGTCTGTCATGATACTTACACTGCACATCAAGGAGTTGAACATGACAAGATGAATGTTTTATGTATTGGGGCAAGAATAATTGGTGTTGAACTCGCAAAAGAAATAGCATTAGCCTTTATCGATGCGGAATTTATTAACGAGGATAGATTTATACGTCGGTATAATAAAATTGTTGATCTTGATAAATAATATTTATTTATTAAAATAAAACGTACGGATCAAGTCAGGGAGTCTGTGATTTAATTATTAAATATTACTGTAAATATTGATCCTTTATCTTTTTCACTCTTAACAATTATTTCCGAACCAATCATATCGGAATATTTTTTTACAAGAGCTAAGCCTAGTCCGTTTCCTTCATATTTTCTGGAATACCCTGTCTCTTCTTGTGTAAAAGGCTGAAACAATTTAGGCAAAAAGTCTTTTGCAATACCTATCCCGGTATCAGAAACATCGACACAAATCTGTTTTCGTTCATTTTCATAAACCTTAATTTCAACTCTTCCTTCATTTGTATATTTTACTGCATTGTCTATTAAATTCTGAAAAATCTCGGTTATTAAATGTTCGTCTGTTTTTATATTTGTATTTATTAATAAAGGGTTGAAGATCAGCTTAATACTTCGGGATTCAGCAGCGCTTCTAAATTCTATAATTAACCTGTTTAAAATGGATTGAAGATCAACATTTGAAAAATTTGCTGTCAATTTTCCTGTATGTATTGCTGACATATGCAGGATTAAATCAATTGTTCTTAATAGTCTTTTACTTGAGGAATCAATAGAATTAAATATTGCCGAATAATTTGCAGTAGAGTTTTCCTCTAATTCCTCTTTTAAAAGATAATTATAGCTTAAGATAATATTTAATGGAGTTCTGATTTCATGGGACATTTGAGCAAGGAATTCTGATTTTAACCGGTCTGATTCTTCTGCTTTCTCTTTTGCAAGTATTAACTCTTCAGTCATCAACTTATTAATAGTAATGTCTTCTTTAACTGCAAGGAAATGATTTATGATACCCTTATGGTCTCTTATAGGTGAGATCGAAACAAATTCCCAATAAAATGTGCCGTCTTTCTTCTTATTATGCAATTCTCCGTGCCATTCTATCCCGGAAGTTATTGATTTCCAAAGCAGTTTATAGATTTCATTTGGGGTTTCGCCGGATTTTAATATTCTTGGATTTTTCCCAAGAACTTCTGTTAGAGTATAACCGGTTAATTGAGTGAATTTCAAGTTTATATATTCTATGTTGCCGGAAGTATTTGTAATTATTATTGAGCTTGGGCTTTGTTCAACTGCCTGTGAAAGTATGCGGATTTGTTCCTCTGCTTGCTTCCGCTCAGTTACATCTCTAAAAATTCCTTGCATTACTTTTCTATTGCCAAGCATACAAATATTATGACTTATCTCGACCGGAATTAGTTTACCGCTTGAATGTTTTACATAGTTATCCTCAAGGATATATCCCGGATCATTTGAATCCCTAATAAAATTATTTTTATATCTTTCACCTTCTTCAGTTGGATGAAGTTGCGATTGGTGCATGCCGATTAATTCTAATTTGGTTTTCCCTACTAATTTTTCAGCTTTTAAGTTTGCATCAATAATAATTCCTGTTTCAACATCGGCAATAAAAATTGCATCATTGGCCATTTCTATAAGCGTTCTATATTTTACTTCCGAATCACGTAATGCATTTTCTGCCGCCTTCCTCCAGGTAATATCATTAGCTAATACCTGGATTGCAATCTTATCCTGATAGTAAATCGGTGCAGCGGTAATTTCAACATCAATTACTGAACCATCCAGCCTTATAAATTTTTGTTCGGTAAGATTTTGAAAAACCGCGGTTGTAATCATATTTTTAATTCTCTTTAGTGCAAGTTCATGATAATCCGGATGTACAAAATTCAAAATGTCTTTCCCGATAATTTCATCTTTATTTTGAGCTCCGACCAAAGCTAATGCAGCTGCATTTACAAATACAATTTTCCCCTCTGCATGCAGTATAACGCCGCTGGGTAATGATTCTATTAGAAGCCTGTATCTTTCTTCACTTTTACGTAGTTCATCTTCAATTTTTTTCTGTTCCGATATATCAATCAGAAGTCCTCTGACACCTACAATTTTACCCTCTCTGTATGCCAAATTCGAAAATATCATGCATGGGAAATTACTACCGTCTCTTCTTACTGCAGTATATTGGTCGCCCGCAGATTTACCTGTTTCAATGAGTTTGTTGAAATTAACCTTTGCCTTGGCCCGATCTCCAGACAATATGTAATCAAAAACATAGGTATCTTTTTTAAAATCAGTCGGGCTGAATCCAAACATTTGTTGTCCGCTTAAATTCCCGAATATAAGCAGGCCATTTAAATCAGCTTCAAACACTACCTGAGGCAGTAAATCTGCAAGTTCTTTATACTTCAATTGGCTTTCCAGAATTGATTTTTCTGCTTCCTTTTTATCGGTTATATCTTTCAAAATACTTTGAAAATATTCTTCACCTCCTACTTCGATGATTCTTGTATTTACCTCAGCAAAAAATGTTGTGCCGTTTTTTCTTACTTGAATAGCTTCGAATGATTCGTTAATAACGTCTAAAATGGTTTTGCCTGTTTTAGCGGTAAGATCACCTCCGCCTATTGTACTAAGATCCTTAACTTTTAAATTTATCATTTCATTTTTTAAGTAGCCGTAAGTTTCAAGCGCCTTTTCGTTTGCATCAATAATTTTTCCGTCTTTGTCAAGTAATAAAATAATATCATTTGCATATCTTGTCAGGCTGTTCAAATGTTTCACCAATGTATCTATTTCAAACATTGATGACTGAATCCTATCAGTATATTTCCTGATCAGCAAGTATAAAATGATTGAGGTAATAAGAATAAAGAACCATCCTTTAATGGTGGAAATATGATAAAATATATCCCTATCTTTGACGAGATTATGAAGTAGTGAGTCCGAAAAAAATATCCAGGCACCGCCGAAAATCATGTAAATTATAATTGTTTTTAACGCTGCGATATTACTTTTTATTCTGTTGTTATTTTGCATTTTTAACCTCATAATAGTATCTTCATATCCTTGCACATTATTTTTCTATGAAGAGCAACAACGTTTTAATTTACATTTTTTTAAGGTTTATTTTCGTATATCGAATCTACATGGAAATTGTTAACCTTACAAATAAAATATTTTTCAAGCTAAATAATTATCGTGTTCTGTTAACAGAATACTTTTAATAAGTATAACTTATTCAGCGGGCAGAATTTTAACTATCCCGGCTTGTAAGAGAAAATTATTTTTAATTTCAAGTGTTTAATTTATAAAATGTGAAGATTTAATATTCATACGGTCACTGTTTATAACTAATTTTTATTATAAACAGATGTTCTAATCCGTTGTTTGATTAAAAGAAACGGTAAATATTGAACCGGAAGTTTTTTTACTTTGTACTTTTATTTCGGCATCGATAAGGTCAACATATTTTTTAACTAAAGCCAGGCCTAATCCATTCCCTTCATATTTTCTTGAGTAGCCCGTTTCTTCCTGTGTAAATGGTAGAAAAAGTTTAGGAAGGTATTCTTCTGAAATACCTATTCCGGAGTCCATAACATCAACACATAGTTTATGATTGGATTCGTAAATCCTCACTTCAACGCTTCCTTTTAATGTATACTTTATTGCATTTCCAATGAGGTTTTGAAATATCTCCCCAAGTATATAATCGTCACCTAATATTTTTGTTCGGCTTGTATTTGCTGAATAAAATAAATTTATATTTTTACTTTTAGCAGAATATTCGAATTCTTTAATCAATCCTTTTATAACCTCAGACAGATTTATCGGACTAAATTGGATGTCTGTATAACCGCTTTGTACTGCAGCCATATTCAGCAGTAGGTTTAAAGTTCTCAGAAGTCTTTTACCTGCAGAATCTATTGAATTGAAAGAAGATTCAAGATAATTATCCAACTTACCTTCGAGCTCTTCTTTTAAAAAGGAATTATAACTTAAAATGATGTTAATAGGTGATCTTATTTCATGAGACATTTGAGCAAGAAATTCTGACTTAAGGCGGTCTGATTCCTCGGCTTTTTCTTTAGCTTTAATTAATTCTTTCTCTATATTCTTTTTATCAGTGATATCCTCTTTAATTGCTAAAAAATGAGTAATTCTCCCTTGAGAATCTATAATCGGTGATATGGAAACACTTTCCCAATAAAGTTCGCCGTTCTTCTTCTTGTTATGAAATTCTCCACGCCAGGTTTCATTGTTTGTTAAAGTGTACCATAAACTTCTGTATTCTTTGTCATCTGTTTCTCCTGATTTCAGAAATCGGGGGTTTCTCCCGATTACTTCTTCAGACTTATAACCAGTGAGTTCGGTAAAGCGTGGGTTTACATAGTCAAGATCGCCAAAGATATTTGTTATCATTATAGAATTTGGGCTTTGCTCAACAGCTCTTGAGAGCTTTCTCAATTCGATCTCAATTCTCTTTCTGTCGGTAATATCGATTAATAGCCCGCGAAGCCCTGCCGGTTCATTATTATGTAAAGCTATTGTTGAGAAAACCAAAGCCGGAAAAGTAGTTCCGTCTTTTTTTAATGCAATAAATTCCGTCTCTTCAACTTTTTTTGCTTTTAACGATACTTCAATATATCTTCTTGCTTTTATGCGTTCACTAGGAATAAAAAGTTCAAAAATATTTAGACCTTTTTCAAAATCTTCTGCGGTGTATCCGAATGTTGCAGAACTTGCCTGATTAACAAATAAAAATTTTCCTTCTAAATCTATTTCAAAGACTGTTTGTGGAAGCAAATCTGCAAGTTCTCTGTACTTTATTTGGCTTTCACGGAGAGTTTTTTCATATTGTTTCCGCTCTGTTATCTCAAGCAAAGTTCCAGCAATAGCAGGCCTGCCGCAATACATTATTCGACTGCCAAACACTTCAATATCAATATCCCCTCTATCTTTTGAATTTAGTTTGAATTCATAGTGAATAGTATCAATTTCCCCAGAAATTCTCATCCTAATATTTTCTTCAACAATTTGATATGATTCAGCTGCAGATATTTGAAGCGGACCTAGTATATTAATTAATTCTTCAACTTTATAACCTGTTATTTCTGCAAATCTCGGATTAACGTATTTAAATAATCCATCCTGAATTATATACATTCCAACTAGTGAATTTTCGGCAATTTTTCTAAATTTATCTTCCGACTCTTTGAGCTCTTCTTCTGATTTTTTTCTTATCGTAATATCTTTATTAACACTAACAAGAGCAATTTTATCTCCTTGGGCATCTAAATATGGGAAGAGAAATGTTTCGGAAATACCTGTAGTATCATCTTTTTTTTCAAAAATAATTTCCCCCGTCCATTTCCCATTTTTTTCAACAGCGTCAAATACTTTTTCTTTAAAAATATCTTCATTTTTACTTAGAATTCTAATATTCTTATTAAGTATTTCTGCTTTTGTATATCCGAACATATTGGTAGAAGCGGAGTTCCAATTCAATATATTGCCGTTTAGATCAATAATAATTACGGCATCATACAGGTTATCAAAAATAAATGCTTCTCTTCTTAAGGCTTCTTCAATTTTTTTTCTTGCTGTTATATCCCTATAAATACCCAGGATTGCCTTTTTACCGTTCCAAACGATCCTGGTTACAAGAGCCTCAAGATCAATTTTTCTACCATCCTTTGTGATCCCTTGCAGATCAAATCTCTGGTTAAAAGGGAGATTTAATTTACTTAAATGCTTTTTCCTGTATATTTCCAGATAGTTTTGAGCTATAATCTTTTCCGTATTGAAGTTCTCCAGAAGTACTTCTTCAGCATTGTATCCGAAAAGTTTTTCCCATGCAGGGTTAACTAATACAAGTTTATTATTCTGTAATACATATATAGCATCAAGGGATGATACTATTAACGAGCGGTAATTACTTTCACCTTCAATAAAAAAAATCTCGCTTTGCCCGGTTTTGTTCCCCTCGCTGTTTTTTTTAGTTTCTTGATGTTTATTTTTATAAAGTTCAAGGCGTTTTATTTTTTTATTAAGTCTTTCCAGTTCTTCCAATAATTTCGCTTTAGATAACTTATTATTTTTAATTGGTACCATTATGTCAAAATTTCAAAGGATTTTTTAATACTAAATACAAAGTAAGATACAAATAAAATTTAAAAAGTAAAGCTATAATATCAAAGTGACAGCAATCCGCAGATTGTACATAAATAAGTTATGCAGAAATGGTAAGAATCTTAATTATTTCCAACTCAAATTAACTATTTATTAAAGATTTTTCATAATGTGCATTTTTTCAACTTTTATTGTATTAAATAATTTGTTCTCATAAATAAGAATTTAATTACGGATATTAATTATTTTTTTACCCTTTTGGGAAAAAAAGTACTAATTCTAAAGACTTAAAAAGATAAAAACTTGGTATAATATTTGGCGTAATAGGATACATTTTACAAGATTTTTCAATAACATACAAAAATATGGAAAGAAGATGGATAGGAAAAAAGTAACAATAGATGGAAATGAAGCTGCAGCATATGTAGCTTATCTTACAAACGAAGTAATAGCAATTTATCCTATAACCCCCTCATCGAATATGGGCGAATGGTGCGATGCTTGGGCTGCTGTAGGCAAGAAAAATATTTGGCATGAAATTCCCTCCGTAAGTGAGCTGCAAAGTGAAGGCGGAGCTTCTGGAAGTGTTCATGGTTCTTTACAAAATGGCGCCTTAACAACTACGTTTACAGCTTCACAGGGTTTACTCCTGATGATTCCGAATATGTTTAAAATTGCTGGCGAGTTAACATCGACTGTTTTTCATGTATCTGCTCGGGCAATTGCGGCGCAAGCCTTATCAATATTTGGTGATCATAGCGACGTTATGTCAACTCGCTCTACTGGATTTGCGATGCTCTGTTCAAACTCGGTTCAAGAGGTAATGGATTTCGCACTTATCTCTCAGGCATCTACACTTCAGGCAAGAATACCTTTCTTACATTTCTTCGATGGTTTTAGAACATCACATGAAGTTATGAAAATTGAGCAGTTAACTATTGATGATGTTAAATCAATGATAGATGAAAATCTAGTTATTGCACATCGTAAAAGAGCATTATCACCTGATCATCCGTTTATTCGCGGTACTGCTCAAAATCCTGATGTTTATTTCCAGGGTAGAGAAACGGTTAATAAGTTTTATATTGATTGTCCTGAAATTGTTCAAAATCAAATGGACAAATTTGCTAAAATAACAGGCAGACAATATCATCTTTTTGATTATTATGGTGCGCCTGATGCTGAGAGAATAATTGTAATGATGGGCTCCGGGGCTGAAGCTGCAGAAGAAACTGTGGATTATTTAACACTAAAAAAAGAAAAAGTCGGTGTTGTAAAAGTCAGGCTGTATAGGCCATTCTCTATTGAACATTTTATAGATGCACTTCCTAAAACTACTAAATCAATAGCAATCTTAGACAGGACAAAAGAACCGGGCGCTTCTGGTGAACCTTTATACATGGATATAGTAAATGCAATTTCAGAAAGATATGTTTCCGGAACATTACCTTTTAGCTATCCTAAAATTATTGGCGGCCGTTACGGTTTATCATCCAAAGAATTTACGCCGGCAATGGTTAAAGCAGTTTTTGATGAACTAAAAAAAGGCAAGTCTAAAAATCATTTTACAGTTGGCATAATTGAAGATGTAACTAACTCAAGCCTTGAATTCGATCATTCGTTTTCCGTTGAAGCCGAAGAAACATTCAAAGGGAAATTTTATGGATTAGGCTCTGACGGAACTGTAGGTGCTAATAAAAATTCAATTAAAATTATTGGTGAAGGAACCGATTATTTTTCGCAGGGTTATTTTGTGTATGATTCGAAAAAATCGGGTTCAACAACTACATCTCATCTTAGATTCGGTCCTAAAGAAATAAAATCCTCTTACTTAATAGATAAAGCAAACTTCATTGCCTGCCATCAACAGGTTTTTCTTGAAAAAATGGACATGCTTAAGGATGGTATTGAAGGAGCAACATTCTTACTGAATACAACGGTTCCTAAAGAAGATGTTTGGGATTCTCTCCCAGAAAAAATCCAGAAGGATTTGATTGAAAAGAAAATGAAATTTTATGTTATTGACGGATATAAAGTCGCCAATGATGCAGGTATGGGCTCAAGAACCAATACCATAATGCAGACTTGTTTCTTTGCAATTTCAAAAATCTTCCCTAAAGAACAGGCAATTGA
>Ga0181520_10006105_pt1 | contig 18684 bp, 12 predicted proteins | sample PEATcosm2014_Bin_29_FD_132451 | JGI IMG/M metagenome (GOLD analysis project Ga0181520, IMG submission 132451) | Peatland microbial communities from MTU Mesocosm Facility, Houghton, MI, USA - PEATcosm2014_Bin02_30_metaG | ecosystem: Environmental > Terrestrial > Soil > Wetlands > Peat | place...
CCAATAGGCGCCGCCGCGGCCCGGCCCGGCCGCAAATGCGCACTCGTTGGCGAAGCACGGTTCGTTCATGCAGCCCGCGTCCTTCCGGCACGAATCCGTCACCGCGCAGGCGCCGCCGGTCTGCGTGGCGGGGCAGCCGCGGATCAGGCCGCGATATTCCGAAATCGTCGGCAGCCGCCAGTCGCGGCGTCCGCCCAACGACAAACGCTGACAGTGCATTTTCGCCTGGATCCAGAGCATTGACCCGCCGGTCGGATTCACCTGCCACGTCAGCCCGGACGCCGGATCGGTCCACTGTTCGCCGGCGGATGCCTGCGCCGTTGCGGAATCCGGCGGCGGCCGGCGCGGCGCCGTCAGCGGTTCGGCGTAGATCGCGATTCTCAGGAGCGCCGCGGCCAGCGCGAGCCGCGCCGGCCAACTGGCGACGAAACGATGCTTTCGCTTGACGACCATGGCCAACGGCGGGCAGAAAAGCGCCGCACCCACGACAAACGCCGCCGCGACGATCGCCTGTCCGGCGGCGAGGGCGATCGGCCCCGACAGCATCAAGCAGCCGCAAAACGCCCAACCCGCCGCGACGCGCAACGCGCCCGGGCGTTTCGCGGGCGGGGGCGCCGCGTTCGGCAAATCTTCGAGTGGCAACTTATCGCCGTTCAAGCGCAACCTCTTCTGACCCAGCCGCACCGTCAAACAAGGTCCCAGCACGGGAACGGCGGCTCGGCGACGCGGCCGACGGTATCACGGCCCCGGGCGGCGAAAAAGCCGGCTGCGCCTGCGTGAAAAACATGGGTTTGGCTGCCGCCAGGCACAGCCTCTCCCCGTCCCCTCTTCGGCGCGGAGATGTCAATTCGAAACGCCAATTATCGTGCTGCAATTTTGTGCAGGAGGCGCTCCTCTCAATTTGAGTCCCTACCGTGGTCGATCCCACCGTGGAACCCGTCGTTCGACGGGCCGCGCGGCCCGCGGATTTTTTTTCGAGATCTGGTTGCATTTGCTTGGAATTGATCCCAGGTTCAGGTATACTGATTATCGTCCGTCGTGAGTGGAGCGGACGGATGTCGTTGCGATGCATGGATGCAGGCGGCCAACCAGCATTATGGGTCGGGTCGGCTGCCGGAGAAAGAAGGAAAGAAGGAACATGTCAACCAAGGTTCCCAATTACTACAAGGTGTTAGGCGTGTCTGAATTCGCCAGCGCGGGCAAAATCAAAGAGGCCTACGCGGCGGCGAAATACAAGGCGAAACTCGAACTGGACACCGATCGTCCCGACAAAGAGGTCGAAGAGCGAATTCGCGCGCTCGAAGAGGCGTTTTTGACGCTCGGCGACGAGCAAAAGCGCGCGGAGTTCGACCAACTGCTCGGCGACGACCCGCAACAGGTCGCGGGGCCGGAAGGCCCGTCCAGATACGCCGGCAACACCAGTTCCGCCGAGGCCATCTACCGCGATGGCCTGCGGCATATGCGACTTGGCGGCTACTCGACGGCGGCGGTGTGCTTCCGCAAAGTGCTGCAACAGGACAAGGCCAATCCCTACCTGCTGAAGCGGTTAGCGAGAGCTTACTGGAACGCCGGTGAGATTAAATTCGCCGCGCAGACCATCGAGCAGGCGATTGAGTTGGACCACAGCGACTGGGAAAATTACTTCATTCTTGGCAAGGTCCTCGAGCAACAAGACAACCTCATCGGCGCCCGCCGCTGTTTCAAACGGGCCTTCGAATTGAACCCGGCCGATCAGCGGGCCAATGCCGAATTCCAGCGCGGGTCGTTGGTCTGGGAAAAAATCGGCCGCTCCGCGAGGGCGGCGGCGAAGTCGTTCCTGCCGGACCCGCGGGCGAAAAGCCTGCGGCTGGCAGACGGCCTGGTGGCGCGCGCGACGGTTACGCGGACGGTTGGCGCCGCGCTCCAACGGCTCAAACCGCAGCCGAGCCGGCACACATTCCGCTATATGGGCGTGATCTGAGTTTCAGTCGGACGTCAGGCGATCGCAGCAGCCGGCGCAGCCGTGCGGCTGGGCGCGGTCGCCTGATTTTCCAGGTAGTCGCGGCAGGTGCGCCGCGCCTGACGGTAACCCAGCGACAATAGCAGATCGATCTGTTTCGGCGCGAAGGTCAGTGCGCCGGCGAGCGCGGCATAACGGAACGAGCCTTTGAGTTCGAGTTGGATCGTCACCAACTTCTTGCCCGGAACCGTCTTTTCCCGCGGGCCGAAATATTGGAGGGCGACGCCAGCGGCCCCCAGGAACCACGGATTCTTCGTCGCGCTGCGCAACGCTTTGGCGACACGCCACAACGGCGCATGCCAGACCCGCGCGGGCAGGCTCGGAATCGGGTCGACGATCCAGATTTCGTCGAGGTCCGCGTCAGCGAAATAATCGATCGGCACGTTGTTGGAGAAACCGCCGTCGTAGTAGCGTTTGCCGCGAATTTCGATGGGTGCGTCGCCGAGCACCGGAATCGTCGTGGCCGCGCGGTACGCGTCGGTGCGCACGGCGGCGGAGAGCCCCGGCTCGGACACCGAAAACGCGACGTTGCGGCCGGTCGCCGCCTCGGTCAGCGAGATCAGGATCGGGATCGTGCCTTTATCGCCGACGTTCGGCTGCGTGCTGCGGTATTGGCTGAAGAGTTTGTCCAACGATTTGCCGAAGCTGAACGGATTTTTCAGGCGCAGGAGGCGTTTCGGGTCGAAGGGCGCGAATTCCGCCGCGTCTTTGCGCCAGCGCCCGTCGAGCCGCGCGACGAATTCCTCGCCGCGGTTCCACGCCAGCGCGTGCACCAGGCCGATCGACGTCGCCGCGATGATGTGAAATTCGATGCCGGCCTCGCGGATCGCCTTGAGCGCGCCCGCCTGAAAAGCCCCGAGCGCCGCGCCCCCGGGAAGCACCAGCCCCCGCCTGATCGCCCTTGTCGCCTGCGGATCTCCCTGCACCACTAGTTTTTCTCCCGTCCCGCCCGTGGAAACCTACAGTTGCCCCTCGCGGAGAAGGCGCAATGTTCCGTCGTTGTTTTCTTTAGTCCGGCTGCCGTCACCATGACTACGCGATTTTCTCTCCTACGTCAATATTCGGCTCCGCGGCGCTTCATTCAAGCGCCTTGCCGAGTGGTCCCAGATTCTCCGGGATTGGTCGATTTTGCAAATGGGCAGGCGATCTTCCAGAGAAAACAAGAGGTTCATTTCGGTTCGAATCGGTTATTTTCTGAGACCGCCATCGCCAGCGCCGCAAAGAAAATTTCGCGGACAAAATTTTTTCGTCAATCCATATATTGTGTTCGTGAAAAACTCGAATACAATAGACAGTTCGTTCGAGACTTTTCTTTGCGATCGATCAGCCTCGCGGAGCCCCGGCGCTCCGGCGGAGTTATGCGCATGAAGATCCCACGCCGTTTCACGCAGGAGGGCCGGAGCCCGTACGCGGACTTCCGGTTTGAAACGCGTTCCAGCCAAATCACGAACCCCGACGGCAGCCGCGTCGGGCAGCCGATGCCGGCGACCGTGCCCGAGCATTGGTCGGCCATAGCCAGCGACATCCTTGCGCAAAAATATTTTCGCAAGACCGGCGTGCCGCAACGCGATGAGGCCGGCGAGATCCGCCGCGACGCCAACGGCGAGCCGGTGCTCGGCCCCGAGACGGACGCGCGCCAGGTGTTCGACCGACTGGCCAAAACCTGGGCCGATTGGGGCGCGCGGCACGGCTACTTCGACGGCACGGCGGACGCGCAGGCCTACGCCGACGAAATGAGCTGCATGTTGGCGGCGCAGATCGGCGCGCCGAATAGTCCGCAGTGGTTCAACACGGGCCTCTTTCACGTGTACGGCATCAAAGGCCGGTCGCAGGGGCATTGCTGGTTCGATCCGGAAACGAAGCGGGTAAAGCGCTCCGACACCGCTTACGAGCGGCCGCAGGCGCACGCCTGCTTCATTCAGTCGGTCGCCGACGACCTCGTCAATGAGGGCGGCATCATGGACCTGTGGACCCGCGAGGCGCGGGTCTTCAAATACGGCAGCGGCACGGGGTCGAATTTTTCGAACATCCGCGCGGCGGGCGAGACGCTGTCCGGCGGCGGGCGCAGCAGCGGCCTGATGTCGTTCCTGAAAATCGGCGATCGCGCGGCCGGCGCGATCAAATCGGGCGGCACGACGCGGCGCGCGGCGAAGATGGTCATTCTCGATCTCGATCACCCGGAGATCGAGGATTTTGTGATGTGGAAAGCGCGCGAGGAGGAAAAGGTCGCGGCGCTAGTGGCGGGCTCGCGGCTGATGAAGAGAAAGCTGGCGGCGATCGTCGCGACCGCGGCCGATCCCAGCGCCGCCGCGGAACTGGGCCGGGCGCTCTTCGAGGCGCGGCAGGCGCGGATTCCGGAAGGCTGCATTCAGCGCGTGCTCGGCCTGGCGCAGCAGGGCGTGACCGCCATCGAACTCGCCGAATTCGACGTCGACTGGAACGCCGAGGCGTATCAGACCGTTTCGGGCCAGAACTCGAACAACACCGTGCGCGTGCCCAACGAGTTTTTTGCCGCGCTGGCCGAGGGCGGCGACTGGCCGCTGCGCGACCGCTTGACCCACGAGGTCGTGCGGCGCGTCCCGGCGGCGGAACTGTGGGACAAGATCGCGGCGGCGGCCTGGGCGAGCGCCGACCCGGGCGTGCAATTCGACACGACGATCAACGAGTGGCACACCTGCCCGGCGGACGGGCGCATCAACGCCAGCAACCCGTGTTCGGAATACATGTTTCTCGACGACACGGCCTGCAACCTCGCGTCGCTGAACCTGGTGCGCTTTCTGCGCGACGACGGCGAATTCGACGTGCCGGCGTTCCGCCATGCGTGCCGCTTGTGGACGATCACGCTGGAAATCTCGGTGCTGATGGCGTCGTTCCCGAGCGTCGAAATGGCGAAGCGCAGTTGGGAGTTTCGCACGCTCGGCCTCGGCTACGCCAACCTCGGCGCCCTGTTGATGTCGATGGGCCTGGCCTACGATTCCGACGCCGGCCGCGGCATCGCCGCCGCGATCACCGCCATCCTCACCGGCGAGGCGTACGCCGCGAGCGCCGAAATGGCCGCCGCGCTCGGGCCGTTCCCGCGCTTCGCCGCCAACCGCGAGGCGATGCTGCGGGTCATTCGCAATCACCGCCGCGCCGCGTTCAACGCGCCCGCCGAGGATTACGAGGAGCTGACGGTCGCGCCGCGCGGCCTGGACGCGGCGCGCTGCCCGGCCTACCTCGCCGACGCCGCGCGCGAGGCGTGGGACCGGGCGCTGGCGCTGGGCGAGGCGCACGGCTACCGCAACGCGCTGACGACGGTGCTGGCGCCGACGGGCACGATCGGCCTGGTGATGGATTGCGACACGACCGGCGTCGAGCCGGATTACGCGCTGGTCAAATTCAAGCGGTTGGCCGGCGGCGGCTATTTCAAAATCATCAACCAGGCGATTCCGGCGGCGTTGCGGCGCCTGGGCTACGCGCCGGCGGACCTCGAGGCGATCGTGGCGCACGCCGCGGGCCGCCAAACGCTGGCCGGCGCGCCGCACATCAACCGCGAGACGCTGGCGGCGAAGGGCTTTTCCGCGGAATTGCTCGACCGCATCGAGACGCGCCTGCCGACGGCGTTCGCGCTCGACGACGCGTTCAGCCCGTTCGTGCTCGGCGCGGAATTCCTGGCGGCGCTGGGCGTCGGGCCGGAAGCGGCGGCGCCCGGCTTCCGCGTGCTGCCGGCGCTCGGGTTCGACGAATCGCAGATCCGCGAGGCCGAACAGTTCATCTGCGGCGCGATGACCGTCGAGGGCGACGAGCGGCTGGCGCCCGAGCACCTGCCGATCTTCGATTGCGCCAATCGCTGCGGGCGGCTCGGCACACGCCACATTTCGCTCGACGGCCACTTGCTGATGATGGCCGCCGTGCAGCCGTTTTTGTCGGGCGCGATCAGCAAAACGGTCAACCTGCCGCCTGAGGCGACGGTCGCGGACGTGCGCGGCGCGTACGAAAAAGCGTGGCGGCTGATGCTGAAGGCCGTGGCGATCTACCGCGACGGCAGCAAACTTTCGCAGGTCATGGTCTCCCAACGCGACGACGCCGGCGCCGATGCGGACGAGGGGGGCGTCGAGGCCGCCGCGCGGGCGCTGGCCGAGCAAAGCGTCCGGCGCGGGCTGGGCGATCGGCGGCGGCTGCCGGCGCGGTGCGAGGGTTATCGGCAAAAGGCAAACATCGGCGGGCACACCATTTACCTGCACACGGGCGAGTACAGCGACGGGTCGGTCGGCGAGATTTTTCTCGACATGCACAAAGAGGGCGCGGCGTTCCGCAGTTTGATGAACTGTTTCGCGATCGCCATCAGCCTCGGGCTGCAATACGGCGTGCCGCTGCACGAGTTCGCCGACGCGTTCCTGTTCACGCGGTTCGATCCGTCGGGCGTGGTCAACGGCCACCCGCACATCAAGATGAGCACCTCGGTCATCGATTACATCTTCCGGGATCTGGCGATCAATTATCTGGGCCGCTACGATTTGGCGCATGTCGCCGAAGGGTTGCCGCAGGACGACCCCGGCGACCCCCGGCCCGGACAGAACGGCCGGCGAAAGACGAATCATCGCAAAACCGACGCCGCGGCGACCGGGGCCGGTTCGGCGGCGGGCGGGCCCCGCAATCTGGTCCGCGAGGCCAAGCAAAAGGGCTACACGGGCGACATTTGTTCGTCGTGCGGCCAGATGACAATGGTGCGCAACGGCACGTGCCTGAAGTGCGTGACGTGCGGCGAAACGACGGGATGCTCGTAGAAATGCGGAATGTGGAATGCCGAATGCGGAATGCCAGCCTGACAAGCCATCATCTCTGTGCCCTCTGCGGATTCTCTGTGCTCTCGGTGCTCAAAGCTAAACCTCAACCTCCGCAGGAGGTTCCAAATGCCTCGCGCTAGCTGGCACGAATATTTTATGACAATCGCCGAAGACGTTTCGACGCGCGCGACCTGCGATCGGCTGACGGTCGGCGCGGTGATCGTCAAGGACAACCGCATCCTGACCACCGGCTACAACGGCTCGCTGCCGGGCACGCCGCATTGCGACGAGGCCGGGCACGTGCTCAAAGACGGCCACTGCGTGCGCACGATCCACGCCGAGGCCAACGCCGTGCTGCAGGCCGCGCGCTTCGGCATCAGCCTGGCCGGCGCGGTGTGCTATTGCACCTTCAAGCCGTGCCTGTCGTGCCTCAAACTCCTGCTCGGCGCGGGCGTCGTCAAAATCATCTATCGCGAAATCTATGGCAATCAGAAGTCATATTTCGGCGAAGAGGAAATTCTCGCCGGTCTGAATCCGCTGCAATCGCTGGCGGAGGCCGTCGCCGAGGAAGCCGCGCGGCGCAAAGCGGAAGCGTGAGGAAACGCCGGCAGTGCGCCCAGGGGCGACTCGGCAGGACGTTACTCGACCTTCGTTTGCCAGCCGGCGAGGCGCATGACGCGCGCGGGCGAACCGGTGAACGTGTTCGCGCCGCAATACGCGGTCAAGCCGCCGACCATGTAGGCGTTGCTTGCTTTGGCGGTCAGCGACACGGCGTACGAAATCGGATTGTTGCCGCAGGGGCCGTTCGGCGCCGCCGGGCCGTTGAGCCGCAGCATCACCATGCGGCCGTTCGCTTCCGGGATGCTCCACAGTTGGCCCGAGCCGAGCAGCGTCGTGCCGGCCAGCAGCACGTCGAAGCCCTGTTGCGGGATGAAGGCGGCCGTCAAATTGCCATTCGGGTTCTGCGCCAATTTCAAAGTCGCCTGGAATTGGACCTCGATCGCCAAGGCAAACTGATATTTCTGAACGTACGGCGGCGCGGAATCGTCGTCGGCCGCCGTCGCGTCGTCGTCGGGCGAGGAATCGTCGTCGGCGGCGTCGTCGTCGGCCGGAGCGGGCGCGGGCGAGGCGTGATGCCGCGCGGACTGGCAGGCCGCGAGCAAACCCAGGGCCGCGAGCGCCGCGAGCAGCCAGGGGATTTTACTCACGGCCGCCTCCTCACCGCGCCAACGTCGGGTGGACGTTGATGCGGTCCGCCAGCGCCAACGCGTCGGCGTCGGCGCCTTGGACGACGTGGAAGATCCAGGTGATCGTCTCGAACCACGGCGCGGTGTTGTCGACGAACTGCACGTCGCTGTCGGCGGTCTCGATCCGCGCCGCGACGTGGACGTTGGCCTGGTCCTTGACGACCCACCAGCCGCCGCCGAGGCCGACGAGGCCGATCGGCGCGGGGAGATACCAGTGGTCGAACGAGAAGTCCGAGCGCGCGTACGTTTGCACGGCGTCGTCGACCAGCGCCGTCGTCGTTTGAATCTCGTCGCCCGTTCCCGGGAACGTCACGGACAGCGTGCGCGCGGTCGCGACGAGACTGGCGGAGAACGCGATTTCCACGCGCCACGTCGGCGGGCTTTGACTTTCCGCGAACCAACTGACCTGCGCGCTCCGGCCGTCCGCCGCGACGGTCAGTTGCAGCGGCGCCTTGCCGGTCGGCGCGCCAGGCCAGGCGAACTCGCCGGGGGTCACGGCGCCGGTCGCCGTGTCGATCAGCGCGCCGCCCAAGCCGAGCGTCGCCTTCGCTTCGTAAATCACGGCCCGCGCGATGCGGAACGCCTCGGCCGAACTGGCGATGCAGAAGTCGACCTCGCCGAGATACGGATTGACGCCCGTGCCGTTCGAGACCTCGCCGAGGGCAAGCTGGCGCCACGCTTCGGCGAGGACGGCCGTGCTGTCGAGGCCCGCGGCGGCGGCGATCGTCTGCGCCGCCAGGATTTCGCGATGCGCCATCGCCGCCAGCGTGCGCACGTGGTTGTCGCGCTCGGCCGCCGCCCAGACGCCGATGCCGCCGAGCCAGCGGGAATTGCCGTCGGTCGTCGCGGGCTGCCACGCGCCGTCGAGCAGCGGCGGCGGCTGCGCGGCCGCGATGCCGGCCGTCTGAAGGGCTTGCACGTAGCCGGCGATCGAACTGATCAGGTAGCCCTGCTCCTCTTGCTGCTCGACCGCGGCGGCGAAATTCGCGACTGCCTCGGACCGGTCGTGGAAAAACCACGGGAAGTACGGACTGACGCCGCCGGTGGCCAGCAATTCGCCGTCGCCCATGTAGCTCCAACTGACGTAAACGCCGTCAACCGCGTCGGCAACCGATTGCCCGGCGACGACCAGCCGCGCGTCGCCGAATTCGTAATACGGCGCGGCGTCGAAGGCGCCGTGCTGATAGGTCCACAGGTCGGCTGGCCAGGCCATGACCGTGTAGCCTTCCTCGCTCATGTGCGAGGCGATGCCCTCGGCCGCCTGGCCGTCCTGGCAGAAGACGACGCCGGAAAGCTTGAGGTTGTTGGCCGCGAAAACCTGCTGGGCGAGGGCGAGGCTCTGCTTCCAATCGTCATAGGGGTGCGCGATGAAAAACTGGCCGGCGTAGTGAAACGACACCAATTCGACCTGGCCCGCGGCCGTCAACTTTTGCAACGCCGCGAGAACGTCCGCGTGCCGCGCCGCCAGCACCTCGACCATGTACGCCTGCATCTCGATGGTGAACGTCCACTCCGGGTGCGCTTGCAGCAGCGCGAGCAGCGGCGCGAAACTCTCGGTTACGATCATATCTTCGACGGCTTCGGGGCTGATGTCCCATGTCGGCCAGTCGCCCGGCGCCGGCACGAAGCCGTACAACCCGCCGATGACCGACTCGATGTCGAAGTGGAAGATCGAGAGCGAATACTGCAGCGGCGCGGCTGTCGCGAACGGGGCCGCGACGCAAATCGCGATCGCCGCCGCCAAGACGATCCGGCCCAGCCGCTTCATGAAATGGTCCCGTCCGTTGTCGTTGCTCGCGCGTCCGCCGGCTCAGTGCACGAACGGCGGCTCGTCGCCGTCGCCGCGCACCACGTAGATTTTCCGCTTTTTGCGCTGCCGTTCAAGCTTGCGCCGATAATAGGCGCCGCGCAGCCGCAGGAACAAGCCGTCCCAGCGCAGGAACAGGAAGCCGAACAGCATGCCGCCGAGGTGGGCGAAGTGCGCGATCTTCATCGGGCCCGACGGATCGAAGGCCATCGAAAACTCGATCACGCCCATGCCGATGACGAGCCACTTCACCTTCAGCGGAATCAGAAAATACAGCAGCACCACGCGGTTCGGATACGTCATGCCGAACGCGAGCAAAATGCCGTAGACGATGCCCGACGCGCCGATCACCGGAACGTCGAGGAATGGCGCCGAGAGCAGTTGGCAGGCGCCGGCCCCGAGGCCGACGACGAAGAGATAAATGACGAATTTTTTGGCGCCCCAGAGTTGCTCCAGTTCGCCGGCGAACATCCACATCGTCAGCATGTTGAAGGCGAGGTGCCAGATCGACCCGTGCAAAAAGTGGAAGGTCAGCAGTTGAAAGAAAGCGCCGCGCCAGAACCACGGCGTGTACAGGCCGAAGAGGCGATCGAAGTCGCCGCCGCCGCCCCAGCCGCGCCAGAAGAACTGCACGGCGAACACCGCCGCGCAAGCGATCATGAAACCCTTGACCACCGGCGTCAGCGGGCCGCCGAAACGGAATTGCGGCCGGCCTTCATAGCCGCCGCCCGGATACGAACTCATTTACCTCTCCCTGGCATGGCCGACATCATCATGCGCACCACCGCATCCAATTGCAACGCCGTCGGGCCGAAACGGGAACCCAAGTTCGATTTCACGCCCTTGCCGCAGCGAAAGATATTTTCGCCGCGGAAATCCACCGTCACCGTCAGGTCGCGCTCTTCGTAGGCCTCGGCCGCGAAGCACAACAGATCTTGTCCCTGCTCGGCCAGCGCCAGCACGTCCGCCGCCGAACGGACCAGCACGCTCGCCTCGCTTTTGCGCATCAGAAACACGAGGGCTTTGAGGCAGGCCCGCACGTCGAGCACCTGCACGGTCACCGATCGGCCCTGCAGCCGGCCGGCGAGAAACGCGGCGCCGTCCGCGTGCAATTCGTAGCCGAACGGCCGGCCGACGTTTTCGGCGAGAAAGCCGGCGGCCAATTCGATCAGCGTCTCCAGATCGGCCGGCTCGAACGCCGGAACGAGCCGCTCCTGCAGGCCGGCCAGATCGAACCGATTGTTGCCGATGAAATCGATCGCGACGACGGCCTGCCACTTCGCGTCGTCGTAGGCGATGCGCGTCACCGACTGGCCGCCGAATGTCGTCGCCAACTCGCCCTCGCGCCCGCGGACGAACCGCGCCATCGTCGCGGCGAACGCGTCGGGGTCGTCCTGCAAATCGTCGAGATGCGCCAGGACGTCGAACGTCTCGCCCGGGCGGCGGGCGACCGACCGCAGATCGGCCGCGACGAGCTTGTCGATCAGAGGCATCGCGCGGCGGCGATGCTTCTGGATATAGCGGCAAATGGTCTCGATCATGATGTCAGATCCCCTGCAAAGCGACGGCCGCGACCGCCGCCCGACGTTCGCCGCGGCGGCGAATTCTTTGCCGGCGTCGGCCGCGACGAGAGACATTCGCATAATAGTTGAAGTTCGCGCAAGAAGGGTTTTGCGGCCCGGCCTCACATCGCCGACCAGGCCGATCCGTCGTAACGCAGAATCACGCCGTAGTTGCAATTCAGCTCGCAGCCCACGGCGAACGCGGCGGAGCCGGAGGTCCCCCACACGCCGTTGAGGTTCGTCGTCGCCGCCGCGCCCGGCATCGCCGACCACGCCGAGCCATCGTACTGCGCGATCGCGCCTTCGGTGCAACCGCCGTTCGCGGCAAAGCTGCCGCAACCCACGCCGAACACGGCGGAAGGCGAGGCGCCCCAGACGCTCTCGATCTGCAGTACGTTGCCCGGGCCGGCGGTCGCCGACCACGTCGAACCGTCGTAGTGCAAAACGGCGGCGACATCCGCGTTTTGAACATCGTCGCCCACGGCGAACGCGTCGGACGCCGAGGTCCCCCAAATGCCGAGCAAGACGACCTTGACCCCTGCCCAGGCGCTCGACCACGACGAGCCATTGTAGTTCATGATGACGCTGGCGGCGGTGAGGTTGTTGACCGCGATCCCGACGGCGAAAACGTCGGACGGCGAGGCGCCCCACACGCCCCGATACGCGAAGTCTCCGTTCCCGCCCGGCATCGTCGACCACGCGGAACCGTCGTCATGCAGGATCGTGTTCTCGTAGCCGACGGCGAACACATCGGTGGACGAGCTTCCCCAAACGCCGAGCAGCGCTTCGTCGCTGGTTGCGGCGCTCGACCACGTTGAGCCGTCATAGTGCAGGATCCCGTAATAGCCCACGGCGTACACGTCGCTCGGCGACGCGCCCCAAATCCCCGTGGCCTGGATGAGCACGTCGCCGCCAAGCATCGTCGACCACGTCGAGCCGTCGTAGTGCAGGATCACGCCTTCGGTGCGCGGCTGCTGGTCCATGAAAAAGACCTTGGTTCCTACGGCGAACACGTCGGAGTCCGAGCTTCCCCAAACCCCGGCGAGCGGCGGCCGCGTGTCGTCGTCGTCATTGTCGTCGTCGTCCGGCGAGGCGTCGTTGTCGTCGTTGTCGTCGTCATCGGGCGAGACATCGTCATCGTCGTCATCGGGCGACGCGTCGTTGTCGTCGTCCGCCGCGGCGCTGCTGCTCGTGCTCGAACTGCCGCACGCCGCCGTCAGGAACACCGCCAGCGCCAACGCCAGGAATGCGATCGACCAATGAGCCAGCTTCATTTGCCGTCTCCTTTCGCAGGACATGTCCCTTTTTTCGTCAAAAGTCCAAAAAGCAGATATGTAAATATACGCGATCAGGCCGGCAAAATATAGGGGCGGTTGGCCAACGGCGTCCGGTCCGGTGATGCGCGCCCGCCAGCGGCGCCCGCCGGCCGCCGGCTATTGCGCGAGCGACTGCTGCGCGGCGCACTGCGACTCGACGGCGGCGCAGGTCTGCTCGTTGAAAAAGGTTCCACCCTGGGTTTGGCAACCGGCCTGGTCCGTGCCGTCGTAACATTCGCCGTTGCCGCAGCAGGCTCCGCCGATCCACGAGCAAGGCAACTGCGAGCACGGCGCGCCGGCGACGTACTGGCCGCCGGTGATGGCCGAGCAGGCGCTCGACGTCGTGTCGATGCACTCGTCGCCGCCCCCGGAAATGGGCGCGCAGCACGCGCCGTCGGCGAAGCCGCAGGGGTTGGGGTTGCCGGCGCAGACCTCGCCGCCGTGCCAGGCCCCGCCCATCGCGCCGCACCGCGTTTCGGTCGCCGAAAGACAGTATTCGCCCTGGCAGCAGGCGCCCCACGAGTCGTCGTTGTCGTTATCGTTATCGTTGTCGTCGTTGTCGTCGTTGTCGTCGTCATCGTCGACGCACGGGTTCGGCACGCAAATCGTGTCCGCGCCCATCCAGGATCCCGCGCAATCGGCGTAGGGCTTCACGGCGCACGCGGCGCCCTGGCAACACGCCCCGAGCGGCGGCGTCGCGTCGTCGTCGTTGTCATTGTCGTCGTCGTCGTCCGGCGAAGAGTCATCGTCGCTCGGCGTCGGCGAGCAGGGGTTGTCGGCGCAATCGGTTCCCGCGCCCTGCCATTCGGCGCTGCAGGCCGCGCGGGTCTGAGACGCGCAGACGCCGTCGTAGCAACAGGCGCCGAGCGCCGTGTCGTCGTCGTCACCAGCGGCCTTGCCGCCGCTCTTGCTGCTGCTGGAACCGCTGCAGGCGATCGTCGCGCCAGCGACCACGACGATCGTCAACAGGAGGAACAGCACCCAACGACTGCGGTTCATGGCGACGCCTCCTCTTCAAAATCAACAAGGCGATTTCCAGAGATACTTAGTGTCCCGCCTCCGCCTGGCGCTGTCAACGGTTCGCCGAAGTCGACTTCATCGGCGGCGATGGCCCGAACCCCGGCCAAATCGCCCCTCCGCGCCCTTGCGCGCCCCGGCGCGTCGTCGGCATATTGTCGCAGGGAGGCGTCATGAAGCGAACTTGGGCCATCGTGATCGAGCGCGACCCGGAAACGACCTGGCTCGTCGGCGAGGTGGTCGAGGACGCATATCGGCCGGCCGCATCATCATGCTCACTCTTCGCGCAGCGCCCACCGCCGGACTTTCATCATCGCGGTTTTCGGCAGGCTTTCGACGAAGACCATGCTGGTCGGGCATTTGTAGTCGGCCAGGTGCTGGCGGGCGAATTCCATCAGTTGGGTGCGGCTGGGGCGTTCCTGGCCCTCGACGACGATGTAGGCCGTGACCTCTTCGCCCCAGATCGGATCGGGTTTGCCGACCACCGCGACTTCCTTGATTTGCGGGTGCTTGATCAGCACGTCTTCGACTTCGCGCGGATAGATGTTCTCGCCGCCGCGGATGATCATGTCTTTCTTGCGGCCGCGAATGAAGAAAAAGCCGTCTTCGTCGACGTAGCCGATGTCGCCGGTGAACAGCCAGCCGTTGCGCAACGTGTCGGCGGTGGCCGCCGCGTCGTTCAGATAGCCGAGCATCACCGTGTCGCCGCGGACGATGATCTCGCCCTCGGCGCCGGTCGCGACCTCTTTGCCGCTTTCGTCGACGAGCTTCATCTCGATGCCGGGCAGCGGCCGGCCGATCGAGCCGACCTTGCGTTTGCCGCGGATCGGATTGATGCTGCTCGCGCAGGTGGCCTCCGACAGCCCGTAGCCCTCGATGATCTTTGTTTTGTACTTGATCTCGAACCGCTCGAACACGTCCATCGGCATCGGGGCGGCGCCGCAAATGCAAAAGCGCAGCATCGACAGGTCGTAATCCTCGGCGTCGGGCAACTCGTTCAGGATCGCGTACACCGTCGGCACGCCGGTGAAGGCCGTTGCCTTGTAGCGGTCGAGGGCGGGCAGGAATTGACGCGGCGAAAAACCGCGCATCAGCACCATCGACGCGCCGGCGAGCAGCGGCGCGATGAACGTCACGAGTTGGGCGTTGACGTGGAACATCGGCAGGATGTTCAGCAGCCGGTCGCGCGCGGTGATATCGAGAGCCTGCACGATCTGCTGGGCGTTCGCCAGATAGTTCTTGTGCGTCAGCACCGCGCCCTTGGGGCGGCCCGTCATGCCCGAGGTGTAGATGATGCAGGCCGGGTCGTTGGGGTCGATGGCCACGTCGGGCGCCTCGGCGTTGTCCGAGAGCAGCTTGTCGAAAACGAACATGCCGCGCGGGGCTTCGTCGCCCAGCACGTAGACCTCGCGCAATTCCGGCAGTTCCAATTGCATCTCGCGGACCATCTCCACGAATTGCGGAATGGTGATCAAAATCCGCGCTTCGCTGTTCTCCAGGATGAAGCGGATCTCTTCCGCCTTCAGCAGGCTGTTGATCGGCGCCGCCGCGGCCCCGGTTTTGATCACGGCGTAGAACGTCAGCAGCCACTCCGGGATATTGGGCAGCAGGAAGGCGACCACCGCGCCTTTTTTGATTTTGCGGGCGAGCAAGCCATGGGCGAGCGCGTTGGAGGTGGCTTCGAACGAGGCGTAACTCAGTTCCTCGTTCTCATAAAAGCAGAACGTCTGGTCGCCGCATTTTGCGCCCTGTTCGGTCAGCAACGAACTCAGAGTCTTCACGCGATCCTCCGCTAGACGGCTGCGTGTTTATCCAGCCATTCTCGAATCATGTCGACAGCCTGTTCCTTGGCCGTATCGTTGTGCGTTTCGTGGAATTGACCCTCGAACACGCGGAAGGTCTTGTCCGGCGAGGCCGCGCGTTCGTAGAAATCCGCGGAGCCCTGCGGCGCGCAGATCGGGTCGTCGCCGCCGTGATAGATCAGCGCCGGCATCTGGAGGGCGCCCGCGGCGAACAGCGCCCGGCGCATGGCCGCCGTGAATTCGACGAAGAACTTCGCCGTCACGCGATCGTGCACCAGCGGATCCTCGAGGTAGGCCTGCACCACCGCCGGGTCGTGCGACAGCCATTTCGGGTCCAGGCCGTTGCCGAGGGCCAACGTCGGCGCGAGCGACGCTACCAGCCGGCCGAATGTCGCCTTGACCTTCGGCACCTCTACTTGCAGCCGCAACGCGGCGCCCGAGGCGATGACGCCGTCGACCGCGTGGGGCCGGTGCAGCGCGTACGAGAGGGCGATCAGGCCGCCCATCGAGTGCCCGAACAGAAAAACTTTCTTCCCCGGATAAGCGTCACGGGCGTTGGTCACGACCAGGTGCACGTCGTCGAGAAACTGGTCGAAACGATCCACATGCCCGCGTTTGCCTTCGGTGCGGCCGTGCCCGCGGTGATCGTGCGCGAAGCACGCGTAGCCGGCCGGAACCAGCACGTTCACGAGGTTGCCGTAGCGGCCGCCGTGTTCGCCCAGCCCGTGGCAGATGACGAGCACGGCTTTCGGATCGGCGACCGGCCAGCGCCGCAGGAATATCTTCGTGCGGTCGGGCGCGGTCAGGGTTTCTTCCAGCGGTTTGATTCCGTTCATGGCCAGCCTCGAAATCGTGCAATTTAGGACGGAAATTATAGATGCGATGCGTCATAACCGTCAAGCAGGCTCCGCTTGACCGCCCGGCGGTCTCGCCGGCGGGCGCCAGGGCATCTGCCCGACGAGGCCCTAATCGCCGCCGCCATACTCCAGGATTGTGCCCCACCAGCCCACGACGAACAAGTTCGATGCGCTGGTTCCCCAGATGCCGTACAAATTCGGCAACTCAAACGGCTGTCGCATGATTGCCCATGAAGCGCCGCTGTAGTTGAGAATCACGCCGGCGCCTTCGTTTTCGTTCCACCCGATCGCAAAGAAATTCGAAGAGGACGCGGTTCCCCAGACGCTGTTTAGCTGCGCCCGCGACGCCTCCGACGGCAGCGTCATTACCGACCAACTGGAACCGTTCGCGGGATCGTCCAGAATCACGCCGGCCCCCAGCAGGTACTCGAACCCCACGGCGATTACGTCCGAGGTGTTTCCCCAAACTCCGTACAACGTCTCGAATGGGCCGCCGGTTCTGGTCGACGACCACGAATTGCCATCGTAGTGAAATATGTAGCTGTCGGTTCCCACGGCGAAAACGTTCGAGGGTGAGCTTCCCCAAACTCCGTACAACGTCTCGCTTGTTATGCTCGTGTTCATCGACCAGGATGCTCCATCGTAGTGCATAATTAGGCCGCCGGCGCCCACGGCGAAAACGTCCGAGGCGCCTGTTCCCCAAACGTGGAACAACGTAGCGCCGGCCCCGCCTCTCTCCTGCAACCACGTAGAGCCGTCGAAGTGCAGAATCGTTTCGAGGTCGCCCACGGCGTAAAGATCCGAGTCGGAGCTTCCCCAAATGCCGTAGAAATAGAAGTTGACATCGCCGCCGATCGTCATCTCCGACACCGAGGCGCCGTCGTAGTGCAATACGGCGCCACGGTAACCCACGGCGTACACGTCCGAAGCGGAAAATCCCCAAACCCCGTACAAATCCGGCCAATTCCCGGTCGTCAGCAGCGACCAGGAGGGCCCCGGCCCTGGTCCGCCCACACTGTCGTCGTCATCGGGCGAGGAATCGTCGTCGGGCGAGGAATCGTCGTCGGGCGAGGAATCGTCGTCGCCCGACTGGCAATTCGCCGGCGTCGGATTGGCCGCGCCGCCGAACGGCAGGTTGATCCAGGTCAGCGCCCCAGGATAAACGTAGGGCACGGTCGCCGAGGCCGGCTGTCCGCCGAGCGTCGTGGAAAAAACGCACGATTCGGCCGCGGTCAGATTGAAGCCGAAGAACTGGCCGCTGTTCGGGTCCGTCTGGGATAAACCCGGCGTCGGTGTTCCATTGGCGTCGCCATAAATCAACGTTCCGGAACTGGGCGCTTCGGCCACCGCGGCGCAACCGACGGGATGTTGGTTGCCGTTCGCGTCCAGCCAGACGACCGACCCAAAAACTTGCCCGTCGTCGGCGTCCAACGTCACGCCGAATGATGAGGCCGCCATTTGCGAAAGTTCCGCGAAAGTACCCGGAAACAACGGGACCGGCTGCATGTTTCCTTGCGTCGGCAGATTGAACACGTAACTATCGATGTAACCCGCGGCCGTGACCTTCAGGCCAACCGTCATCGTGCCGGCCGGGGCGGCCAGGAAAAACTCGCCGGAACTGTTGGTCGTGCCGGCCAAGTCGGGCGCGAAAGGCGCCCCCGTCGCGTTGACCAGCAGTTCGACCGCCGCGCCCGCCACCGGCGTTGGCGACGGCTGCGTCGCCGCATAGACCAGTCCCGAGATCACGACCGGCGGGGAACAATCCGCCGGCGTCGGATTCCCGGATTCATAAATCACCAACGCCACGGTGAACCCGCCGGCGCCGACCCACGCTGCCTGCGACGCCTGCTGGTCGTCGTCGCCGACGGTCGCCACGACGTTGTACGCGCCGGGAGGAACGTTGAAAAAGTTGAAATCGAAGTTATTGCTGGAGCCGGTCTCGGCCGCCAGCGGATTTGCGGGCAGGCCGTAATACGCCGTCGTCGACGCTGGCGTCGTCGCCAACGTCGCGCAGCCGACGCCGCCGCCGACGTTGCCGCCGGAGGTCCACATGGCGGCGCCCCAGAGCACGCCGGCGGTCGCGGCTTGCGTCACGTCGACCCCGGAATCGAGCGATGCCACGTCGTCTGTCGTGTACAGGAACACCGGCGGGTTGAGCATGCCCGGCCCGCCGTTGAACGGCAGAATGTTGAATATGTAGCCGTCCAGGTAACCGTCGAGGGTCGCCTTCACCCCGACGTTTGCCAGGGCGTCGAGGCCCAGCGGCGCAACCAAGGTGTAATTTCCGGCGCTGTCGGCCACCGTCGACCCC
>Ga0181520_10006106_pt1 | contig 18684 bp, 17 predicted proteins | sample PEATcosm2014_Bin_29_FD_132451 | JGI IMG/M metagenome (GOLD analysis project Ga0181520, IMG submission 132451) | Peatland microbial communities from MTU Mesocosm Facility, Houghton, MI, USA - PEATcosm2014_Bin02_30_metaG | ecosystem: Environmental > Terrestrial > Soil > Wetlands > Peat | place...
GATGAGCACGGTTGCGCCCGACAACCCGGCACAGCGCACCTTCAAGGTGGTCCGCCGCCCCGCGGACGGCCACGCCTACGCCATGGTGCTGGCTGAGGCCCACGGTCTCAGCTATGCAGCGGTCACGGAACGGCTCCAAGGATGACCCCTCACGTCAGCGCTGTGTCGCCATGAAGGTTCGCCTCCTGCACCCGGACCGCGACTTCGACCGGAGCTCGGCGCCTCCGGCCCAGGCTCCCGACCTGGCCGAGGACCTTGGCCTCGCCGTCCTCCTGGGGACGATGGCGGCTGGCGACGCTGTCATCCGCACCGTCGCCGAGCAGGCGCTGCTCGCAAGTCTCCACGACTGCGACGTCATCCTCTACCGGCAGCAGGCGCTCGACGACGCCGTCAAGCATCCCGATGCCGTGCGTGCCCTGTACGACCTGGCGGTCGAGACACTGCAAGAGGAGAAGAAGATCTGGAGCTGGCATGGGTACACCCCGGAGATGAACCTCCACCACGCCCTCAACGTCCTGCAACTCCTCACCCGCAAGCTCCGGATCCTGCGTCAGAGGGCGTCGGAGAATGCCGAACGCTTCAGCTCGCCGGCCTTCCGGCGCCTGTTCGCCATGCTCCTCGAGGAACTCGACGACAGGTATTTCGGGGAGATCGAGGAGCAGCTCGAGCGGCTGCGCTTCCGGCGGGGCGTGCTGGTGAGCGAGGGTCTGGGCAGGGGGAGCTCGGGGGTCGGGGTCGTCCTGCGCCGCCCGCTCGGCGCGCGGCGGGGCTGGCTCCGGCATGTCCGGGAGCGCGGCGATCCGCGTCTCAAGTTCGAGATCTCTCCCCAGGACGACGGTGGGCACGCGGCCCTCGACGAGCTTCGCGCCCGCGGCATCAACCTGGTGGCCAACGCGCTCTCCCAGTCGAGCGATCACGTTCTGAGTTTCTTCACCCAGCTACGGGCCGAGCTTGCCTTCTACGTCGGCTGCCTCAACCTGCACGCCGAGCTCGAGCGGCGCCGGTATCCGACCTCGCTTCCCGCCCCACACCAAGCCTCAGCCCGGATCCTCGCCGTGGCGGGGCTGTACGACGTGGTCCTGGCGCTGACCATGCCAACCAGGGTCGTAGCCAACGACCTGACGGCCGATGGGAAGGGGCTGCTGCTGATCACCGGTGCCAACCGGGGGGGCAAGTCGACCTTCCTGCGCAGCCTGGGACTGGCTCAGCTGATGATGCAGGCGGGGATGTTCGTTCCCGCCACCTCGTTCTCGGGCGACATCGCCAGCGGTGTCTTCACCCACTTCATGCGTGAGGAGGACGAGACGATGACACGGGGCAAGCTCGACGAGGAACTCGATCGCATGAGCCGGGTCGTCGATCTCATCGGGCCGCGGGCGTTGCTGCTCTGCAATGAGTCCTTCGGCTCGACGAATGAGTGGGAGGGAGCGGACATCGGCGAGCAGGTCGTCCGTGCCCTGACCGACGCCGGTGTCAGGGTGGTCCTGGTGACCCACGTCTACGAGCTGGCGCGGCGGCTCAGCGGCGACTCAACGGACGGCGTCCTCTCCCTGCGGGCCGAGCGGCTGCCCGACGGCACTCGCACCTTCAAAGTGCGCGAGGCGACGCCGCTGCCGACCAGTTTCGGCAACGACATCTACGAGGCTGTCTTCGGCTGCGTCAACCCTCCAGCTGAGGCAGAGGGGACGCCGGTCTGAGCCTCGGCACGAGGGAAGGTCTCCCTGCCGGCGACCGCAACGAGGATCAGGGTTACCACGACCGGCAGGGCGACCTCCTCGGGAGGCGCGCGCCGACGTTCCGTCCTCCGCCCACCGGAGGCGGACGACCCGAATGTGCGCGGCGCCGCCCGTTTCGGGCGGGCGGCCGCCGCGACGATCGACCATGACCCGAGGTCCAGATCAGAAGCGCACCGGACGGCAGAAGGCCGTCTTCCCCGCGTAGCGGGCGCTGGCGCCCAACTGCTCCTCGATGCGCATGAGCTGGTTGTACTTCTCCACCCGCTCGCCACGACAGGGCGCTCCCGTCTTGAGGTGACCCGTGTCCAGCGCCACGGTCATGTCGGCGATGAAGCTGTCCACGGTCTCCCCGGAGCGGTGGGAGACGAAGGCGCCCCAGCCGTGGAACTGCGCGAGCCGTGTGGCGGCGATGGTCTCGGTCAGGGTGCCGATCTGGTTGAGCTTGATCAGGGTTGAGTTGGCGATGTCCTCCTCGATGGCACGGGCGATGATGGCCGGATTGGTGCAGAAGATGTCGTCGCCGACCAGCTCGATGGTGGCGCCCAGCGTGCGGTTGAGGACCTTCCAACCCTCCCAGTCGCCCTCGGCCAGACCGTCCTCCAGGAGGCAGATCGGGTAGTCCGCCACCATCGACTCGTAATAGGCCACCATCTCCTCGCTGCTGAGCTTCCGGCCCTCCGTCTTCAAGTCGTACTTCCCGTCGTGGAAGAACTCACTGGAAGCCGGGTCCATGGCGATCCCCACGTCCTCACCGGGTCGGAGCCCGGCCTTCTCGATGGCCGCGACGATCAGGTCCAGGGGCTCGCGATTGGACTTCACATGGGGTGCAAAGCCACCCTCGTCCCCGACCCCCACGGTCAGAGCCTTCTCGATCAGGATTCCCTGCAGGGCTCGATAGATCTCGCTGCTCCAGCGGACCGCTTCGTGGAAGTCGGCAGCGCCGTATGGAGCGATCATGTACTCCTGGATATCCGCCCCCTGGCCGTGAGCGTGCACCCCGCCGTTGAGGATGTTCATCATCGGCACCGGCAGCCGGGTCGCCCCCGGGCCACCGAGATACTGGTACAGCGGATGCCCGCTGGCCTCGGCCGCAGCGCGGGCGCAGGCCATCGAAACGCCGAGGATGGCGTTGGCGCCGAGGCGGCTCTTGTTGGGTGTCCCGTCCAGGGCGATCATCCCGGCGTCGACCTCGGCCTGGAAGCTGGCGTCCATCCCGGTCAGGCCGGGAGCGATCGTCTCCTCGACCGCGGCAACGGCGCGCAGGACCCCTTTCCCGCCGTAGCGGTGCGGATCGCCATCGCGCAGCTCCACCGCCTCGCGACTGCCCGTGGATGCCCCGGACGGTACACCGGCGCGGGCCCTGATCCCGCAGGCCAGATCCACCTCCACCTCCACGGTGGGGTTTCCGCGCGAATCGAGGATCTCGCGCCCATGGATTCGAGTGATGGTGCTGTCCACTTCGTTCCTCCCGTACCGTCAGGTACGTTCACACTGAAATCGTTCACTCCCAGACGTGCTGCCGGGAGCGTCAACCAACATCGTTTTCGCGGGCATGCTCGGAACTCCGCTGTGAAGCCGGGCGGGACGGACGCGCGCGCTCATCGCCACGTGCTCGCCACCACGGGTCGGGTGCGGGCCAGACCGGCTGACCAGGGTCGCTGGCACCCAACCACCAGACGGGTCTGAAATTCGGGGCCCGGGCCTCCAGAGCGTGTCCACAATCTTCCACCGTTCAAGCGTCGGTAGAAGCCATCAGCCACACGGCACTGCGGAGGCGGGCCTCATCGCCCCTACGGGCAAGTCTACCTCCGCTGGCACCCGAGGCCGGCTCGAAGGGATCCGGTCGCCCCCTGGCAACTCAGAGATCAGCAGGCGGGCTGGTATCCTGTCGCCATCCCAGCGTCGAGGAGCGGGTGACGAGGTGTCCCCCGCCGTCGACGCGCCGGCGATGGGTCTCGCCGCCACCGGCCGTCCAGCCTGATGGGCCCTGCCAGAACAACCTGATGGGAACCCACCCGATGACGCGTGACGGTCTCCTGAGCGGCCTGAGGAGCCTGGCCGAGTTCGATCTCCTCCCGCTGGAGGAGCGCCGCCTCGCCGCCGAGGCCGCCGGCAAGCTCGCCGACTCGGTCGTCTACGTCGCCGTCATCGGCGAGTTCAAGCGGGGCAAGAGCAGCCTGATCAACGCCCTTCTCGGTGATGAGGTCCTCCCCACCGGCGTAACCCCGGTCACCGCGGCGCCCACCCTGGTGCGGTCCGGTGACGTTGCCCGGGCGATGGTCCGACTGGTGGACGAGGCCGAGTTCCCGATAGCGCTGGTGGAGCTGCCCGACTACATCACCGAGGCGGGCAACCCGCGCAACAGCCGCGGTGTCCGCGAGGTGGTGGTCGAGCATCCCTCACCGCTGCTCGGGCCCGGGATCGTGCTGGCGGACACCCCGGGGACCGGCAGCCTCCATGCACACAACACCCAATCCACAGTGGCCTTCCTGCCCCGGGTGGATGTCGCCCTGCTGGTGCTGAGCGTCTCCGCGCCACTCTCCGAAGCGGAGGGTCGTCTGCTCACCGCGGTCGGGGAGACCGCCGCCCGCGCCGCCATCTGTCTCAACAAGGTCGACCTCCTGAGCGCGGAGGAGCTGACCGAGTCGCTCGACTTCGTCGCCGCTCAGATCGAAGCCCTGACCGGCGGCCTCAGGATGCCGGTCTTCCCCGTCTCGGCGCGAGAGGCCGCCCGAGGCGACGACGGTGGCCTCGGCGCCCTGCGCAGATTCCTCTCCGATGTCGTCATCGGCGAGCGCGAGCAGGTCGTCAACGCCCGAGCCCGGAAGGTCGCCGACGGCCTCATCAATCTGGCAGACGCGGCCATCCGGCTCGAGCGCGCTGCGTCGTCCCGGCCGGCGGGAGAGGCGAAAGCCGCGCGCGCCGCTTTTGCCAGAGCCCAGGCGGCGCTGACGACCGACGCCGGTGAGGCGGTGACCCTTCTCCTCGCCGCCTGCCGCCGCACCGAGACCGAGGTCATCGAGCCCCGCGCCCAAGAGCTCCGGGACAGCCTGGCACCCGCGCTACTCGCGGCATCGGACGAGGCGTGGCTGCCAGCCCTGGACCGGGCAGCTCCGAGATGGGCCCGAGCGGTCGAGACTGAGCTCTCCGCCTCTCTGGCCGATCCCCTCACTCGTCACGCCGACCGGCTTCAGGAGCGAGTGGAGCGCTTCGTTCAGAGCGCGGGAGCGGCCTTCGGGGTCGACCTGCCGCCTCCGCCCGACTTCCGCCAGGATCTGAGCATCCCGCCCATCCGGATCGAGACCGTGGATGAGCCGGGGGCGGTTGCGATGGGGATCCGCCAGCTGCGGCAACACCTGCCTGGCGCCCTCGGGCACCGCTGGCGAGAGCGCGACCGGAAGAAGCGCGCTGGGGAGGATGCTGATCGGCTCGCCGGGCGGCTGCGCTACGCGTCGGTCCAGGCTGTCGACACAGCGGCGCGGGCATGGGCGCGTGACATCGACAGCGGTTGGCGTGCGCTCAGCGACTCTTTAGGAAGCGCAGTGATCCGAGCTGAGCAGGCCGCCGGCTCCAGCACCGAGAACGCGTATCTCATGGACATGACCGCGCAGATCGCCGCCATCCGGGAGGCGATGAGCGAGACGGCCGATCGGGCGGAGCCCAGTCCAGCACGAGCACCCGCATCCGGTCAGGCACCGATCGCTTGAAGCGTTAGCAGTCTTGACGCATAGGCGCCAAGTCGCTCGGGACCACCCACAATCACACCCAGTCTTAGTTGGTGTCGGCGTGGACATGGCACCAAGGGTGCTGTACTCGGTCGAACGTGGGGCGATGATGCGCACCATGAGGCTGATACGCCTCGTTCACCTTGGTCACGGGGCGTCTAGGTTCGTCCACCTCCCGGGCCCGGGCAGAACGGGCACCCGATGGTGGGGTAGCCGCAGGGTCGCGTCCTGGCTTGGGGCCGCCCGAACGGAGGAGTTCTTGGATGGTCGACCCGGTGACCGATACCAGATCCGAGATGCAAACCATGTGGACGCGGGCCCTGCTCGGGGTTCAGCCCAGGTGGGGTCGGGACTTCGACGACCTCTCGAATGAATGGCGCCGCCTCTTCGCGGAGGTCTTGGGGACATTCCTCCTGGTGCTGGCAGCAGCAGGGGGGCCGGCGGTGGCGGCCTTTAGTCACGGCGCCATCAGCCGCGTCGCGTACGTATCCGCGCCCGGCCTGATGGTGATGGCGGTCATTCTCTCCATAGGCCTGATCTCAGGCGCCCACCTGAACGCGGCTGTCACCCTTGCGTTCGCGCTCCGCCATGAGTTTCCGTGGAAACGCGTTCCCGGCTATTTGATGGCCCAGGTCGTGGGATCGGTGCTGGCCTGCCTACTGCTGTGGGTCCTTGTCGGGAAGGTCGGCCTGCTGGGAGCAACCGAGCCGGGACGCGGGGTAGGCGATCTCCAGGCGATGGTGATGGAGGCGGTCCTGACCTTTGGCCTGGTGACCGTGATCCTGGGGACAGCCTCTGGGGCCCAGAATGTTGGACCGCTCTCAGCCTTGGCAGTGGGGGGCTATGTCGCGCTGGGCGGCCTCTGGTCCAGCCCCATCAGCGGAGCATCAATGAACCCCGGGCGGTCCTTCGGTCCCGATCTCGTGATGGAGGACTTCTCTCACTTCTGGCTATACGTAGTCGGACCCATGCTGGGCGCTCTGCTGGCCGTGGGGGCAGCCCGCGCGCTGCGGGGCAGAGGGGGAGGCGCGATCGCGGAGCGCGCCGCCCAGGGAACCCTGAGCACACCCTCGCGTGGAGGGGTGGCCAAGTCCCCTCGGCTGGACAGCCAGGAGTGACTCTTGCAGGGCAATATGGGCCCCACGCGGTCGCGGGAGCGAACGAGTCTCCTCAAGGGTTCTACCTCCGCTACCGCGCGGTGCACTGCCGCCAGCCGTCCGGAGCCGCACTGATGAGCCTCTGGCCGAGCAGGCGTCAGCTGCCGGATAGCCCGCCCCAACCCGCCCGATCCGGACACCTTCGCTCGAAGTCGTGAATGTCGCTGGGGACTCAGCTGCCGGGCGTGACCGCATCCAATCGGCGCCGAACCTCCGACGTGTTCACGCCGAGAGCGCCCAGCAGCACCGCCGCAGGATCTGGTGGTTGGAGGGTGAGGATCTGGGCCAGCACCTGCTGGGCCGTGACCGGGAGCCTCCGACGGTTGCGATTAGACGCTTCCTCAAGCACTTTCTTCGCCGCGGGCGCCATGCGGAGGCGATCTCTTTGCGCGATGTCTCTGATCCTCGGCTTCTTCGGCACCGCGCGCATCGGCAGTGGAGGAGCGTCGGCGCCGGACCCCAGACCCAGGGCGACCAGGGCCTCGTGATCGAGTGACTCAAGGGCCTGTCGAGCTTGCTCCAGGCTCACGCCCAACACGGCTTCGATCGAGGCCAGGTTCGGGACAAAGGACTGAGGGATCATTGGACCTCCATGGGCTTTGTGCGGGACCGTGCGTCCTCGCCGTCACCCATGTTCCGGATCCACGTCACCCTCAACGTCACCCTGACCAGTACTGGCCCGTGCCCTGGGGAACTCGGGACGAGAGGACGTCACCCTCACCCTGGCCAAATTGACAGAGATCGAAATGCGTAAGGACCGTGACCGCGACGGGGAGCCCCTAGGTGGTCTGTTGAGCCTTCAGGGCTGGGAAGCGGATGTTGTCACTAGGAGCTAAACAGACGCAAGCGAAACTGCATCACTTATGGCTCCTTAGCTTCGTCCAGCTTTAGCAGCGCCGTCCGAGCGTCTCGGTCCAGTCAACCGCTCGGGTTGTCCGCAACTGGAAGGAGGATCGGAACGGGTGAGGCTGCGGCAGCACTCTGGCGAATCACTTCCCCCTTCACCATGCCTGGGTCAGGAGGCACCTGCTTCGAAAGGAGCTGACGACAAGCAGTTGTGGGTGCTTTAGGGCAGGCCGCTGGTGGACAGGCTGAATGCCGTCACGAGGTAACCGACCGCAAGCGCGAACGTGACGATTGCCCCCACCATCTCGGGCGGCGGATCGCCGGCACGTCGATGGTAGATCAGGGCACCGATCATCAATAGGCCGGCTCCGATGCCGGCGGCCAGGCCGAGCGGTCTCCAGCCGAGTCCGACCAGGATGCCTGCTGCTGCGGCCGTCTCGAGGAGGCCGATGAGTCGATACCGGGGCCACGGAATTCCGAATCGTTCGGCCCCTTGACGCATTCGTTCCATGCCGGCGAGCTTGGCGGCGCCCGCAGCGACCAGCACGACCACAAGCAACCCGGTCAAAATGTAGAAGGCCAGCGCCATTACCGGGTCCCCTGATCTAGGTCTTCCGCGCTAAACGATCGGTGAGAGGCGAGCGCGCGCCCATGCGATCGGGCGGTCGCCTCCGCCTCCCCCCGCATCTGCGCGGCCAGATCCCGGAACTCGTCCAGAGCTGGGTTGACCCCCACCAGGGTGAACTCCGCCTCGACGGTGCGAACATCGAGTTGCCACACGTCCTCGAGGATGCGCCTCATCCATGGGGTGGCGTGGTCCCACCCCTCACGAGGTGTTCCGGCCCTGTAGGCGCCACCTCGGACAGTCACAAGTACTGCCGGCTTGCCGATGAGGGCCGGGGCCCCACCCGCGGCCATCCGGGGGTCGGTGGTAACCAGATCCACGTAGGTCTTGAAGTGCTGCGAGACGCCGAAGTTGTAGAGCGGCACAGCGAACAACAGCGCGTCCGCCTCCACCAGTTCGTCCACCAGGGCGGCGGCCATCCCAATGGCATCGATCTGGGCCTGCGCGCGTTTGTCCTCTGGGGTAAAGCCGGCATAGGCGGCAGAGGCCCAGGCATCAGAGGGCAACGGCTCGGTGCCGATAGAGCGGCGGACAATTCGACTCTCAGGATGCACGTCGGTCCACTCGTACTCGACGAGATCGGCGAGCTGGCGGCTGTGGGATCCGTGCGTGCGGATGCTGGCATCGAGGCGGAAGAGGTTCATGGACGGCTCCTTGGGATCGGATATCGGTGCTGAGGGGCTGCTACCAGCGCGGCAACCATTTGGCGAGAGGCAAGCAGAGGTCGTTGGTACTGAGAAAGAGGAGCGTTTGCGGTGATGGCCCAACCAACGTCCGTCGGTGGTGCGACCCACCCTGCTCCATCACCTGGCTGGACTCCTACGCGCACTTCGGGTCTGTACTCTTCGGAAGGCGCCAGAGTTCGTCCGTTCCAAGCCGGATGTCTCTCCGACGACAGTTGCGATGTCGATGTCGTGTGTAGTCCGCCCCATGATCTTGGGGTAGGGCCGCGGGTTGGGGACGACATGGCCGCCTCCCTCCACCGAGAAGAGGACGACAGGTGGGTGCCCGTCTTGGCGAAAGTCAGTGCGGTGAACCGACGTCTTGTGCGACTTCGGGACGTGGTGAAGAGTCGTCGTCACGGGCTGAGCGGTGATGCCGTTCCGGTTCGAGAAATAGGCTGCCGTCTCGGGAGCAGACAGGCCGAGGCCACGAGGACGGAAGCCCCACAGGCTCGCCATTCCTCCGCCGAACGGAACCAGGCGATCGCGGGTGCCATGAATCAGAACCACCGGGATCGGGACAGGCACCTCCTCGGACGCGACGAAATTGTCCGAGACCGGCTGAGTTGCCGAGACGATAACGGCTCCGGCGAGCAGTTCCGGTGCATGATGTATCAGGCGAATCACCATTTGGCCTCCGGCGGAGTACCCGAGACCGATCACTCGATTGCGGTCGACCTTGCTCGGTCCGACGAGTTGGTCGACGACGGCGCGGGAAAATGAGACGTCGTCAATGCCATCTCGCCGCGACGGAAAGTCGGAGTCGCGGCGGGCATCGTTCCAGTTCCCCCGATAGCCGTCGAGATAGACGACGACCGCATCGCCGCCAGCCACAAGTCCATCGAGCGAACCGCCGATGGCCTTGTGGAACCCGGCCGCGGTCTGGTTGGAGCCGTGGAAGGCGAGGACCACGGCGGCCCCATCACGGATGTTGCTGGGCTCGACTACGAGGGCCTTCCGCGGCTGACCTCCGACATCCAAGTTCAGCTCATGGGCCTGCATATCTGTGAACACTTCACACATTGTACAGGAACGCGTGAAGAGTTCAAGCGTATATCATTCGACCATGGCCCCTCGAGCTCCTCAGTCAGATGGAAATGAGGCTGCGTTCGCGGTGGTCGAAGCGATCTTCTCGCTTCATCAGCAGTTGCTCGCCGAGGTTTCCTCCCTGCTCGCTGACCTCGGGCTCTCGCCTGCGCTCGCCGATACGCTTCGGAAGCTCGAGCCGGATCACTCTGTCTCTCGTCGGGAGCTAGCAGACCGACTCCACTGCGACCCTTCAAACGTCACGTTCCTCGCTGACCGACTGCGAGAACGGGGATTCGTTGCCTCAAGAACGGACGCCCATGATCGCCGTGTTCGAGCGCTCACCCTGACGGCAGCGGGTATGAAAGCCCGAAGCACCCTTGCCGATGGGCTGTCGATGGCCCTGCAGCGCAGTGGGCTCAAAGGGGAGCAGCTCCGTCAGCTTTCCGCACTGTTATCCTCCGCCACGGAAGCCAACCAGTGTGAGGAGGCACTCGAACGCTGAATGTTCGTGAAGCGCGCTCCATTATCCGCAACAGCTCATCGAGCTGGCTGGACAACGTTCGCATGGGCCTTCTTGAACTCGCTTGGTCCACTTGCTTCGCCACCCGTGCTTCAGGTCAGCACTTGCTTCAAGGATCAGTAGCAGCTCCGGAAGCAATAGGGCGGGTAGTAGGACCGATGAGGTGCTCGCGTGTCGCTGTCGGTACGGAACAACCTCTACGTGTCTTCGCGAGCGAGCTGGTCGCGCGGGCGTCGCTACGGGCGGATCGTCACGCCGCCGAGGCACTCAGGATAGCCAGGCTCTCGGCGCCGACCAAAGGCAGTGATGACCAGCCGAGGATCGTTGGCGAGCGGCCGGAAAGGTGACTGACCTCGCTGATCCAGCGTTGTTCCGGGCCAGCCCTGGCCTGCAGTATCGGGTCGGTGGTGGCTCAGCGCGGCGGGGTCAGACGCTCGGCCTGGCCGCCATGGTCGGGCCCGCGCCGGTGACGTTGGGGGCTCGGTTATCCCGCATGGTGAGCTTGCCCTTGGTGATGACCGCGGTGCGCGGAGCCCGGCGCGCCACCTTGGTGTCGTGGGTGACCAAGACGAGGGTCATGCCGCGCTGCTTCCAGAGTTTCTCCATCAGCCCGACGATCTCCAGGCTGGTCACCTCGTCGAGATTGCCGGTCGGCTCGTCGGCGAGGATCACCTTTGGTTCCTTGACGAGCGCTCGGGCGATGGCGACCCGCTGCTGCTCGCCACCCGACATCTCCGACGGGAAGTGGCCGACGCGGTCGCCCAGCCCCACCTCGGTGAGGGCGGCCACCGAGCGGGAGCGCCGCTCCGCGGTCGGGATGCCGAGCGGTACCAGGGCCGCCTCGACGTTCTCCTCGGCGGTGAGGGTGGGCAGCAGGTTGTAGTTCTGGAAGATGAATCCGAAGTTCTGGGCGCGCACATCGACGAGCTGGGACTCGGGCATCGCCCCCAGGTCCTTGCCGTCGAAGATGATCTTCCCGGAGGTCGGCTTGTCCAGGGCGCCGAGCATGAGCAGGAAGGTGGTCTTGCCATGCCCAGTCAGCCCCTGGACGGTCATGAACTCGCCGTCCGGGATGTCGAGGTCCACACCGTTCAGGGCGGCGACCTTGCCTCTTCCCTTGGGGTAAACCCGAGAGAGCTTCTTGAGTTCATACATGACGGGTCTCCACGTAGGGGGCATCCTGGGCTCCGGTTGGAGCCGGAGGCATGGCGGGGGCCGGCGCTGCGGCCAGGGCCGAAGGTGTCACGGGTGTGATCAGGGTCAGCGGACTACTCGGCACGTCGCCGCCCACCCTATTCGGTGCGCCGGAGGGCGACGGCGGGCTGCAGGCGGGCGGCTCGCCAGCCGCCGATGGCTCCGGCGATGATCGCCCCCACGATGGCCAGACCAACCGCCACGACGATCACCTCGAGGCTGAGCGGAGCGGTCGGATGCAGGGTCACGGTGTGGTTGCCCGTGGCGAAGGTGCGCGCGAATCCGGCAGGAGCGCTCGAGAATGCCCCGGGAGAGGAGCCTCCGAAGAAGCCGCCGCCGCCACCGCCTGGGAAACCGCCCCCGCCGCTGACGCCCGAGGGAGCCGAGCTGCCCAGCCCGGTCGCCCCGACCGTGGCCGTCAGTGGCCCCGAGATCTTGGTGACCACGAAGGCCCCGAGCACGCCGAGCCCGATGCCGACCGCCCCGCCCACGATGCCCTGGACCAGCGTCTCACCCATCACCTGGCCGACGATCCGGCGGCTGTGCCAGCCGATCGCCTTGAGGGTCCCGAACTCCCGCACCCGGCGGGTGACTGAGGCGATGGTGAGCAGCACCGCCAGGACGAAGGCGGCCAGCAGCACGGCGATGGAGAGCCCGAGCCCCAACGAGTTGGCCAGGTTGGAGGCGGTGCTGAGCGAGCCCGAGATGTTGCTGGCCTCATTCGAGGCGCTCGTCACAGTGACCGACGGAAGCGCCTTCTGGATCTCGGTCTGCACCGCCGAGATGTCGTTGGCTGTGTCGGCGGTGACGTAGATGGTGTTGACGTCATTGCTGTCGCCGGTCAGCGACTGGGCCTCGCTCAGGGGAATGTAGATGTCCGCCCCGTCGGTTTCGGTGACCGAGATCACCCCGAGCACCGTGAAGGTGGTGCTGGAGATGCTGATGGTGGAACCGGCCTTGAGCGAGTTCTGCTTGGCGTACGCGCTGCTCACCAGGGCGAGGGTCTGGTCCGAGCTACCCCCCGACTGGACGTCGGTGAACCATTGGCTGACCACCGACGCCCCCGAGGAGATGTTGGGCCCGCTGAGCAGGCCCAGGCCCGGCTCGCTGGGGTCGATCCCATCCACGCTGAAGGTGGAGATTCCGAACCCGCTGCCGGAGGAGCTGGGGCTGGCCGAGGCTGTCGCCGTGGGCGTGGGCGTGGGCGTCGGGGTGGCGCTGGCTCCCGGGCCGAAGCCGCTGAAGGTCCCGGTGATGTGGACGGAGTTGAGCGCCAGCGCGCCGGTCGCGCCGGCGACGCCCTTGAGGTTCGAGATCGAGCTCACGTCGCTGGCGGCGATGGTGGTCAGGCCACCAGCAGAGGTCAGGTTGTCCTGGGCGAAGCTCTGTCCCGCCTGGGCGCTGCTCGGCGGAGTGCCGCTGAAGCGGAACCCGCCCCCAGTTCCGGCGGTCGCCGGCTTGGTGACGGTGAGGTCGGTGCCCACTCCATAGAGAGAGGAGAGCACCTGGCCCTGGGCGTCCTTGATGCCAGAGGCGTACGACGTGACGGTGACGACGAGGCCCACCCCGAGGGCGAGGCCGATGGCCACCAGGGCGGCGGAGCGCGCGCGGCGCCGGAGTTCGCGTCCGAGATAACGAAAGTACAAGCCTGTGCTCCTGTCGTCCAGTCTGCTGTCGGATCGCGATATCGTCCGCCGCCAACCTTTCGCCCACGTTACCGGGCGGGCGGGTCGGCTCCCGGCCTGCATATGAATCGCGCCGGCGCGGGCCCGCTCGATGGACGGGCAGAGTGGTCAGAGCCTCCTTCGTCGTCAGGTCCTGGTGTTAACGTTCATGAAGCTTTCATTGCTCAACGAGCACGGGAACTGGCGGTGCTCGGCGCATCATCGGTGCGTGCTCCGTGGTGGCCGCGTGGAGCCGGAAGGCGAGCCGCCACCGCCCTGATGGCAGATGATCTTTGAGCGATCACCGAGGGACTTATGGACACGGCTGGCTCGGCCACCGGTCGGGTTGGGATCTCATCCTGGATAGCCACCAGTCCGGATAGCGCTTCGGGGTCGGCCTCGGGGCGCGAGGCTCGCGCAAGACAGTCAGCCGATTCCGGAGGGGTCCATCACAGAGGCGACCATGTCATCGCGCAGCCAGACGATCTCCGAGCCCGACTCGCCGACCTCCTGATAGGCGTCGTTCAGAACCGAGTTGATCTCCGGGTCGGCCCGCCTGGCCGAGCCCTCGGTGATGACAATCTCCGGATCGAGGTCGGCGACCTTCTGAGCCACCGGCCCGTCGTTGCCGAGGAGGACCTCGTCGTTGTAGATGGGTGGCGTCGGTAGGAGCAGCTGGAGATCGTTTAGCTCATAGAGCCAGGCGTCCGCCGACCAGACCACCGCCGAGCTGCCGTCCAGCCCGTGAGCCTTGACCCACACCGCCACCGCACGGTCCTCGGAGACCCGGTAGTCGAACTGATCCTGATAGGACGTGAGTGACTGCCCGCGGGTCAGCGTCGCGAAGGCACCGGCGTAGTAGGTGGCGAGGTTGTGATTGCCAACCGCCAAGACCGGGGACCAGTCCAGGCCGGTCGGGGCGGCTCCCACCAGGGCGAGGCCGGCGGCGGCGATGAGACCGGCGTCGGCGAGGCGCCGCGAGCTCGGGGCTCCGGCCGGCAGCCGCAGGCTCACGCCAAGGCTGCTGACGGCCAGTGCGGTCGGGACCAGCGAGGGCAGCAGGTAATGGGGATAGGGCTCCCCGGCCACTGCCGGCACGAGGAGGGCCACTGCGGCCCAGACCCAGAGAGCCCAGCAGATCTCGCGGTCCCGGCGGCGCAGCCAGGCCCCGGACACGACCACGGCCAGCACGACGAGCGCAAAGACGGCGCTGATCGGGATCGGGATCGGCAGGCTCCAATGACCGGCACCCAGTACCTGCGCCTGGATGCACGGGACCCAGTATCCGACCAGGGCGTAGGCGACCTTCCCCCCTCCCGCGCTGACGATGGCGAGGATCAGCCAGGCCACGGTGAGGCAGGCAACGGTGGCGACGTACAACGCGACCCGGCGCCAGCTGGCCCGACCCGCAGTCGCCAGGATCAGGCCGAAGGCGCAGGCATCGGCAAGCGCCGTCTGCTGGTAGGCAATCCCCACCGCCGCCAGCGCGCCGACCGCGACCGGCCAGAGCGGCCATCGGCGGGTGTCCGGGGCGGCGACCCGGGTGAGTAAGAGCGCCCCCGCCCAAGCCATGGGGGCGATGAGCAGGCTCTCGGGGAGGATCAGCTCGGCGTCGAGCAGGGGGGTGCCGAGCATGACCGCGGCGAGGACCAGGGCGACCACGGCGCGCCGGCGGCCGAGGAGGCGGTCCCCGGCGTAGGCGATGGCCAGCAGGGTGAGCACGCCGGTCAGGAAGGTGAGGGTGTGGAGGGCCGCTTCGCTGGTTCCGAGGAAGCGGATGACGGCGGCGACCGTCCAGATCTGAAGGGGCGGCTTGTTGGTCCAGATCTGGGAGTAGAGGACCTTGCCCTCGAGGAGCGCACGAGCCGTCGTGACGTAGCCGGCCTCGTCCGTGTACCAGTGGGGCTCGAGGAACGAGGGGATGCGGAGAACGGAGTACAGGGCGAGGGGCCCGATCAGCCAGACACGGCCGCGGAGCGGGAAGGGGGGGAGACGGCTCGCCGCCGCGCGACATCGTCCCTTCGGAGCCGCCGCCACTGCCGTCCTCCGTCCTGGCGGCCGCCTCCGCGACCCTGCTCTGTCCAGCGTCCGAGGACGCGTGGTGTATCGTCCGCCGCCAACCTGTCGCTCGCGTTACTGGGCGGGCGGGTCGGCTCCGCGCCTGCATATGAATCAGCGCCGGCTCTGCCGCTCGATGGGTGGGCAGAGCTGTCAGAGCCTCCTTCGCCGTAAGGCCCTGGTGTGAACGTTCATGAAACTGGCTCAGAGTTTCGCTCCCAGGAGTTCCGCCGGGCAGTCCAGGCCACCAGCGCGCAGCAGCGCTTTATCCGCGCCGGTCGGCCCCAGACCAACGGCTGCGCGGAGCGAATCCAGCGGACCATCCTCGAGGAGCACTGGCGACCCAGCTTCGTCCGCTACCGCCTCTGGGGGCAGAAGACTCCCGACGATCACGGTAAACATGACGCCGAAGAACAGAAGCAACCAATCTTTCCGGCCGATGCGACCAGCGGCTGTTTTGGCGGCGTCGAACTTCGCCTCAAACTCCACCACCTGCGCACTGGACAGCGCGCAGGTGTCTTCGCGAACTCGATAATCTCTCGGAGCCGCACGGCTATCTCAGCTTGCTCATCCAATGTGAATGGCGTGTTGTCGACATCAACGAAGCGAGCCCCGGTGAGGATCTCCCCGTCACGTTCAAGGTCGGCCCAGAGGTCGGGCGTGTCGACGTCGCGCTTGACTTCGTCGGCCCACCGCCGAACAAGCTCCTCGACCTTCGCCCAGCTGAAGGCTTCGGACTCTCTCGCGGGATTGTCACCGACGATCACCTTCGCCGTTGTGAAGGGGCGGGGCGCATTGCTGGCACGACACTCCTCGACATCATCGCGGGGCATGGGCCCGCGACCGGCCTCCACCTGGTGCCCACGCGGTTTGCGATCCGCGAGTACTGCGGCTGCAATGCCGGAGCGGCGCTCATCAGCGTGAACTCCCGCAGCGGGATGAGAACCCATCAGCTAGTCTGGTGAGATGGAGAGTGATCAGGCGCCTCGCCCTGATGACGCGCTGCATCCGGTCCGGCGGCTGAGGCGAGAGCGGAGCGGCCGGACGGGCTTCCCGAGCGGGGGCTGGAGCCCGCCCGGCGCGGCACCGTCGGCAGCCGTCTCCTCGGGCGTCGAAACCCCGGTCAAACGCAGATCGCGGCTGCCCCTGGCCATCGGTCTGGCACTCGTGCTGGCGGTGTCCGGAGCCTGGAGTGCCCTCGCCCTCCACGGGCAGCCGCCGGCTGCACCCACACCCGTGACGAGGGCATCCGCCCCCATCCCGGCCCAAACCCCCGCCGACGCCATCGGAAATCTGCGCATGTTCAGCCGCACCACCGGGTGGGCTCAGCGCATCGACGACGCGGCGGTCCTCCATACCACCCAGGGGGTGCTGCGCTGGAGCGTTGCCTCACCGCTCACGCCGGAGACGGTCATCGCCGTTTCGTACGTCGACGCCGAGACGGCGCAGGCGCTGACCGTCCCTGTCAACGCCAACGGGCAGACCACGATCCAGTCGTGGTCGACCAGCGACGGGGGCGCCACCTGGAGCGCCGCGGGAAGCTTCGCGGTGCTCGGCTTCTCCCCCGGGCTCGTCGGGGCGCTCGACTTCGTGGATCCTCTCCATGGCTGGTTCTCCCAGCTCCAGGACGACCCCGGGGTCACCGGCACCGCGCTCTACGACACCGTGGATGGCGGCGCCCGCTGGAGCCAGATCGCCGTCGTCGGCACGACGGGCCCGGCGGACGCTCGGCAGAAGGGACCGCCCCCGGTCGGCTGCGTCCAGCTCACCGCAGCCTTCATCAGCGCCACCACCGGCTGGCTGACCGGGACCTGCTCGAGCGGCCCGCCACCCCTTTACGTCAGCCACGACGGAGGGCTCAGCTGGACGTACCAGCCGCTCGCGCCCATCCCGGGAAGCCCCTGGGGGGAGAAGTCCTCCCCTCCCACCTTCACCTCGGCGGAGGACGGCACCTTGCTCACCGAGGATCCGGGGGAGTCGCCCGTCAGCGTGGGACTTTTCGCCACCACCGACGGCGGGCAGACGTGGTCGCTCCGCTACTCCGGTTCGGGCCGGCGTTCAGCTGCGACTTCGTGGACTCGCACCACGGCTGGCTGTCCATGTTCTCTTCCCACGGCACCACCGCCGCCGCTCCCGACCTCTATGTCACCGGCGACGGGGGAAGCACCTGGTCGATGCTGTCCGCCTTCCCCTACGTCGGGGTGGACCTCGACTTCCTCACCGTTGGGACGGGGTGGGCTTCCACCGCTCCCAACCAGTTCGGCGAAGGCGCCAGCTACCTTGTGGAGACAGACGACGGGGGCCGCAGCTGGAAAGCGCTGAGTCCCCGCCTCTCGCCCCCCTCCCCGCCGTCCTGACCGCGGCCTTTGCTCGCTCGACGGGGCCCAGCCGTATTGACGTATAGCCGTGAAGCCGTCAGAATGGGCTCATGGCGATGGCTCGACGCAAGACCACCGTTTATCTCGATGAGGACGTCTTGCGCGCCTCGAGGGTGTTCGCAGCCCGCACGGGTCAGCACGAGTACGAGATCGTGAACGCTGCGCTGCGCAGTTTCCTTGGTCTAGCCGCGGTCGAACGGGTCTGGGAGCGAAGCCAGCTCACGGACGAAGGAGCGGCAGCGCTCGCCTACGGTGAGCTCCGAGCGATGCGTCGGGAGGCCGGTGGCGGCACCGCCGGCTAGGGCTCTCCGGGTCGTCCTCGACCCCGGCGTGCTCATTTCCGCCCTCCTCTCCCCCCGCGGCACGCCGGCTCGCCTCTACCTCCTCTGGCTCAGCGGCGAGTTCGAGTTGGTGGCCTGCCCCCACCTGATCGAGGAGCTGGAAGGCGTCCTTCGCCGCCCGAAGTTTCGTGATCTGGTGACACGGGACGAGGTCGACGAGTTCGTCGACGTCATCCGCCGGGGTGCCATCACCGCGGAGAACCCGGTGGTCGCCGAGGGGGTCACCCGTGATCCCGGCGACGACTACCTGGTCGCCGTGGCCCAGGCCGCCAACGTCGACCACCTCGTTTCCGGCGACAAGGACCTCACCAGCCTGCGGACGGTGGTGCCGCCTGTGCTCTCGCCGGCCGCGTTCCTGGACCTTCTCAGACCGCTACCGCGCGCCTGAGAGCTGCTCCAGATCACCGATGCGACCCCTGGCCGGCGAGTGGCGCGATGATAGAGCGCTTGCTTCGCACATCGTGCTCTAGAGCAGCACTTGCTTCTGCACCCGTGATCCCTGGTCGGACCCGGCCATAACCAAAGCAAGTCCTGCAGGCGAATTCAAAACCGACCGTCAGCTGACCCGCTGGTCGGGGCGCCCAGACTCGAACTGGGGACCTCTTGCTCCCAAAGCAAGCGCGCTACCGGCTGCGCCACGCCCCGATGCCCTAGAGGATAGGGCACCCGTCAGGGCAGGGCGGGTCCGA
>Ga0181520_10006110_pt1 | contig 18674 bp, 15 predicted proteins | sample PEATcosm2014_Bin_29_FD_132451 | JGI IMG/M metagenome (GOLD analysis project Ga0181520, IMG submission 132451) | Peatland microbial communities from MTU Mesocosm Facility, Houghton, MI, USA - PEATcosm2014_Bin02_30_metaG | ecosystem: Environmental > Terrestrial > Soil > Wetlands > Peat | place...
TACCAGGTCGAAGAATTCCACTGAACTCGGTACATTCATAGCGACTCTTCCGGCAACATACTTAACCAGCGGTGCGTATTTCTCAATAAAATAATTTCTTAGCTTTTGATTATGAGATTTTGAATAATCATCCCATAGTTCTTCCTCAGAGAGCTGGTCAAACTCTTCGTAACCTCTCATAAATGTCTCCCTCTGTTTAAGGAACTAATTTTAATTATTGTAACCCTCGCTTACAATTATATATTATTTCTTTTTTTATTACAAAAATCGTTCTTTATTATTAAGGTCAGCTCATCAGCCACAAAAAGATGCCAAGAATAAAAACAAGAGCCGCTGCAATTATCAATATAACCGTATAGATGCTCATTTTCTTTTCATCTTCGAAAATATCCTGGCCCGTATCGTCTCTTTTACCCAGGTTTAAATCGGCAGAATAATCATTGTTGTTATGGTATAACTCTTCAGCTGGTATTGATATGAATGATTTGTCGTCACCTTTCTTCCTTGTGTTTTTCCTGACATGGATGCGGATTTTTTCTCCTAAATTAAAACGGCCGTATATTCCTGGAGCGAATTCTATAATAACCAGATGCCCATGCGTCGTAGGCGACTTCTGATTGAAAACTATTCTGCCGTAAAGCTGTCCCGGGGATAAATTTTCATTATCAAAATATGCCATTACGAAATTTACTATTTCACGGTCATCATTGACCCTTACTAATAATTCGTCATAGATCTCCATCTTATCGACATCCAGCCCCCCCAGGGGAGCAAGAACCGGATCGACTTTAATATTAAGCAGGGTGATAAAATCTATTTTGAACTGCTGCTGGACTTTATAGCCGACCTGGACAGACTTTAAAAATGTCGAGAAATGGAAGATATTGGTCTGCTCGGTACTCATTTTCAAAACTATTCCTGTATCCATAAAGACCTTGGAGAGTTCGTTGATGATATATCTTTTTAAATTCACAAGGTCGAAATTTTTATGGTCTGTGAAAAAGCTTGTAAGGTAATTCATATTATCAGTATTAACTATCTGTGCTTCGGCCTTTGATGATAATTCCAGGTCGCATTGAGGATCGGTCAGGTAATCTACCATGGACTGGAAGCTGCTTTGCCAGCCGGAATCGACGCTAATCTTAGTCAGATTTGCATTGTTGGAAATTACGGAAAAAATATACTCGGGAAGTTTTGTCTGGACATTAAAGAAAAGCATTAATGCGCCGTAATACATTCTTTTATTTGATATGAATTTAGCTTTTATTACTATGATATCTTTTTCAGAAGCCTCAACAATCTTTATCGCCGCTTCCAGGTCGCCGTGCATGAAGCCGAGAAATTTCCTGGCAAAATCGGCCGGTATGCCATAATTATTTGTTAATATCTCGCTTTCTAAGGCCATTGAATTATCCTTATTCCTTATGTAGAATTGTTTTGATTGCCTTTGCTACAATTTCCGGATCTGCATTTATGACCTTATTTTTTAATTTAAATGAGACTTTGCCGTCCTGTCCTGCATGGCTCATCGAATTTATATTGGTTTCTTTTCTTATCTTTTCTTCTTTGTTGATTTCATTTAATCTCGAGAAATCCTCGTGCATTTCAGAAGACGGAGCGTAATCAGGCGCAGAATCCGGAACTCCTGTACTGTCTTCCGCGGGGATCGCATCCTCATTGTCGCTGTCGCCCGATTTTGTCCCTGATTTATTGTTTTTATACATATCCTGGTATAATGCGTCAGTATTTTGGTCGGCATTTTCAGTAAGGTCTATTTTGTGTTCCTGTTTGTATTCTTCAGATACTCCCGCCATATCGATTCCTGTTGAATTTTGCCCTGCTGATCCGCCGGCTGTTTTGAAAAGGGAATTATAATCTTCTTCCGAGAGGGTTCTCTGGAAAAAATATTCAAGCCCCAAACCTAATGCGCCGAGAATAATTCCTCCTGCAATAGATTTTGTCAGAATTATTAAAATTGAAGTCCCGCTAAAAATACTCAAAATCATTGAAAACAGGAAACCAAAAAGCCCAAAAAACATAATTATTTTACTTTTTAAAAAAATCTGCATAAAATATCCTGCCGCGAACTAGGGAACATTGGGCTTATATAAGCTTAGAATGTACTATAATTATATTAAACTATATAAAAAAGTCAATATTTGGGTCTATGGGTCCTACCATGGAGGTTCAATGAAATATTTGTTAATATTTATTTCAATTTTTATCATTTATTTTATTCCAGTAAGGATTTTCGCCGCGGATGAGGGACCGACAAACAGGGTTGTCAATGTTAATGTCCTGTTCGGGCAGATGGGCATAAGCGGCACGAATTACAATACTCTTAGGCTGGAACCGGAGTTCAATTTCGAAGAGGTAAGCCTCGGGCTTATGATGAATTATGATTTTGATATAAACAACAGTTTCGTATCGACTGAATGGAATTCCTGGCAGGCGCTTTTGACTAAGGTCAAATTTTCCTTTGGCAAACAGGATGACCCGGTGTATATAAGGATCGGAGGTTTAGAAAATTTCACATTAGGGGATGGATTTATTTTTGATAATTTTACAAGCATGCTTAATTACCCTGCTGTGAATATAAACGGGGTTACCATGGATCTCAAATTTCATTATTTCGGCATCGATGCAATGGCTGATAATATCCTCCTGTGGGATATCATGGGAATCCGGGCTTATATGAGACCTTTTACCGATATGAACGGATCGGTGATATCCAACTTCGAAATAGGCCTTACTTTCGGTGATGATTTAAATAACCGGAACATGTTCCCTCCTTCTGGAATGCCTTATGCTTTCTCATATAATACAGGCACCCAGATGAGTACAATGGTTTACGGCGCCGATATAGGGACATTACTTAATGCGGATCCTGACTTTATAATCAAGGCGTATGCAGATATAGCCCATATTCAGAATATGGGTTCGGGTGAAACAGCCGGTTTTAAAGGCATTATCGCTGGGACAATACCCTTTAATGTCGCACTAAGGGTGCTCCAGCCCTCTTTCCTGCCCGAATATTTCGATATCTTTTATGAAACATCGAGGTCTTACAAATATCAAAACCTCGGCAATCTATCGAATATCAATGCCGGATGGATCGGTTCAACAGGCCTTGATTTTGTCAGTAATTCGGTTACAATAAATTTCCAGTATGAAAGCTATTTTTCAGGGGAAATAAATCCTTCCTTTCTTGTATCCTTTGAAATGACCAAAGATTTTCTGAAATTGATAGGGCTAAAATTTTCATATCTAAGACAAAACTTTGTGAATATTAATGATTTTTATATTAATGACGATGGCAATTCATCTTTTATATTCACTCTTGATTTTTATATTCTCGACACTTTGAAAATGAGCGCCGATTTTAGAGAAAATTATGAACTCTTATCGAGCGGGATGGTTTATCCTTATTCTTACGTATTAGTAAGCACATCTATTACTTTTTAATAATCCTCCGTTCCGGTTTCACCGGAACGGAAGACCTTACATGTCACGCTTCTTCTTCCTTTTTGTGATAAGGCATGAATTTCACGTCCTGAGCTACGATCTGGACGGCGCTCCGGTTCTTGCCTTCCTCGTTCTTCCAGCGCGACTGTCTGAGCTTGCCTGAAACGATAATCTTCCTTCCCTTTTTCAGGTATGTCGTGCAGATCTCAGCAAGCTTCCCCCAAACACTGATGTCAAAATAATTGACATCCTCTCCCTTTTCTCCATTTTTGAAGGTTAAGCTTGAGTTAGCGACTGCGAACTTCGAGTAAGCCAGCCCGTCCGAAGTGTATTTCAACTCCGGGTCCCTCACAACTCCTCCCTCGACTACGATTACATTTACACCGGCCTGCATATCGGACCTCCTTTAAATCTTATATTAACCTTAATACCCTTTATTCGTTAAAGAGTGTCTAAAATTTGTTAGAATAGTAATAAATATATGTAATAAATTTTAACAATCGAGAAGAAGTTAACAGTGGCGAGTGTCTAGTAAAGAGCGGATGTTTCGTCATTCATTTTTACACTTGATGCAAGGCACTATTTACTCGCTGCTTTCTTCTCGTTACTCGTTACTGATTACTGCCTGCGCTTTACTCTTTTACCGTTTCAAGATAAAATTACTGAATTCGTTTCTTTATTGGAGGGATATATGAAACCTGAAAAAAAACCGGTCATTCCGAATTTCTCTTCAGGGCCTTGCGCAAAGCGGCCAGGATATAAACTGGAAAATCTTAAAAATGCGCCGCTCGGCAGATCGCACAGGGGTTCGTTAGGCAAAGCCAGGCTTCAGAAATCGATCGAGGAAACCAAGCGAATCCTAGGGATACCCGCCGGATACCTTGTAGGAATAGTTCCTGCATCTGATACTGGGGCAATGGAAATGTCTTTGTGGTCTCTCCTGGGACCTAAAGGAGTCGATGTATTGTACTGGGAATCGTTTGGTAAAGAGTGGGCCGACGACATTCAAAAACAGCTCAAATTGCCCAATGTACGCGTTTTCCAGGCCGATTACGGCAAAATACCGGATTTTAAACAGGTAAACTTTCAAAACGATGTCGTGTTTGTCTGGAACGGCACTACCAGCGGAGTAAAGGTTCCTGACGGTAACTGGATACCCGATAACAGGGAGGGCCTTGCCATCTGTGATGCCACTTCCGCTGTATATGCCATGGATGTACCCTGGAACAAGCTCGATGTAATCACTTTTTCCTGGCAGAAAGTCCTTGGAGGAGAAGCGGCGCATGGTATTCTCGTTCTATCGCCCAGGGCGGTAAAACGTCTTGAAACATATACCCCCGCCTGGCCTTTACCCAAAATTTTCAGGATGACTAAAAAAGGCGAAGTAATGAAAGAGATATTCGAAGGTTCGACAATAAATACACCTTCAATGCTCTGCAACGAGGATTACCTCGACGCCCTCGGCTGGGCCGACAGCATAGGCGGATTGAATGGTCTTATCGCTAAATCGAATGAAAATTTAAAGACATTCGAGAATTTTGTTTCAACCCACAGCTGGTTGCATTTTCTTGCCGAAACTAAGGAGACAAGGTCAAATACCAGTGTATGTTTTAAAATAGATCTGGCAGAAGACCAGGTCAAGGCTTTTGTAAAACTGCTCGATAAGGAAGGGGCAGCTTACGATTGCGGCGCCTACCGCGACGCTCCCGCAGGCCTGCGTTTCTGGTGCGGAGCGACAGTGGAAAAATCAGATATAGAAGCTCTTCTCCCATGGCTCGAATGGGCATATGAAGAAGTCAAGGCCCCGAAATAAATTGAAGACGAAGGGAAAAAGGATCATTTTGATCGACGGGACAGGGCTGGTTTACAGGGCTTATTTTGCTTTCCTGGCCCGTCCCCTGATGACAAGCGGTGGTGAAAATACTTCCGCTTTATTCGGTTTTCTTAAAATACTTATCATGATAATCAGGGACCTCCGGCCCGATTCTATTGTCACGGCTTTCGATTTATCGAGAAAAACTTTCAGGCAGGATATTTATCCTGAATACAAGGCCCAGCGTGAGGAAACTCCCCCGGACCTGAAAAAGCAGATACCGATGGTCCTTGACACCCTTAAAATGATGAACGTTCCTGTAGTTGAACTTGAAAACTATGAGGCAGATGATATTATCGGGACCCTTTCAGAAAAATTAAAAAAAGATAATGAGATATACATCGTCTCAAGCGATAAAGATCTTCTCCAGCTTGTCGGGGGGAATGTCAGGGCGCTCAGGCCCCAGCATGGGATTAGCGAGGTCAACCTTCTCGGGGATGAAGATGTCAGGAAAAGCTTAGGGGTATATCCCTCACAGATACCCGATTACCTGGCGATTGTAGGCGATACTTCCGATAATATTCCCGGTGTGAAAGGTATAGGAGAGAAGGGAGCTTCATTGCTCCTGGCGCTCTACCATGATCTCGATGAAATTTACAGACATATCGATGATATTAAAGAGTCTCTAAGGGCAAAACTGATAGTCCAGAAAGATAACGCATACCTGAGCAGGCAGTTGGCATGCCTGAAACTGGATCTGCCCCTCGATGAAAATGAAATAGCCGTCGATCTTGATATTAACAGTTTTCTCAAACCCGCAGTAACAAAGATGCTTGAACATTACCAGCTTAATTCCCTGACGAAGGATTTAAGCAAACTCGCCGACAAAGATTTGTTCGGCACTGCTGAAAAAAGGTTTCCCGCATCCCCGGCAGAAACCCTGCCTTCTTCTGAAACCTTGCAGGCTGAAGAATTTAAGGAATTCGGCGGTGAATACAGCCTTATAACAAAAAAAGGGGAGATCCTTACCCTGATCGAAAAAATAATTTCAAAAGGATATATGTCACTCGATACTGAAACAACCTCGGCAGATTCTCATTCTGCGGGCCTTATAGGCATTTCGGTATCCCTCGAAGAGGGAAGCGGCGTTTTTATTCCAGCTCTTTATCCTGCAGGGCAGGAATTTGACTGCCAGTTCGTTATAGAAACACTCAGAAAAGTTCTGGAAAATGAAGAAATAGTAAAAATAGGTCAGAATATCAAATTCGAGATTGAAATCTTCAGGCAGTCCGGGATCACGATAAGGGGGGCCGGTTTCGATACAATGATAGCGGCTTATCTTCTCAATCCTTCTCGGGCAAGGAATAATCTTGAAAGTCTTGTTCTAGAATACCTCGGGTTCAAAAAAAAGGATTATTCTGAAGTCCTGAAAGATGTTCCGAAAAAGGGCAAAAATCTCCTCGATGTCCCGATTAAAAACCTGATAGCTTATGCATGTTCCGATTCCGATGCGGCGCTCCGGTTGAGGAATATTCTAGGACCTATGATACACAGCCATTGTCTCGATGATGTCTTTTATAAGATAGAGATACCCCTGATAAGCGTACTTGCCGAAATGGAAATCACAGGGGTTATGGTCGATACCCTGATCTTGAAAGAGCTATCCGTGAAACTCGAGGATTTGATGAAAACTCTCGAAATAGGGATATACCGTATGGCGGGTCATGAATTCAATATCAGTTCTCCGCCGCAGCTCTCCAGGGTCCTTTTTGATGAAATAGGGCTTGCTCCGGTAAAGAAAACAACCGGCGGCAAATCTTCGACAGACGAGGAGGTTCTGACTTCCCTTGCCTATATACATCCCCTCCCCGCGGAGATCCTGCAGTACAGGACTTACTCAAAGCTAAAAGGCACTTATATCGACGCATTGCCGCTGCTCATACTCGAGAGGACTGGACGCATTCATACCAGTTTCAACCAGACCATTGCGGCGACAGGCCGCCTTTCGTCCAGTGATCCGAATCTCCAGAATATTCCCGTTAGGGACCAGATAGGACGGGAGATCAGGAAAGCCTTCATAGCCGATAAGGGCAGGGTACTGATCAGCGCAGATTATTCCCAGATCGAACTCCGTGTACTGGCCCATTTCTGCAAAGATGAAAATATGCTCAAGGCCTTCAAGGAGCGCCTTGATATTCACAGACATACCGCGTCTTTGATATTCGGAGTTCCTGAAAACGAAGTTACTGAGGAAATGCGCAGGAAGGCAAAAAGCGTAAATTTTGGAATAATATACGGCCTCCAGGCCTACGGCCTTTCAAAACAGATAGGCATCACAATGGGAGAGGCAAAGGATTTTATCAATGATTATTTCAAGAGTTTTCCCGGCGTAAAATTATTTGTTGAAACAGTGCTCAAAGAAGTTAAAGACACCGGTGAAGTAAGGACGCTTTCAGGCCGTTACAGAAAATTCCCGGATCTCCTGAACAGGGAAATCAAGCAGAGCTTTTTGAATCCTTCCCAGAGAATGGCTCTAAATACGAAAATGCAGGGGAGCGCCGCAGATATAATAAAAATAGCTATGATTGAAATGCAGGATTATCTGTCGAAAAATAATCCCGGGGCCAAACTGATCCTCCAGATTCATGATGAGCTTGTCATCGAGGCTGACGAGGCCGATGCGCCCGGTTTGAAAAAGACACTCAAAGAGATAATGGAAAATGCTTATCAGCTCGAGGTCCCGCTTGTTGCGGACGTCGGATCCGGGAAAAATTGGGGCGAGGCCCATTGACGGTCATTTTTTCAGCTTCCTTTTATAAACTCTTCCTGGATATTGATCAACCAATCCTTCCATTTCCATCATAGTCAGCAGGTGATTCAGCCTTGCATATCCGATCCCTGTAAGGGCAATAAGATTGTCTATTCCACTTTCCCCCGGAGCTAATTTTTCAAGCACAATTTTATATTCAGGGGATAATCCCGACATCCCGGGACCGGACGTTCTTATTTTTTCTAAGGCGGGTCCGAGCATGTCAGCTATTATATCCATGGGATCGAGAGCAATCCTTGCTCCGAGACGGATAAGTGCATTTGATCCCCTGTTTTTTTCATCAAGGGGACTGCCCGGTATCACATAAAGCTTTTTCCCCTGTATTTTCGCATAACCGGCTGTGATCAGGGCGCCTGATTTTTGAGGGGCCTGGACAAGCAGTACTGCTTCGGCGAGTCCGCTGATAATCCTGTTTCTAATGGGAAAATGTGTTTTTAACGCCGGCATGCCGGGAGGATACTCTGAAATAATCGCTCCCCGCGAGCATATTTTATCAAAAAGAACTCTATGTTCCGCCGGATATATCCCGTCTATTCCGCATCCTAAAACAGCGGCAGTGAAACCATTATTGTTCAATGCGGTTTTATGGGCGATAAAGTCATGCCCCCTTGCCATTCCGCTGACTATCCCGATGCCATGGCTGACAAATTCTTTTGTAAAATACTCGTTTATCTGTGCGGATTCGCTGCCGGCTTCCCTGGTTCCGACGACTGCCGCTAATTTCATCTTTTGATCGATAAAGCCTTTCTGGTAGTACAGGAATGGAGGATCCGGTATTTCTTTTAGCCGGGGATGGTATAACGGATCTTCCCTGGTTATGAGGGTGATATTCTTATAAGTGCAGATCTTTTGAATATTCCGGCCCCTTTCGAGCATATTATCGAATTTGTGTTTTAATTTTATATTCTTTAATTCGAGAAATTCCATCATTTCATCGGTTTTGAGGTTAAAAAAATTCCTGAGGCTTTTATACCCTGCCATTATTTTATCGAAACGCCTGGGGCCGACAGCCTCGTTGGAGCTTAATGCCGCATAATAGACCGGGTCGTCCATTCCTGCCCTCCACCAGCCATACATGTTTGTTAATTATAAACTGATGTGTAAATGTTTTCAAACATTTTATACTGAGTTCTTGATTTTGAAACCGGCGGCCGTTAATATAATAGGAAAATATCAGCATAGTTCGCAGAGCTCGCGACGCTCGCTAAGTGCTACTAAGGGGTTGTTATGACTGTTAAGCGTTATTATACGGAAAGTTATTATACAAATACCTACCTGATTCTAAGCGGAAGCGACGCTATTCTCATCGATCCGGTGGATGATTCGGATGAGTTGAAGGAGGCTGCGAGGGGCCTCAATATTACTTATATTGTAAATACTCATGGACACTTCGACCATATAACGGGAAACGCTTATTTCAAGGCTTTGACGGGAGCTAAGATCGCGATTGGAAAAGACGATGCTGTGATGCTGCCGAGTCCCGAACTGAATCTGTCAACGGTTTTCAGCATTCCTGTCATATCCCCGGAACCCGATCTGGAATTTGTTGAAAATGATGTTCTGAAAGCCGGCGATGATACATTTTCGATATTGTTCTTCCCCGGGCATACCTCAGGGGGTATAGCTCTTTACAGCAGGGAAAAGAACATGCTCTTTTCCGGAGATTTTATCTTCCGCGATTCCATAGGCCGCATGGATTCCCCTACCGGCAGTATTGAAAAGATGAAAGAATCCCTTAAGAAGGTGATTTTAATGCCGCCCGAAACTGTAGTTTACCCCGGGCATGGCCTGCCTTTTTCACTCGGCGACTTCATAAAGGAAATTTACCCTGAAATTATTAAAGAATTATAAATGATAACATTGGATGATATTAATTATTTACTCCCCGAAGATCTGATAGCTTCGCATCCTCCGGAAAAGAGAGGCGATTCAAGGCTCTTAGCGGTTTCGAGAAAAGATAAAAGCTTTACCGATTCATACTTCCGCTGCCTGCCCGATATGATGAATCCGGGCGATTGCTTGGTAATGAACAACACCAGGGTTTTTAAAGCCCGCCTGAAGGGAAAGACCCCTGGCGGAGATAAAAATATCGAGATTCTATTAATTGAACGCCTCGATGATAAGCGGTGGATCTCTATGGTCAAGAATTCAAAGAAGATCCCTGCCGGAACCCATGTTAATTTTCATGATGAAGAAGCTGTGATTCTCGAACATGATGAGGATATGAGGATAGTGAGCTTTATGTCGGCCCTGACTTTCGATCAGATCGATAATATAGGCGAAGTCCCGCTTCCGCCTTATATAATAAAAAAGAGAAAAAGGAATTCGGAAAACGTCTTCTCGGAGGAGGACGGAAGTAGATACCAGAGCCTGCTGGCCCGCCATAACGGATCGGTGGCCGCGCCGACTGCCTCGCTTCACTTTACTGAAGAGATGCTTTCCCGTCTTAAGCAAAAGGGAATCGGGATTGCTTTTGTAACTCTCCATGTCGGACCGGGAACATTCAAGCCTGTCGATACTGATATTCCAGATGATTACAGGATACACCGGGAGTGGATGGAAGTGCCCGGAGATACGGTAAAAATCCTGCAGAAAACAAGGAAGGAAGGGGGAAGGGTCATAGCAGTCGGCACTACGGTTGTTAGGGCGCTTGAGACAATGGCAGGCTCTTATGACAGTTATGAACAATGGGAATCATACAGGGGTTCAACCCGTCTGTTTATTAAAAATGATTTCAAATTCAAGGCCACGGACGCTCTTATTACGAATTTTCACATGCCTAAATCGTCGCTGCTTCTTCTTGTCTATTCTTTCGGCGGCATGGATCTTATCAAAAAAGCCTATAAGCATGCGGTGAAGAACATGTACCGTTTTTTAAGTTACGGCGATGCGATGTTTATTTATTGACTGCTTCATGCCCTTAAGAAAAAAATATTTAATCGCTAATTGTGTTCAAATTCATTATACTTAATTATAATATCAGCTCTAAACGGAGGAAGTATGGAGGAGAATAGAAAACCGGCTGTTGCCAGTATTTTCTATCCTGACGATACCATCAACCTGAAGAGAATGATCAATCAGTTCCTTTCGAATGTTCCTGCGGAGAGTACTGATTTTTTCAAGAAAAACGCTTTTGACAATATATTCAGCATCATTGTGCCCCATGCCGGTTATATTTATTCAGGCCAGGTTGCCGCATATTCATATTCGCTGCTCAAACAAAAGGAATACGATACTGTCGTGCTTATAGGCCCGAGCCATTTTGCATATTTCGAGGGATTTGCACTGCCGTTTTACAAGAGTTTTGAAACTCCCCTCGGCAGGATCGATCTTGAACAGGACCTGTTGAATCTCCTGGTGAAAAAAAGCAATTCATTCTTCGATTTTATAAATACAGCCCATGTAAAAGAGCACAGCCTGGAGGTCCAGCTGCCTTTTCTGCAAACAATTTTAACTAATGATTTTAAAATTGTGCCGATATTAATGGGGGAGCAGTCATATAAAAATGCCAAAGAGGCCGCCGAAACCCTGTTTGAAGTATTTAAAAATTACGATAAGCATTTTCTCTTTGTAATATCCACGGACCTTTCGCATTACCATACAGACGAAGAGGCGAAGGTTATGGATAACGAATTGATTAAAACCCTGTCGGGCATGGATGCGAAAAAGCTTCTTGATGATTCGAAAGCAGGCAAAATCGAGGCATGCGGGGCGGGTCCTGCCGCCGTGGTCCTTGAATTGGCGAGATTATTTAACAGGAACAGGCTGAAAGTTCTTGTATATAAAAATTCAGGAGAGACCTCTAACGATTATGAACGGGTTGTAGGATACCTTTCAGCGGCAATCTGGTAAAGGAATTAATAATATGGAAGCCTTACTGCACTCTGATTTTTCAATGTGGATCAGAATTTTTCTAAGCGTTGTGGATATTCTCTGCGTCGCCTACCTTTTCTATTTTATTTACAAACTTTTTGAAGATACAAATTCAATCAGCATCATAAAGGGCTTTATTGCAATTATTGTTCTTTATGCGATAGCCCATTTTATGGAGCTTAAAACAGTCGAATGGATAATAAATTATCTCCTGCCGTATATTGTAATAATGGTTGTGGTCCTTTTCCAGCCGGAAATCAGGAAATTTCTGACAAGCCTCGGCCAGAGCGGTTTATCCGGCCTCCGGGGAATGTCCGCAGAAACAATCAACGAGATAGTGAAGGCTGCAGCCCTGATGTCTGAAACAAAGACGGGCGGGCTTATCATTGTAGAAAAAAATGTCGGTTTGAAACAGCTCCTCGAAGAATCGGTGCCCCTCGATGCTGCCGTTAAAGCGGAACTACTTATTTCGATATTCCACAAGGGGGGGATTCTTCACGACGGGGCGGTGCTGATAACGGGGGACAGGATACGCGCGGCAAGGATGATAATTCCTTCTGTTAAAGTTGACGCGAGGCTTAAAAAAAAGACAGGCTTCGGCACGAGGCACCTGGCCGGGATATCCGTTACCTCTGACAGTGATGCCTTCAGCATAATAATTTCCGAGGAAACAGGCACGATTTCTATTGCGAATAAAGGGAAAATTGAGAGTGATCTGACAGAAGAACAATTCATCAGGAGAATCAATGAAGTGGTCGGAGCGGAATAAGTTCATAGGTTTTTTTACATCAGACTGGCAGAAAAAATTAGTTTCTCTAATAGTTGCCGCAGTGCTCTGGTATTGGGTGAATTTTCCGGAATATGAAGAGCTTACATTTTCATCAACCATAGCGTATAAAAACCTTCCCAAGGATTATGAAATAATAGAAACTTATGACCCCGTTGTTCATGTTAAAGTAAGAGGGTTAAAAGAGAAGATAAAGAACCTTGATTTCGATAAAATGGTACATTTTATCGTCAACCTTGAAAAAGCCGCCCCCGGGGTAAATTACTATATGCTTGAAATCCAGCTTTCCGAACCCCAGCCGGACATTATTTTCACCCCCATGCTCGACAGGGTAAAATTGAGGATAGATAAGATGGAATCGAAGGTTGTGATGATCCAGCCTTTGACAACCGGGAATCCCGGCGAGGGATATGTCCTGGATGATATATTACTTCCGGCGGACAGGCGGATGACTACAATTACCGGGCCTGCATCCGTGCTGACTCAATATAATTACATAGAGACAGTCCCCCTTTCGATCGAAGGCGCCACGAACGATATTACACAGACAGTGCCGTTAAATCTTCCTAATTTAGTAAAAGCCGACGGTCCCGGCAATCTCGTTATTACTGCCAGAATAGTGAAAAAAACACAGGATCCCGGTACCGGCGTAAAATAGCTTGTCTTGATTTATAAGCATATTTCCCTTATACTAAAGCTAATTTGAATTATGTAATCTATGCAAAGGAGAGCCTATGGATTCGTCTAAAAATCCTCCTGAAATAAAAACCGATGAGCGTGAAAGCCGGTTAAAAAAATTAAAGGCCTTGAAAGAAGCCGATGTGAATCCCTACCCTAATTTTTACAGGGCTGAAAGTTTTTCCGAAGAAATTAAGGCAAAATTTATCGAGGAAAAAGAGGCTGAGTTCAAAACCGGCGTGGCCGGCAGGCTCATGCTTCTCCGCGATTTCGGCAAAGCTTTATTTGCGACGCTTAAAGACAGTAAAGGTTCCATCCAGATTTATGCCCGGCAGGATATCCTCGGAGATAAATTGTTTTCACTGTTCAAGCTTCTCGATATGGGGGATATAATCGGAGTCAAGGGAAAGGTATTTAAGACACATAAAGGCGAGATCACGGTCCTTGTCGAAGAGTTCAAGGTTCTCGCTAAATCTCTCAATGCGTTGCCCGAAAAATGGCATGGTCTAACAGATGTCGAGGCCAGGTACAGGCAGAGATATCTGGATTTAATAGTAAACGACAAGGTCAAGGATGATTTTATTAACCGTTTTAAAATAGTTTCTTGCCTGCGGCGTATACTCACTGAAAAGGGCTTCCTCGAGGTTGAGACTCCCATGATGCAGGCAATTCCCGGAGGGGCCGCGGCTAAACCCTTTGTAACTCATCATAACGCGCTCGATATGGATCTTTTCCTGAGAATAGCGCCTGAATTATATCTGAAAAGGTTAGTTGTCGGCGGCTTTGAAAAAGTTTTTGAACTTAACAGGAATTTCAGAAATGAGGGGATCGATACAAGGCATAATCCCGAGTTTACAATGCTTGAACTTTACCAGTCTTATGCTGATTACCGCGATATGATGAGCCTGTTCGAAGAGCTGATGACAAAAACCGCCATCGAGATCAAGGGCTCGCCCGTTTTCGACTACCAGGGAAAGAGCATAGATTTTTCAAAATGGGAAAAAATAAAATATGTCGATGCGCTGAAGAATTTTGCGGATATCGATGTCAGGAATATCAGGGATCAGAAAGACGCGCTTGAACTGGCCCGCTCGAAGGGTTTCGATCAGATAAAAGACTATGCGGGGAAATGGGACATACTTAATGTGCTTTTCGAAGAATATGTCGAGCCCAGGCTTATCGATCCCGTAATTATCTATGAATATCCGGCTGAAATTTCACCCCTGTCGAAAAACAAGGAAGACGATCCGGATTTTGTAGAAAGGTTCGAACCGTTTGTGGTAGCCAGGGAGCTGGGTAATGCGTTTTCCGAATTAAACGACCCGGTGATCCAGGCCGAACGCTTTTTTGCACAGGCAAAGAAAAAGGCACAGGGCGATGATGAGGCTATGTTCGTGGATGAAGATTACATAAATGCCCTTGAATTCGGAATGCCGCCGACAGGCGGCATGGGGATCGGAATAGACCGGCTTGTAATGCTTCTTATCGACACGGGATCGATCAGGGATACCATACTTTTCCCCACGTTAAAAACAAGATAAAAGAGAGTTCTGCAATGAAATATCCTGAATTTATTACAAAAGTTGAAAATGCAAGGCTGACGGCAGGAAGACCTCTGACTTATGCCGAAAAGATACTGTACTCCCATCTTGCGGTGAAACCTGTAAAACCGCTTGTGCGCGGGAAAGATTATGCCGAGCTTTGCCCGGACAGGGTCGCCATGCAGGATGCAACGGCCCAGATGGCCCTGCTCCAGTTTATGCATGCAGGCATGGAAAAAACCGCCGTTCCGGCCTCAGTCCATTGCGACCATCTTATAACCGCGGAGTGCGGCGCCGATAAGGATCTTGCCGCCGCCAAAAGGATCAACAGAGAGGTCTATGACTTTCTTTCAAGCGTATCCCTCAAATACGGCATAGAGTGCTGGAAACCGGGCGCGGGCATCATCCACCAGCTTATTTTAGAAAATTACGCATTCCCGGCGGGGCTTCTTATAGGAACCGATTCCCATTCTCCGAATGCGGGAGGCGCAGGAATGCTTGGTGTGGGCGTCGGCGGGGCTGATGCCGTTGATGTAATGGCGGGGATGACCTGGGAACTCAAATGGCCCGGCCTGATTGGAGTGAAACTGACAGGCAGACTGAAGGGATGGGCCTCTCCCAAGGATATAATTTTAAAACTGCTCGGAATTTTAACCGTGAAGGGCGGCACCGGCTCGATCATAGAATACTTCGGAGAAGGCGCTTCTTCTATCTCCGCGACAGGCAAAGCCACAATATGCAATATGGGCGCAGAACTTGGAGCGACATCTTCCATTTTTCCTTATGATGAAAAAATCGGCGATTACCTGAAGGCTACTGGAAGGAAGGACATAGATGCCGGCTCATATATTAATGAACTCTGCTGCGATCCGGATGTACGCCTTAATCCCGAAAAATATTTCGACAGGGTCATAGAAATAAATCTCGATGAACTTGAACCGCATCTCAACGGGCCTTTTACCCCCGACCTGGCAGTTCCGGTATCGGCTATGAAGGATGTATCGAAGGGAAAGGGATTCACTGACGTCATCAGCGCCGGACTGATAGGAAGCTGCACCAATTCAAGCTACGAAGACCTGGACAGGGCCGGCAGCATTGCCAGGCAGGCTTTGAAACATGGCATCAAGCCCGGTTCGAAGCTATACCTCAGCCCGGGTTCGGAGAAGGTCAGGGCGACGCTGGAAAAGAATGGAATTCTCAAGATATTCGAGAAACTCGGAGTTACAATTCTTGCCAACGCTTGCGGGCCGTGCATCGGTATGTGGAACAGGACGGATATGCCGATGGGCGAGCAAAATACAATAATTACGTCCTTCAACAGGAATTTCTCGAAAAGGGCCGACGGAAATCCCAATACCATGGCTTTTGTCGCCAGCCCCGAGATGGTTATGGCCCTCTCGCTTGGTGGGCGCCTGTCTTTCAATCCTCTCACCGATAAGCTGACGGGGAAGAAAGGTGAAGAATTCAAACTCGCCCCCCCTTCCGGGAAAGAAATCCCCGATGCTTTTTATGAAGGCCCCGGCGGGAATGGAATTATAGAAAATAAAAAAAGCCGGGTTGTTAATATTGTAATCCCTGAAAAAAGCGACCGCCTCCAGCTGCTCAGAAGATTCGACCCATGGAATGGAAAGGATATTATAAATGCGCCGGTCCTGATCAAGATAAAAGGAAAATGTACGACAGACCAGATTTCTATGGCTGGCGTCTGGCTCAAGTACAGGGGGCATCTCGACAATATCTCTAATAACCTCCTGTCGGGTGCGGTAAATGCTTACAACGGCAAAACGGGAATGACTTTAAACGAGGTTACCGGCGAGGAAGGGGCGGTGCCCGCAGTGGCAAGAGAATATAAAAAAGAGGGCGTCAGCTGGATTGTTATCGGCGATGAGAATTACGGCGAAGGGTCAAGCAGGGAACATGCGGCAATGGAAGTCCGGTATCTTGGGGGAAAAGCTGTCATAGTAAAGAGTTTTGCCAGGATACATGAAACAAACCTGAAAAAACAGGGCGTCCTGGCTCTGACTTTTTCGAACCCGGCAGATTATGATAAGATCAGGGAAGGAGATATGGCTGATATCCTGGGTCTTGGGACCTTTTCTCCCGATAAACCCTTATCTATGATAATTCAGCACAAAAAAGGCGGTCGTGAGGAAATAATCCTGACACATACGTATAATGATTTGCAGATAAAATGGTTTAAAGCCGGAAGCGCTCTTAACCTCATAGCCGGATCCGCCGGGAAATAGCAGCAGTTTTAAGCCGGCCTACTTGGCCTTGATCTTGATCATTTCTTCCCTGGCCATTTCCTCGACTACTTCATGGGCGGTATTTATCTTGTCTTTTTCGATAAGTTCCTTGCGCAGCAATTCTTCAACAAGCTCATGGGCCTGGTTGAAAAGGTCTTTTTCCTTAAGTTCAACCTGCATCATTTCCTCTACAACCTCGTACGCCTTCGTTATCTTGTCTTCTTCAATGAGGGCTTTCCTGTTCAATTCCTCGATAATTTCATAGGCTCCTATGATCTTGTCCTTATCGATGAGCTCTTTGCGTGTCAGGTCCTGGAGCAGTTCATGGGCTTTATTGATCTTATCCATTTCGATCAGGTCATGACGCACAAAATCTTCGACGATCTCATGTGCCCGGTTGATCTCATCCATCTCAATAAGCTCTTTTCTGGCGAGTTCTTCAACAACCTCATGGGCTTTATTGACCCTGTCGAGATTCAGGAGTTCCTTGCGAGCCATTTCCTCTACTTTCTGGTAGGCCTGTATGATTTTATCATCCTGGATCCTTTCATGCCTGAAATAGTCCTGGACGGATTCGTAAGCCTTTATGATATTCAGAAGGTCCTGCATTTTAGTGCGGGTATAATCGTCGAGAATTTCGTATGCCTGCAGGATCTTTTCATCGGCGATCCTCTCTTTTCTGTGGAATTCTTCGATCTTTTCATATGCGTCGAGGAGATGAAGCAGTTCGCGGACAGTCAGTTCCTTTTTCTCCCCGTTCTTGATAACAGTGAAAGTGCTGAAAGAAGAAGCTTTTTTTCCTTTACTATCCTTGATGCGCATCTTGGGCTTAACCGGGATATTTCCTACGAGTTTTTTTATCCTGTTTATTTCCCTTAACTCTTCCTTAGCGATCTTTTCAGCCGTTTCATGAGCCTGGAGGAGATTGCTCCTGTCTATTAATTCTTCGTTATTAATCTGGGTAACATCTTCAAACATGCGTATTATTTTACTCGAAGCGGCAAGTTCTTTTGTTAATCTATCGATTTCTTTCTTCAAATCTTCAGGGCCGTCAAAATTATCAGTTTCGGGGTTTTTAGAGCCATTTTTATGGTCCATTGCTGAACCTCCTGATTAACAGAGCAGAATTTTATATTCCAATTCTATTATAATACATTTTAAATATAAATCAACAAACTTTCCTGTTGTCCGGATTTATGATAATCCTAAGCTAATCGATTCTTTTTTGGATGATATGTTAAAAACCATGCTAAAATAAAGAGGGGCAAGGAAATGTTTGACGACCTTCCTTGCCCCTAATAAACACCTAAAAGGTGTGAAAACTAGCGAGATAATTATGAAACAATTGCAGGAAAAACTCAAAAAGAACTCGAATGAAATAGCGGATATAGGAATAACAAACGACAGCTTAACTGGAAGAGGCGGATTAACATTCATTCTA
>Ga0181520_10006112_pt1 | contig 18673 bp, 15 predicted proteins | sample PEATcosm2014_Bin_29_FD_132451 | JGI IMG/M metagenome (GOLD analysis project Ga0181520, IMG submission 132451) | Peatland microbial communities from MTU Mesocosm Facility, Houghton, MI, USA - PEATcosm2014_Bin02_30_metaG | ecosystem: Environmental > Terrestrial > Soil > Wetlands > Peat | place...
CAGGCCCTACCAGCCGCCTGACTTCCGCCGCCGCGCCGGCTCGGCGAGCGACGCAAAGGACTAGAGCGATGGAACTGATGCAACTGGAGATGTTCGTCGCGGTGGTGGAAGAAGGCAGCGTGCACGGAGCCGCCGACCGCGTCTTCCGCACTCAGCCCGCCGTGAGCCTTGCCGTGCTGAAACTGGAAAAAGAAATCGGCGGACCGCTCTTCGACCGTTCCAAACTCTATCGTTACACGCTCACGCAGCTGGGTGAATCTCTCTACAGTTATGCTGCCCGCATCCTCGCCCTGCGCAACGAAACGCATCTAGCTCTGGAAGACATTCGCAACCTGCGCGCGGGGCGCCTGCGCGTCGGAGCAAACGAAAGCGTAAGCCTCTACCTTCTTCCCCGGCTGACGCAGGAATTTCTGCATCGCTTCGCGAGCATCCAGATCGAGTTCCGCTGCGACAGTTCGGCGCGCCTGCTGGCCGACCTCAAGAACCGCAAGCTCGATCTTTCGCTGCTCTCGTTCCAGCCCGAGGACCGGGAACTGGAATCGCACTTCATCATGCGCGATGAAATGGTTTTGATTGTCCATCCCGATCATTCCTTTGCCGGGCAGGTGTCGGTGGACATCACGAATCTGGGCAAAGAACCGGTGATCGTGATGGATGTATCTTCGGCCTGGCACAAGAGCATGGTGGAGCAGTTCGCGCGACTGAAAGCTCCGCTCAACCTGCGGGTCGAGAACGCGCCGATCGAGACCATCAAAAAGATGGTCGCGATGCGCCTGGGGGTGGGATTTGTGCCGCTGATGTGCGTGCGGGAAGAACGAGCGCGCGGCGAACTTGCCGTACTGGCGCTCGACGGCTTTCATCAGGAGCGCTCGCTGTACATGGTGCGCAGGCGGGCGGTGCAGTCGCATGCGGCGCTGGCCTTTGCCAAGGTAGCCGTCTCGTTCGGGGAAGCGCTGCAGACCGGCAAGCAGACCATCGTGCAAAAGACCGCAGCGCAGGCGCCCGCAGGCCAGCGCGTGAAACAGAAGAAGCTCGTGATCGTGAAGCAGCGCGCGTAGTCGCCCTGGCTCATTCGGCGTCTCTCTCCCTGTGGCTTATCGCCAGATAAGCGCTATTAAGAAAGTCGCAAGACTCCGTTGTGATAGATATGCGCCCGGGGAGAGCCGGGGGATGATCGTGTCGTCCCGTAAACCATTGCGATTCGTGCCGTTTCGTTGCTGCTCGCCGGATGTGCGCTGGTCGAATGGGGGGCCGGAGCCATGGGTCGCTGCGAGAACGGAAATCATCGAGCGATAAGCAATACTTATTATGCTGGATGGAAGGCCTTATGGTATTCGTAAGGGCGATAAAATGAAGAAATTGGCTCATCCCCGGCAGCACGTTTCCTCCCCGAAACGGGCTGGAAGAGCCATTTTCTTGCGTAACCGAAGGCTCGCTTCATCGGCAACAATCCAGATTTTGGCCGTAGTCCTGGTAGTGCTTGGGCGAATTCCTTCGCCCCAGAGCGGATAACGGCCGAGACGAAGTCAGCTTCAACACCCGAGCCGTTATCCCCAAATCAGGGATAACGGCTCTTTTGTTTTTTAGGGCGTCCCTTGGTGCGGGCCCTATCTTTCGGAGGCACCGATGGAACTGATGCAGCTCGAGATGTTCGTGGCGGTGGTGGAGGAAGGCAGTGTGGGAAGAGCAGCCGGGCGCGTGCATCGTACCCAGCCCGCCGTGAGCCTTGCGATTGGAAAGCTCGAGAGCGAATTTGGTGGACCGCTGCTGGATCGATCCTCCCGCGTCCGGGGCTACCGGCCGACGGCCATGGGCGAAATCGTGTACGAATACGCTTCGCGCATTCTCGGCTTGCGCAACGAACTGAGCGCGCTGGTGAAAGAAGCAGAGAGCTGCACGGGCGAGTTGCGCATCGGGGTGAGCGGCCCCGAAGGCCTCGCACGCACGACGGAGCTGGTTGGAATCTTTAGCGAGCGGCACCCCGAAGTTCGCATCCAAGTTCACGCAGACCTTGCAGACAACGTTCTGCGGGAACTCATCGATCGCAAGCTCGAGCTCGTCTTTCTGTCTTCTGTTCCCGCAGCCGCCCAATCGAATAGCGATCTGGTGGCTTCCCAGCTCGCGGCGGGCCCTCGGAGCATGCGGTTCTGGGCCGTCGAAAGACGCATAGGCCGGTCCCACATCGCGAAATTGTTCGCCGAACTGCTGCGCAGCAAACACGGCGGACAGGCGCCCGCGCACGGGCGTGTGCCGGTTTCAAGGATCGTGCGGCGCGGGAGAATCGCGCCGCGCGCACTGCGCCCCGCGAAATAAGACGGGCAGCAAGCAGAAGATGTCCTGGCTTCTGGCGGCGAGAAGCGATTCAGCTCTCGCTGGTCCAGTCCAGCAGAACCTTGCCCGAGCGCCCGGACTGCATGGCGGCGAAGCCCGCTTCAAACTCCTGGTAGGAAAAACGATGGGTGATGACCGGAGCGATGTCCAAGCCCGATTCCAGCATTACGGTCATCTTGTACCAGGTTTCGTACATCTCGCGGCCGTAGATGCCTTTGATGGTGATCATGCTGAAGATCACCGTGTTCCAGTCGATCGACATTTCCTTGGGCGGGATCCCCAGCATGGCAATCTTCGCGCCGTGGCTCATATTCGCGAGCATTTCCTTAAAGGCCGCTTCGTTTCCGGACATTTCCAGGCCCACGTCGAAGCCTTCCTGCATCCCCAGCCTGTTCTGCGCATCGCGAATGGACGTTTCTCTGGGGTCGATCGCCAAGGTCACACCCATGCGGCGCGCGAGCTGGAGCCGGTAGGCGTTCACGTCGCTGATGACGACATGCCGCGCGCCGGCATGCCGCGCAACTTTTGCGGCCATGATGCCGATCGGTCCCGCTCCGGTAACGAGCACATCTTCGCCCAGCACGGGAAAGGAAAGCGCCGTATGCACGGCATTGCCGAAAGGATCGAAGATGGCCGCGACTTCATGGGGAATCGCCGGATGGTGCCTCCAGATGTTGCCTACGGGCAGCGAGATGAATTCCGCAAAGGCCCCCGCGCGAGTGACGCCGACGCCCTGGGTGTGCGCGCAGAGGTGCCGCCTTCCCGCCAGGCAATTCCGGCAGCGGCCGCAAATGACGTGGCCCTCACCGCTCACCAGCTCCCCGACCCGGAAGTCGCTTGCGTCTGCGCCCACGGCGATGATTTCGCCGACGAACTCATGGCCGATCACCAGGGGCACCGGAATCGTGCGCTCGGCCCATTCATCCCATTCGAAGATGTGCAAGTCGGTTCCGCACAATCCGGTGAGCAGCACCTTGATTAGAACATCGTGGTTGCCGATCTCGGGAACGGGAACTTCCTCAAGCCACAGCCCGCGTTTCTTTTGACTCTTGACCAGCGCTTTCAATTTCGAGTTCCTCCGTTAGGAAAACTTCGCTTGCTTGCAATCTTCGGAACGCAGAAAAGCATCCACTACCCGGCCAGGGAAGAAAAGCGAAATCGATGGAAGAGATCGAACGGCGCTATAAGTATTTTAAAACGATTGGTTTCCTCCTTTGTGGTGTAGTACCTGAAACGGCAATAAACGCGAAGTGTTACATGGGGGGAGCGGGCGCGGCCGCGCTCCCGGTCTCAACGGAGAGCTCGCAGGTGAAAACGAGTCTTTTTGAAATCTTCAAGATCGGCATCGGGCCATCGAGCTCGCATACGGTCGGCCCCATGCGCGCGGCCTGGGATTTTGTGCGGAGCCTCGAGACTCACGGGCTACTGCCAGATGTCGCTCGAGTTCAGATCGAACTGTACGGTTCTCTCGCCCTGACCGGCAAGGGCCACGGCACCGATCGCGCCATCCTTCTGGGGTTAAGCGGTGAGGTGCCGGAGGAAGTCGATCCGGAGTTCGTCGAGCCGCACCTGGAAGCAATCCGCGCGAGCCGCAAAGTCGATTTGTTCGGGGCGCAGACGATTCCGTTTGAGGAATCGCGCGATCTGCTGTTCTATCGCGACAAGCTCCTGCCGTCGCACTCAAACGGCCTGCGCTTCCGGGCCTTTGACGACGCGGGCCGCGAGCTCGCAGGACAGGTCTACTATTCGACGGGCGGCGGATTCATCGAGAAGCAAGGAGAGCCGCGCGCACTTTTGTCTTCAGTTCCGGTTCCCTACCCCTTTTCGAGTGCCGGGGAATTACTTGCGATCGGGAACGCGCACGAACTCCCGATCTGGAAGATTTCGCTTGAGAACGAAAAGGCCTGGCACACCGAAGGCGAAATCCGCGCTTACATCGAGCGGATTTGGCAGGTCATGCAGGAGTGCGTGGGCCGCGGGCTTAAGGCCCGGGGCGTGCTTCCCGGAGGCCTGAACGTGCGCCGGCGCGCAAACCAGCTGGCGCAGAGACTCATGGAAGGGCGCAGCTCGGATCCCCTTGCGCCGATGGATTGGGTGAATGTATTTGCCATGGCCGTGAATGAAGAAAATGCGGCAGGCGGACGTGTCGTGACCGCTCCCACGAACGGCGCCGCCGGAATCATTCCGGCGGTCGCGCACTACTACATGCAATTTGTGCGCAAGGCGACGCACGAAGGCTTGTTCCGTTATTTCCTGACCGCCAGCGCCATCGGCATTCTCTATAAGGAAAACGCTTCGATCTCGGGAGCCGAAGTTGGCTGCCAGGGCGAGGTCGGCGTCGCCTGCTCGATGGCCGCAGGCGGCCTGGTTGCCGCCCTGGGCGGCAAGAACCGCCACGTCGAATACGCTGCGGAAATCGGCATGGAGCATAACCTGGGAATGACTTGCGATCCGATCGGTGGTCTGGTGCAGATCCCCTGCATCGAGCGAAACGCGATGGGAGCCGTCAAAGCCATCAACGCCTGCCGCATCGCCATGCACGAAACCGGCGAACACAAGGTTTCACTCGACCAGGTAATCGAAACCATGTACCGCACCGGTCTCGACATGCAGACGCGCTATAAGGAAACGTCTCTTGCGGGTCTCGCGCTGAACGTCATCGAATGCTAAAGCGGCGAGTTTTTTCCGAGGCGTCCGCCGGAAGCCTCGAAGCCGGTTGCCCACGCCACGACTGGACCCGGCCCGAGATCCGCGGTATCTACTCGCTCCCGATCCCTCTGCTCATGTTCCGGGCGCAGGGTGTTCACCGCGAATTTCACTCTCCGGTCGAGGTGCAGCTCTGCCGGCTGCTTTCGATCAAGACGGGCGGATGCCCTGAGGACTGCGCCTACTGCCCGCAGAGCGCCCATTACGAAACCGGCCTCACGCGCGAGGGCCTTCTGACGGTTGGGGAAGCGGTCGACGCCGCCAAGCGCGCGAAGGCCGATGGGGCAACGCGGTTTTGTATGGGAGCTGCCTGGCGCGAGGCGCCCGAGGGCGCCGAGTTCGAGCAAGTGCTCGAGATGGTGCGTGGTGTTCGGACCCTTAAGCTGGAAGTCTGCTGCACGCTCGGAATGCTGACCGCCGAGCAAGCGAGGAAGCTGAAAGCAGCAGGCCTTACCGCCTATAACCATAACCTCGACACGTCCCCGGAATTCTACGGACACGTCATTACCACTCGCTCCTACCAAGAGCGCCTCGCGACCATCGGCCACGTTCGCAGGGCGGGGATTACGGTTTGCTCGGGAGGAATCCTGGGAATGGGCGAGCGGGCGGAGGACCGGATTGGATTGCTCGCCGAGCTTGCGATTCTCGATCCGCATCCGGAAAGCGTTCCCATCAATGCACTGGTGCGGTCCGACGGAACGCCTCTTTTTCACGCCGAGCCGCTTGACCCTTTGGCCATGGTGCGCACCATTGCGACCGCACGGATTCTGATGCCACGGTCGATCGTAAGGCTTGCGGCCGGGCGCGAAGCAATGTCCCGCGAGGCGGTGACACTGTGCCTTCTCGCCGGCGCGAACTCGATCTTCACCGGCGAAAAACTTCTCACCACTCCCAACCCTGCAATGGACGAGGACCGGAAGCTGCTGCGCGATCTGGGCATGAAGGCGGTCTCGCTTGATTGAGACTCTTCGCGAAGTGCTCCCATGGCGCATGGCGAGAGATCTCGACCGCCTTCGTTGCGCCTCGCAGCTTCGAGCCTTCGAACATCCCAAGGGACTCGAACTCAGCTCGAACGATTATTTGGGCTTGGCGAGCGATCCTCGGCTGAAAGGCGCCGTTCTCAAGGCCGTCAGAACCTCGGAAAAAATGGGCTCGACCGGTTCTCGCCTGCTGTCCGGAAACGCGATCGAATGGGAAGCGCTCGAAAGCGAGTTCGCAGCTTTCGCGGGCACTCAGGCCGCGCTCTATTTCAGCTCGGGATACTCCGCAAATGTGGGTCTGTTGAGTTCACTTCTTCGCCCCGGGGATATTGTCTTTTCTGACCGCTTGAACCACGCAAGCCTTATCGACGGAATTCGTTTATCGGGCGCGGAAAAAGTGATCTATCCGCACGCGGACCTGGCCTATGTCGAAGGCGCCTTGCGCAAGCACCGCGCAGCACCGGGCGCAAAAGTCATCGTGACCGAGAGCCTGTTCAGCATGGAAGGTGACTTCGCGCCACTCGAGCGTCTGCTAGCTCTGGCGAAGGATTACGGCGCCGAACTGGTTGTCGACGAAGCGCATGCCACTGGCGTTTGCGGGCCGGAAGGACGAGGGATGGTCGCCTGGCTGGGGATTGAGAAGGATGTGCTGGCATCGGTTCATACCTGCGGCAAGGCCTTGGCGAGTGCAGGCGCCTTTGTGTGCGGCGGAGCTGTGCTGCGCGAATATCTGGTCAACCACGCTCGCACGTTTATCTTCTCGACAGCCATGCCGGATTATATGGCCGGCCAAATTCGAGCAGCCTTAGATCTGGTCCGCGGAGCCGATCCTGAGCGAGCGCACCTGCAAACGATCGCGACGTCGCTGCGCGAGGGTCTTGCGGCAGCCGGGGTGGGTTGCGGGCCGGGTGAGTCGCAGATTGTTCCGGTCGTCTTTGGAACGAACGAAGCGGCCCTGGCTGTTGCGGCGAAGCTCGAAGCCGATGGCTACGCAGTGAAAGCGATCCGTCCTCCCACGGTTCCGGCGGGCACAGCGCGCATCCGTCTGTCGCTCACGAGCGCAATTTCACTCGACCAGATCGGCCGTGTGCTTCACTCGATTCAGGCGGCCGCAAAACCGTGGCCGCGATCTCTTTCCGCTTCTTCTTCCGCGACGCATGCCTAATCGGTTCTTCGTCACTGGCACGGACACGAGCGTAGGCAAGACTGTTGCTTCCGCCCTGCTGTGTGCCGGTCTGGATGCCATGTACTGGAAGCCGATCCAGACCGGGCGAGGCGAAGGCACCGATCGCAGGACCGTCGCCGCGCTTGCCGAGCTTCCCCGTTCGCGGACGATCCCGGAAGCCTACTGTCTCGCTCCTCCGCTGTCGCCGCACCTGGCTGCCCGAATGTCTCGCCTGCGAATCGAACTTAATAAAATCTCCCTGCCGGAGATTCCGCCCACCGAGAACCTGATCGTCGAAGGAGCTGGAGGAGTCCTGGTCCCGATTAACGAAGAAGATTTGATGGTCGATCTGATGAAAGATTTGAAGCTGCCGGCCCTGCTGGTAGCGCGCACGTCGCTCGGCACCATCAACCACACGTTGCTGTCGCTTGCGGCACTGCGCTCCTACGCTGTGCCAGTGCGCGGAGCGATCCTGGTAGGCAGACCCAATCGCGAGAACCAATCAGCGATCGAACGCTACGGAAACATCGAGGTGCTAGGCACGATTCCGTGGCTGGGCACGATAGACCGGCCGACTCTGATCCGCGTATTTCTAAGACATTTTGTGGGGAGCTTTCTGCGGGGATGAGCGAAGCTTTGCGCATCTGGCATCCGTTCACCCAAGAGGCTCTGGACCCGCCACCTCTTCGCGTGAGGAGCGCCGCAGGCGTCTACCTGTACACCGATGACGGCCGGCGCTTGATCGATGGGATCTCTTCGTGGTGGGTCAACCTTCACGGCCATGGCCATCCGGCCATTGCCGCGGCAATCGCCAGGCAAACCGCGAAGCTCGATCATGTCCTGCTCGCAGGCTGCACTCACGAACCGATCGAAAAGCTATGCCTCCTGCTCGCTGAATTTCTGCCCCAGCCGCTCGCGCGGGTTTTCTTTTCCGATAACGGTTCGACGGCGATCGAAGTCGCACTGAAGATGGCCGTGCAATATTGGCGCAACATCGGGCGTCCGGAAAAACGCGCATTCGTCGCGCTCGAACACGCCTATCACGGCGATACGGTCGGCGCCATGTCGGTCGGCGCGCGTTCCGTTTTCACCGACCCGTTTGCGGATCTTTGTTTTCCGGTTCATCGGGTGCACTCGGCGTATTGTTACCGCTGCCCTGTGGGGAAAACGCGCTCTACCTGCGACATCGATTGCTCACGGTCGCTCGAGCGCTTGTTAGAGAAAGAACACAACCAAATCGCTGCGCTGATTGTCGAGCCTTTGCTGCAAGGTGCCGGCGGAATGATCGTGCATCCGGTGGAGTTCCTCGAGCGAGTCCGCAGGCTCTGCACCGAATACGATGTGCTCTTGATCGCCGATGAAGTGCTGACAGGATTCGGGCGCACCGGGCGGATGTTTGCCTGCGAACTCGCAGGCGTTGTTCCCGATCTGATGTGCCTGTCGAAAGGAATGACCGGTGGTGTTCTGCCGCTTGGGGCCACCATCGCGACCGAACGCATCCACGAGGCATTCGTGAGCACGGACCGGAGCAAAACTTTTTTTCACGGGCATTCCTACACTGGCAACCCCATCGCCGCTGCCGCCGCCGTGGCCAATCTTGAAATTTTCAAAGACCAACCGGTCTTTGCGCGTATCCGGAACATCGAGGCCGTTCACGCCGAGAGACTGGCTGCAATTCAACATCATGCGGCGGTGGCAGACGTTCGCTCGATCGGTTCGGTCGGAGCGGTTGAGTTGCGCGCGAATGACGCGGGTTATTTGTCGGATCTCAAGCCCAGGCTATATGAGTTTTTCCTCAATGCGGGAGTCCTCTTGCGTCCGCTCGGCAACATTCTCTACGTACTTCCTCCTTATGTGATTTCTTCTGCGGAGCTGCACTTCATTTACGACCGAATCACCGAAGCGCTCGCCCTGGTGGAACCATAAACAAGAAGCAGGCGAGCCGCTCGCGCAGGCCGACATCGGAGCAGGAAGGTTCTTGCGAATCGCAAATCATCGGTCATACAAGGGTCATACAAGGGGGGTCGACAAGACGCAAGACGGAGGGCATCCATGAAACGGAATAGCGCGGGATAGCGAATTCACAGCGCACATCTCTATCAATGCCTCACTTCCCGCGTGCGACCCAGGCAAGGCAGGATCATCGCAGAAAGCGCATCGAGGCGATGGCGAATGCCGCAGGGTTTTCTTGCGCGATCCGGCATGCTGCGTTCAAAACGCAAAGACGCGTGGCGTTCGCCGCAACTTCCCGCATCATCTCTTCAACTCGGGGACCCGGATTGCTGATCTACCCCAGTACAGACAGAATGGGAATCGTGACTTTTGCATTACGCTTCGGGCATCGCGATCGTCGTGCAAGCCCTGATTAAACGCCCGGTATGCTTCGCCTCGGCTGTGTTTGGAATGCAAAGCGCGCGAAAGGGGCCATACGGATTTGGCCTTCTTGCATATACTGCCCTAGCTGCGGCTTGGCTTCCATTCCATTCTTTTTCGGAACGAATGCCGGTATACCGGCTGTCACTGCTTGATTCAGCTTCTCCCCCGGCCTGAATGCGATTGATTTCCTCAAGCGCGCCTTCCGGAAGGGGAGAGATGTCGGTATTCTCTGCGGCACCGGCCGCGGTCCTGCGCGTGGTGAGCAAAGCCGCGGCGCGCTGCAGCCCCCAAGCAAGCAGCGCCTGTGCGGGACATTCCTGACCCGCCAACCAACAAACCAGCGGCAACGAAACGACAACCAGATGCCGCGTTACCCGCACCAGCAGCTCCCCCACGACAAAAGCATGCTCCGGGTCGCCTCTCATGCCAGCTTCCTTTGCGGCATGCCTGGCGCGCTGGGCCTCTCAAAGTTCCTTTCGAGATGCTTCCGCAGAAACCTTCGCGCGTGAAATGTGCGCGCCTTGACTGCGCTGACCGTCAAACCGAGGCGACGAGCGGTCTCGGCGCTGCTCAGGCCTTGCAGGTCCCTGTGGAGCACAACGAGTCTTAGGCTCTCTCGAAGCCCCGCAACGGCTTGCCGCACCGTTGCGCGGCGCTCGCTTTCGCAAAAGATTTCTTCCGGTGTCGGCCTGCCATCGGCAATCTGCACACCGGCATCATCTTGTGCAGCATTCACGCTGGTTTCATGAAGCGGCTCTCGTGTGCGGCGTTGGCGCAACAGCATCAACGCATCGTTGACGACGATCCGGATGAGCCAGGTCGAGAAAGTGGAGTCTTCGCGGAACTTTTGCAAGTTCACGAGTGCCCGCTGAAACGCGCGCTGCACCGCGTCTTCCGCATCCTGCTGATTGCGAAGGATGCGGAGAGCGGTGCAATACGCTTTGCGATGATGGCGCTTGTAGAGTTCTCCGAAAGCCTCGTCGTGTCCCGACTTGGCTTTCGCGACGAGCGATTGTTCGTCGCATACGCCCTCGGTACTGGCGGCCGGGCGCAGGTTTCTAACTGCGTTTACCCGCGGCTGAATATCGAATACGAATCTAACTCCCCTTTGGCCTCGCGTTGCGGTAGCACTGGTTTGAGTCATAGCGTCCTCCTGCGGAGTTTTTGTTCGCGCATACCGAACTGATGCGTAGGCGCTGTAGGCATAAAAACAGAGGCGTCAAAACGAGACAATTGGACGAACGTATTGACCGACACTAAGGTAGGGATAGGACATACCGGCGCAGAGTGGTGCGCAGGTTATTTCACGGAGCCCCCATACCAAGGTATCGCCAATACCATCGTGCAATTGTTTCGCCTGAGTACCTCGGGTGTAATCGCTGCATCGCAGCCGATTGCATCGGACGCGCGACATTCTAGAAAACGGGCCGGACCGCACCGCTCGCCCGTCAGGAGGAATACGATGAGCATCATTGATAAGGCGCTGGAAGCGAACGGCAAGTATGCAAAAAATTATGATCCCGCCCTGGGAAAGCCTCCGACTCCCAAAATCGCAGTTGTAACCTGCATGGATCCACGGCTCTCAGACCTGTCTGGAATCCTGGGTCTGCCGCAGGCCGATCTAGACGTTATTCGAACCGGCGGACCCGCTGTGACGGACGATGTTCTGGGAGAGCTTGTCGTTTCCAACCGCGTACTCGGAACCACGGAGATACTGCTTCTGAACCACACGGGCTGCGGGTTCACCACATTCACGGATGAAGAGCTGAACGCAAAGCTGGTCGCCGCGACCGGAGTTGCTTCGCCGGCTCCCATGCGCTTCTTCTCTTATAAGGACCCCGAGGAAAATACCCGGGAGCAGATCAAGAAAGTCCGATCACATCCGTGGATCGCGAAAGAAGTTGCTGTGCGTGGTTTTATTTTCGACGTGGAGACGGGGTTTATTCGGGAAGTCCAGCCGGTTTCGAAGCACGCCGCTGCGTGATACGCGGACCTTCGGAATCAACTCCGAGCGGCGACGCGCTTTGGAGTAACAGATCCCGCGAGGTCCCGGTGCACGGCGCGCCTACCGGGACTCGCTGGGGATGGCGAATTTGGTGCGAGTTTACCTTAAGCTCTTCGGTTCAAGATGGAAACGGGGAGCCCATATCCTGACGCTACGAAGTAGGAAGTTTTGGCTTGAACAGAGAGACCGCGAATTCCGTATCGTTCATACCTGTGAGGCGCTAGGACGAAAACGACGGGCTTTCAAACGGACATTCGCCCGCTCTTTACAGAGCCAGTCATCCAAGGAATGATGAAGGCTTTCAACCTGGGAAGTTAGGATGACGTCAAAAAGCACGCCATGGCCATCTAGGATCGCATTCGTGGAAGCGGCGGCGCGGTGATGCCGCCCCCACCTCCAAGAGGTGAAGGTCCTTGGCCCCGATCACGGATTGAACTTTTCGCCAAGTGGATGGCGGACGGGTTGCTGCCTTAATCGGCCCCCAAGTGCCCAGGACTGGCATTCAAACTCGCGGCGCCCGAGGAGACAGCCAGCGTGAAGTGAAAACTGGCTCCGCGAGGGTGGTTGTCCGTAGCCCAGAGCCGACCACCGTGCGCCTCAATAATCGTTCGGCTGATACGAAGGCCCATGCCGGTGCCGTGTTCCTTGGTCGTAAAGAAAGCATTGAATATCTGGCCCGCTTGGTCAGGGGGAAGTCCGACGCCGGTATCTTGGACCGACACCAGAAGCTGTTCGTTGCTTTCATTCTGCGTGCCGAGCGTGAGTTGACGCGGGCCGTCGACGGCCTTCATCGCGTCTATGCCGTTGATCATCAGGTTCATTAATACCTGCTGCAGCTGGATGCGGTCCGCCACAATGAGGGGCAGGTCGGCTGCTAGCTTTGTCTGTACCGAAACCGAGTGCTGGGTCGCCTCGTTGTGCAGAAGAATCTCCATCTCTTGAATCACCTCGTTGACATCGAGGCGCTCCTTTGTCACAACGCCCTTTCTGAAAAACATCCTGACTCGGTTAATGATCTCCGCCGCGCGGTTTGCATCACGAATGATCAAGGAAGCCCCAGCCCGAGCGCCTTCCAGATCGGGCGGCTCACGATCGAGCCGCCGTAGGCAGGTAGAAGCATTCGTGATAGCGCCGCTGATGGGCTGGTTGATCTCGTGCGCAAGGGAGGCACAGAGTTCGCCCATCGTAGTCACGCGATTCGCGTGTGCGAGATCTGCCTGCGTTTTACGCAAGGCATCTTCGGCGCGCTTCCGGTCTTCGATATCGATGCCCGTGCCGTACCACTTTACGATCGCTCCATGACCATCACGCAAAGGCACGTTGCGCACCAGCAACCAGCGATAGTCGCGCTGTGCAGTCCAGACGCGCGCTTCAATCTCGACGGGTTCTCCCGCAGCCATTGCCGATCTCCACTGATCGATATATCTGGCACGATCATCTGGATGAACGATCGATTGCCAGCCGGATCCAAGCAATGCCTCGATCGATAGCCCGGTGGATTCCAGCAAACGCTGATTGATGAAGTCTACTGAACCATCCGGCAGACTGCTCCAGACATGAGCGGGAATTGTGTTGATTACCCGGCGGAGCCGGTCCTCGCTGCTTTGTAAGCTCTCATAGAGATTCTGCAATCGTTGAGCCGTATCATTAAAGACGCGTCCCAGTTGGGCAAGCTCGTCTTCTCCCTGGATGGGAACCCTATGTTTGAACTCTCCTCGTGCCAGCATCTTGGAACCTTTGACCAGTTGTTCAAGCGGCCGGGTGATGCTGCGCGTAATGACAAGTCCCAAGGCTCCGGCAATCAACAAGGTGAGAATGACCGTGGCCGGCACAACAATAAAGATCCGCTGCTGCACCTGGCGAATATTGGCCGCGGCTTGGGTATGTTCCATCCTTACCTCGCGGTCGACTCTTTCCACCAGGGCAGAGATCGAAAACTCCAGGGGGCGTAGCTGATTGGCAAGCCGCACTTGCAAGGCGTTCCAATCGTTCGCTTCAGCTAAGTCGATCACCGAGGCGGTCTCCGATTGCAGGTTCGATTGGACGACCGCAAGGGTGGGAAGAATCGTCGGGTCAGAATCGTTATCGGAATGCACAGCCAACAGCGCGCTTTTGGCGCGTCGCATGTCCTCGGCAAAGACCTGATTCATCGATTGAGTCTCTGCCTTCAGGCGTTCGGAATCTCTTGCGTTCGTAAGCGACTCAAGGGTGTCGCGAAACTTCGTCAGGTCCGAGTGAACCCGCAAGACAGCCACCAACTCCTCATCGTATTCATCCAGCCGTTCTGCTTGCGCCTGCACGATGTGGAATTGCCAAAGAACGATTACGTCACCGGCAAACATCAAGACGATGATGAGCGCGAAGCACAAAACCAGACGTGGGCCAATGTTGAGTCGCAGTCGAGTCATCTCAGTGCGAACCTGTTCCGGGTTGAGTGCTGTGATTAGCCATAATCCGAACCAGCTCGTTCTCCAGCGCCGCGGCCGCTGCCGGAGCTGTCGACTCTCTTGTTAACACGGAATGGAGTGCGTGGGTATAGGCTTTGGAGACCGCCTCATAGTTCGCTCCCGCAACCGCCGAAGGGCGCGAAATGATGTCACTGCCTCCCGATTCTCCCGGTTTGCACCACCAGGGATAAATTTCCTTCATGATAGGCGGAACTTCAAAGTACTCCACCTTTCGACCGCGCTTTTCAGAATGAGTCGCGTTGAATTCTTCGTGTTTGCGTAACAGGAACTGGACGAACTTGACCGCTTCGGCGCGGTGAGGTGAAAAGCGGGATATCCCCAGAGCATAGCCTCCCAGGGTAGCGACGCGCGCGCTGCTTCCAGCAGGGACGCTGGTCACTCCCCCTTGGTCACGAAATGGCTTATCTTCGGCGAAGATTTCATACACGATGGCGTGGCTGAGCAGAAACGCAGCCTCGCCGGAAACCCAAAATTTATTTTCCGCGTCCGTAGCGGTGTAGGAAACCACGCTGGGGGGAGAGATCCAACCCACCCAATGCGCCGCGCGTTCCCAAGCGCGGATGGCACTTGGATTGTTAACGCTGATCTTTCCGTCGGGCTCGACGATGTGGCCGCCGCCTTCTGCCGCTTGCCATTCCAATCCCTCCATCGTGAGCTGTTCGCTGTCCGTTGCGATCGCTCCGGCAAAGACGAACCCCCAAAAATCTTTCTTCCCGTTTGCGCGCTCCCCCGCCTGAATCCGCGCGGCCATTTGCTCCAGCTCATCCCAGGTTCTGGGCGGCGTTTTGTAGCCGTACCGGGCGAGAAGGTCCGTGCGATAAACCAAAACCTGCACGCCCAGCGGCTGGTTGGGCATTGCCACAACCTTTCCCTTAATCCTGTAGATTTCGATGATTTCCGGATCCTCCGAGGCAATCTCTGCGGCAAAGTAAGGCTGCAGATCGACCAGGTAATCGCCCATAATTCCGGTCCAGATCGTATCAACGCCATAAACGTCAGGGGACTGCGCGCCGCTGCGGAGCAAGCCCATGGCAAGATCGAGTTTTGATCCGGTGTCCTCTGGCGTTGGAAGATCGTTGACGCGAATGCCTGTTTCTTGCGTGAATTCCTGCAAATAAGCGTCTGGAATCATACGATGGTCTCCAGGAACGCCTCTGGCGTCAGAATCGAAGAATGTGATGGTCACGGGCTGCGCGGGCTTACGGCAACCGGAAAAAAGGAACGCGGACAGCAGAATTCCCGCCATGCCCAAATGCCAGAAGCGATCCCGGCGCGGTTTGGCCGAGCGCATCACGCGACTCATCGTCTTGCTTTGGATGGATAACGGAAGCAGTTTTCACCGCCCTTGCAACGTTAGGGATATGCGATAGCGTGAATTGCTCGCGCAGCAGTTGGGTTTCCTCCGCCGCACGGGCGGATGGTAGCAGAGATCGCGAGCGGGGGTCCCAAGCCAGTCGTACGCCCGCACCCGTTCGGCGGGCTCCCCGCTAAAACCAATTGATGGTGGACACACAAACCAACCCCGACAATCCGCTCAAACTCTGGGTGGTTTGGACGTGGCCGATCGCGAATCAGTTACACCTTGAGAGGTGGCTCACCGAGATGGGGGACCATGGATCTGGTAACGAACATCACGCCCGCTACTGTCACGGGACAGCAAGAGAAGCAACTGCTGCGTATTTTCAATAGCAGAACACGCGGAGCATTCTTTGAAGCGGATCAGCGCAGGCACTGCGAGTCGGACTAGCCAGGGACTATCGCGAACTCAGTTGGGCTGAGATGCCCTCAAGCCAGGTGAACTTTCGGGCTCGCAGGCTGGAGTTTGGCCACCATCCTCACCAGGTCGGCGAGGGAATTCGCCTTCATTTTTTGCATCACCTGCCCGCGGTGCGCCTTCACCGTAATTTCGCTGATGCCAAGCTCACCGCCAACTTGTTTATTGAGCAGCCCAGAAACCACCAGCGCCATCACCTGCCGTTCTCGGGTGGTAAGCGAAGCGTAGCGGTCGCGCAGTTCCTGCATCTGCGCGTTCTCAGCCAGGGACAAACTGCTAAGTTGGATCGCGTTTCGGATGGCTCTCACCAACGCGTCGTTATTGACGGGCTTGGTTAAGAATTCCAGAGCGCCGGCTTTCATGGCCTGCACTGACTGCGGCACATCGCCATGACCGGTGATGAAAATGATCGGCATGTCGCTGTGTTCAACTGCAAGCTGTTGCTGCAACGCAAGGCCGTTCAGGTCTGGAAGTGAAAGGTCAAGGATTAGACAGCTCGGGACAGGTTTTCTCGGGTGGTCCAGGAATTCTTGTGCGGATGCGAACGTCTGCGGCTTCCAGTTCTCATCCCGAACCAACAGCTCCAGCGATTCGCGGACGGACACGTCATCGTCAACAATAAACACGATGGGGACGGCACTCGACATTGCGCTCGACATTGGTAATGCCCCTGCTTCATCGCGAAGTGCGCGCGCCGCAATCATTGTATCCCCCCGGAAGGATTCCACCAACGAACCCTCAGCTCGCTTGCAGTGCCGCCTTGATGGCCGCGAGGAGCGCCGCGTCACTGAATGGTTTGAGCAGAAAACCTACGGCGCCTTGCTCGAACGCTCGAGCACGAATCCTCTCATCTTTTTGACCGGTGATGAATATGACCGGGACCGCTTCTCCGCGACGCTTCAGCTCCTGGTGAAGTTCCGGTCCGCTCATGCCCGGCATAGCGATGTCAAGGATCAAGCAGCTCGTCTCGTCGACAGCACCGGATGAGAGAAACTCTTCCGCTGAGGAAAAAGCACGAGCCGCAAAGCCGAACTCCTTAATCAGGCCAGGCAGCGACTCGCGGATGGACTCATCATCATCAACTACGGACAGAAGCGGACGCTTGTTACCGCTCCCGTCCTTAAGGGGCTTCATAACAAAACAATGCGGCATTCAAGGAAGGACGTCCATTGTACCTTGGTATTGCTTCCTGTTGGTCTTGCCGCTGCCCCATCCGTGAGCAAAGCAGCCACGTTGCGCAGCCCCCAGCGACGAATCAACCCGATTGACATGGATCTCAGTGTCCGCCAAACCCGCAATCGTATAAGGGATAGCAATCGAAGACCGATACAAAGGTATTGACGATACCATCGTCCAATTGTTCGTCTCGCCCGCTTCTGTTCTGATGGATTCACTGCAGCCGATTTATTCGGCCTGCGCACCAGGAAGAATAAAGGAGAAGGAATATGAAAATAGTGATGGTGTTAACCTCCCACGATCAACTCGGGAACACCGGTCGCAAAACCGGCTTTTGGCTCGAAGAATTTGCAGCCCCTTACTATGTTTTCAGGGATGCCGGCGTGCAGCTCACCCTCGCATCACCGAAAGGTGGGCAGCCGCCGATCGATCCGAAGAGCGATTCACCAGAAAACCAGACGCCCGCCATGACGCGGTTCAAGCAGGACGCAGCAGCGCAAAAGGCGCTTTCGCAGACGGTGAAGCTTGGCGAGGTGAAATCGGAAGATTACGACACGATCTTCTATGTTGGCGGGCACGGCCCCATGTGGGATCTTGCAGAAAGCCCGGTTTCTATCGCTTTGCTCGAGTCGTTCTACAATTCCGGCAAGGTGATTGCCTTGGTGTGCCACTCGCCCGGCGTCCTTCGCCACGTCACCTACAAGGGCGAGCCACTTGTGAAGGGCAAGCATGTGACCGGTTTTACCAATGGTGAGGAGGCAGAGGTGCAGCTCACCAAAGTTGTCCCGTTTCTGGTCGAGGATGAATTGCTGCGGCTGGGGGCTATCTTTGAGAAACGCGCCGACTGGCAGCCGTTTTCACTCGTCGATGGCCGTCTGGTTACGGGGCAAAATCCCGCGTCCTCGACCAGCGCAGCACAAGCGCTTCTGAAGCTACTCGGGGAAAGAGCCGCTCGCGCTTCTGCTTGAGTTGACGCTTACCTCGGATCGTCGTTGCTATCGATGACAACGGCCAAGACGATTTCGCCGCCTTGGCCGCGGAGGTCCAGCACGACGTGGAGCGGGCAGCCGGAGTGAGCTGTCCTCCAATCTCGAGGAAGCGCTGCCGACAATCAACGGTTTTCGAAACGATGAAATAGGGGGGAGAATGCCATGTCAGCTGCAAGCGCACTTACCAAGCCCGCACAGATCCGCGTGACCCGGCAGTCGCCCGCCTATTGGCGTGTGACGATCGACAATCCGCCGATCAACGTAATGGGTCCGGAAATGGTCAAGCAGTTTCAGGAAGTGATCAACGCTCTGGAGGACGACGAGCAAGTCAGGGTCGTGGTCTTCGACAGTGCTGTCGACGACTACTTCCTGAATCACTCCGATTTCCTGGCAAAGCTTGAGGACCTGACCTCACTGCCGGCCGGTCCCACAGGCTTGCCGCCTTGGCCGGACTTTCTGGTTCGTCTGCCTCGCTTGCCAGTCGCCTCCATCGCCCTCATCCGTGGCCGTGCGACCGGGAATGGAAGCGAGATCACTCTGGCATGCGACATGAGTTTCGCCAGCCGCGAAAAGGCCATCATCTCGCAATGGGAGGTGGGAGTGGGAATGGTCGCCGGCGGCGGCCCCATGGCCCGGCTGCCTCAACTCATCGGCCGGAACCGCGCTCTCGAGGTGCTCCTGAGCTCGGAAGATATCACGGCAG
>Ga0181520_10006113_pt1 | contig 18672 bp, 15 predicted proteins | sample PEATcosm2014_Bin_29_FD_132451 | JGI IMG/M metagenome (GOLD analysis project Ga0181520, IMG submission 132451) | Peatland microbial communities from MTU Mesocosm Facility, Houghton, MI, USA - PEATcosm2014_Bin02_30_metaG | ecosystem: Environmental > Terrestrial > Soil > Wetlands > Peat | place...
CCGCCTTTTGGGGCGGTTTGTAAAGTGCTTATTTTATTGATGTTATGGTGGACGCGGTAGGAATCGAACCTACAACCTGTCGGTTAAGAGCCGAATGCTCTGCCAGTTGAGCTACGCGTCCAGTTCACCATAAAAAACCGCGCTGCGAGTAAAGTTGCGCGCGGCTTGAGCGAGCCTAGTTGTACTGCCTCTACATGAAAAATATAACACAGAACGATTCGGATTCAAAATACGGATGCGGCGCGAGACAGTTGCGCTAGAAGTTGAAGGCAAGTCCGGCGCGGAAGCCGCGCTGGTCCTGGGCAAAGATAAGCAGAGAGCCGTCGCTCAACAGATAAGGCCGATAGCCCTGAGCCAGCAGGTTGCGCATATCGACCATCGCATCGAAGCCACTCGAGCCCTCGCGGCGGAGGTGAATCGGCTGGCGGAAGCGCAGGTTGAGGTAAGGTTCGTAGGCATCTGCCGCGAAAGGAGCGACCTGGGTGACGGTCTCTTCCGGCTGCCAGCGATAGCTGGCCTGCCAATGGGTTCCGGTGCCATCCAGCGTGCCGGAGAGCGAGAGTGAGTAGCTTTGTGCGCGTCGACGAGATACGCCGGCAAGCACCTGGGCCAGCAAAGCCGAGTGAGACGAGCCAGCCAGCGCGGAAGGCATCAACAGGGCTTCCCCGTTGGCATAGTTGAAGCAGAGGTGATTGCCGCCGGGTAGACTGTGCTCGAACGAGGCCGCTACTCCTGTGGTGGAAAACTCCGGGCCGGCAGCGTGGATCAGGCCGTTCAAGGAGTCCAGCATCACCATCGAAGCCTCAGTATCTCCAGCGGCAAAGTGGCTCATCGCCTCGACCACTGAGTTATTGATTCTGTCGTGAAATACCAGGACGGTGACGCTCGATTGATCAGTACGCCGCTCCCAGCTGAGTTCCTGGTGCAACCCATGCTCGATCTCCAAATCGCCGTTGCGGGCAGAGACCGCTGGAAGCCTGGACTGGGCCTCAGTCTGCACCGATTCAGGGGCGGCAGGCAGCATGGTGGCAGCGCTGTAGCGAACAGAGTAATGGCCGTCGCGCCAGTCCGCTGCGGCAAATGGCAGCATCGAAAACACACTCTGCGAAGACGGCCCGGAGAGCCGCACAAGCACCGGATTGGCGCCAACCTCTGCCTCGAATTCGTCGCCGAGATGGAGGGTCTCCCAGGTGCGAAGAGCGGCCTCATCCAGCCCGTCGCTTCCTCCGGCGTCCACTTCCGGATGAATGGCGATGGCCGCCACAGACTCAACGGAACCGGCAAAACCAAGATCCTGGCGGAAGCCGAGCATGGATTCCATGCCGGCATCGGTACCAGGAGCAAAATCGACGCGGGCCAGCAGTTCGCGGCTATCGGACGGCGTCTCCTCGATTGAGGCCGAAATGCGCTCACCACTCTCGCCGAAGGCGCCCTCCTGGCCGCTGGCAATCAACCGGGCCTTCAACCGTGGATGTGCACCTGCGTTGTCAGAGACGACCACGAGTGGACCGTCCTCGAGCCAGCGGAGTAACGGGCGATTGGCCGCCGAGCGCAGAGTCCATGCCCAATCATCCTTTTGCGCATTGCCGGCGCGCGGCTCGGCCGGAAGCCACTGCATGACTTCATACAGGCTGTTCAGGGTAAGGTTGACGATAGTCTTCGAGCGGACGCGGACGTTCTCACGCAGCGAGGGCAGAAACCAGACGCCCATGGCCTTGACTGCATAGCGGCCCGGCACAACCGAGGGGATGGTAAAGCGACCGCTCCCGTCGGTATAGACGCTGGCAATGACGGTGAGATCGGGTCGCAGCAACTGCACTTGGGCGCCAATCTGCGGAATGCCGGTCGAGTCGCACACCATTCCCGTGACCGTCCCGGAGACGGCTCCGTGTGCCGAAACGCTGCCCATCGCTATCAACACGGTGAGAACAACGAGATGGAGCCTGCGCAATATCACTCTCAGTGACCTGGCGGCGTCCTGGCAATTCAACTGCAAATCAATCCCGCGCGGGCGTCCGGATCTTACGTCCAGTAGCCCTCCTGCACGGGCTGCATTCCTATTCCACGACAAAAGGTGCCGATTGCGCAATCTCTTGTTTCGAGATTCCGTCATTGATTTTGATCGTTACCTTGTATTTTCCTGGTTCGAGTCCCGCTATTGGCAAAGTTTTCTCCACAGTCAACTGGTCACTATGTGTGCCCAGATCCTTGGAATCCACTTGTTTTTCAAGAATCACTGTGTCAGTGGCGGCTACGTTCGCCGTTGCGGGGTTGGTTTTGACGATCTGGTAGGTCACGGTGGCCTGGTTGCTCCTGGTGGCCTCGTCGACTTGTAAATTGTAGACCTGCATCCAGAAGCTGAACTGCTGGTTCCGCTTGAACTTTACCGGAGTGGCCGGGTTAGGGCTCACGCGAGGCCGGATATAGGTATTACCGATGATGAAGTTTCCGCTGCCGATCTCGCGCGAGGAGACGGTATTCATCTGGTCGGCAAGAATCAGCGAAGAGGTCCCCAGCTTCTCGTCGTGATAGGTGGGGACTTCGAGACTGCGGCCATAGTAACCCTTGTGATCCTTGTTATTCACATCTTCGATGGCGATATCCAGGCGATATAGACCGGGCATCAATGGCAGTGCCTTCCAGTAAACTGACGGGCGGTCGAGACTCTTTTCCAGCAATTCGGACGGCTGCTCCACCTCCACCGTATCCTCGAAGCTCTGCACTGTCTTGTGTGTGAGTGTGGTCACTCTACCCAGAATGTTCACAACGCCCTTGGCAACGCCATCCTTGGTGACAAAGGTGATATCGCGATTCTTCAACTGTACCGTGACGGGAACCAGAACCGTACTCTCGGTCACCTTGACGAAGTCGGTGCGAACATCAAACGGGAAGATCGGGCCGGAGAGCAATTTGTGCTCGGAGATAAAGTTCTCCAGGTCTGGGAACTTGATCGGCGGCGGGGCAAAAAGCTTGGAAGCCATCTCGATGCGGTCGAATTGCTTGGTACCCTTGGCCTGCCCACCCGGTCCAGAACCCATGACGTCACCCGCACCACCCGCGGCTCCGGTGCCCATGCGGCTGGCTTTGTTGCCCTTGCCCATCTGTTCCTGCTGCGTGAGGCCGGCGCCCGGAACGTGCAGCAGCGCGTCCTTTTCGTTGGGATCAAGGGTATAGTGATACTCGCCGCATTGGCAGGTATCGACAAACTCCAGATTGACGTTCTCCCCGACGCCCTCGAGATATCGGTAATTCCAAACCTCGAAGGGGAAGGTGGCGGTTTCTCCTCCGCCTTCATCGATGGACCGCTGGTAAGCGCCGCCGGCGGCATGGGCATCGATTGAGTCGGGTGGACCCCAGGAGATGTAGATGCGGCCGCGGTCCGTCTTCCAGCCAGGGACACCGGCAGCGTAGTGCTCATTGGCGTATGCGATGCGTCGATAGTGCTCTTCGCGGAACTCGTTCTCCGGGGAATCCGGATCAGGGTTGCGCCGCAGCCAGAAGTTCTCGATGAAGGCTTCGCGCTCCTCGTCGTTCGAGAGAGCCTTGAAAGCCTTGCGCTCCTCTTCGGAGATAATGTAAGTCACGTCCTGGTCCAGCCAAGACTTGTAGGCACCCTTCAACTCGATTTTGAGAGCCTTCTGGGCGGCAAACTTCTCCTTGTCGGAGCGTTCGCGCTTGAGCGGGTCAACTTCCTGATTCTGTCCGTTGGCCGGTTGCCCTTGTGACGGCGGGTTGCTCGCCTGCTGGGCGCCAATCCTGGCGGCGGAGGTGAAAACCAGGCTGCAGCCCAGTGCGATAAAGAGAAGACGATAGCGGTTGAGCATCATTTGCCTTGAAAACTCCTGCGATTCCTTATTCTACGGGTCCTGAATGGACTGAGCAACACGCCGTAGGGAGTTGGCTGCCCTTTGGACGCAAAAATACTGCCAAGGTAAGCGTAAAATGAGCGTGCAGCCGCTCATCCTCGTCCATCAACACAAGGAAATTCGACGAAACCAGAATCATGCTCGCCCTGCAAACACGTATCGTTCTTTTACTGGACCGTTTTTGAGACCAGTCGTGCTGGTCTCGCGTCCAAGAAACAGGCGCACATTTTCATCTTCAGCTTTGCCGCTCCGTTTCGCGGCTCTTGCGCCGCAACCGCATCATTGGCGCGGATCGCGAAGAGAATGCCGACTGAGTCGATTCGATTCACTCGCCGCGCGCAGGTCAACGGCAGCTCTGCAAGCTCCGATGACTGATTGGATGAACGTTGGGAACCGTACCGGCGTCCATTGCGTACACTAATTGGAGAGACATTGGAGCGCACGCCTCGCATGAAAAAGATACTTTTGATCGTTCTTGCTGTTGTGGCCGTTGCCGTACTTGTGGCTGGCTTTATCTGGCGGCAGCAGTCCGGCTTTACAAAGGTTCTAACCGCCAAGATCGCGCGCCAGGATCTCGCCACTGTGGTCAGCGGCACCGGCCAGATCAAACCCAAGACCTATGCAAACCTGGGAGCCACCGCCATGGGCCGCATCACCCACCTCTATGTAAAGGAGGGCGATCTGGTCAAAAAGGGCCAAACAGTGGCCACCATCGAAAACATTCAGCAGGAAGCGAATGTCACCGGCCAGCAGGCTGCCATCGCCGCAGCCCAGACAGACATTGCCGCCGATGTCGCAGCCGAAAAGACTGCCGAGGCCAACATCGAGAAGGCCAAAGCCGATCTCGAGCAGAAGCGGCTGGATTGGGAGCGTGAACAGGGCCTTTATACGGCTGGCATCGTCTCCAAATCCGATTACGACGTCAAAAAGGACGCCTATGACACCGACGTCGCCACTCTCAATCAATGTATGGCGGCTCTGAACCAGGCCAAGGCGCAGACCGATTCGTTGCGCGGCCATCTGAAGACCCAGATTGCCACCTTGCGCTCCTTCCAGAATGCGCTCGACCTGACCATGGCGGTTGCGCCCTTTGACGGCATCGTCACAAATGAGCCGGTCCGCGAGGGCGAAACCGTCGTGGAAGGCATCCAGAATACCGAGGGTTCCACCTTCATGACTCTGGCCGACATGAGCGTCATAACCGCCGAGGTAAAGGTCGACGAGACCGACATTGTGAATATCCGCATCGGCCAGAGTGTCGATGTCTCTGTCGATGCTCTCCCTGGCAAAGTCTTCAAAGGCCATGTGACCCTGGCTGGCGATCAGGCTCTGCTTCGCTCCACCGGCCAGGCCACATTGCAGTCCACCACCGGCACTGAAGAGGCCAAGGACTTCAAGGTCATCGTCACGCTCGATGAGCCTTCCAGCGACCTGCGTCCAGGGCTCTCCGCAACCGCCAAGATCACCACCGCACACAAGGCCAACACTCTAGCTCTGCCCATCCAGGCGCTGACCATGCACAATCCGGACGACGACAAGGTTAAGGGCGGAGTCCAGGCAGCCACTACCTCATCCGCTCCCGCCGCCAAAAGCGCGCCCTCGCAGGGTGTCTATGTGGTGGATAAGGACAAAAGCGGCAAGTTGCGCGTCAAATTCGTGCCCGTCACCACTGGCATAACCGGAGCCACTGACATCGAGGTGCTCACCGGTTTGACCGAGGGCCAGGAGATTGTGATTGGCCCGTACAAAACATTGCGATCGCTCAAGAGCAATGCGCTGGTCAAGCGGGATACCGTCAAGCCCATTACCCCAGCAGGTGGAAACTCTTAATAGTCCCCTCAAAATCTGGTTTTTGAACAAATATGCGATGATTGCAGGCAAAGGATGAGATTCGGATGGCTCTGATAGACACCAGTATGGAAGACGAACTTCAGCAGACAGCTCCGCCAACCGGTGACGTGATCGTCGTCGAGGACTTGTGGCGCACGTACGACATGGGTTCCGAGCAGCAGGTGATCGCCCTGAGTGGCGTCTCGCTGCGCATCAAGCACAACGAATATGTGGCCATCATGGGTCCGTCCGGATCGGGAAAGTCCACGCTGATGAACCTGATCGGATGCCTGGATACCCCCTCCAAGGGAAAATACTGGCTCAACGGCCAGTTGGTCAGCGAACTGGACGACGACCAGTTGGCCCGCATCCGCAACAAGGAGATTGGATTCGTCTTTCAGACCTTCAATTTGCTGGCGAGGGCCACGGCGCTGCATAATGTCGAGCTGCCGCTGATTTATAACGGCACCGCTGCGGCAGCGCGCATCCAAAGGGCCAAAGAATCACTTACTGACGTCGGTCTTGAATCGCGTATGTTCCATAAACCAAACGAGCTTTCTGGAGGCCAAAGGCAGCGCGTGGCCGTTGCCCGGGCGCTGGTCAACCGCCCCTCGATCATCCTGGCCGACGAGCCCACCGGAAACCTGGACTCCAAGACCGGACTGGAGATCATGGCCCTCTTTGACACGCTGCACGCCAACGGCAACACCATCGTGCTGGTCACACACGAGCCTGACATCGCCGAATTTGCTCACCGCGTGGTGCATATCCGCGACGGCCAGATTTACTCCGACGAACCCTCCAAGCGCTTCCGCTAACCAAGCCGAGCCAGCCGGAACAAAACACTACCCTCGCGGACACCCGAACCGGGAAGAGTCAAACTCTTTCCGGTTCATGTTTTTTGCGCTAACGCCGATGAGACTTTTGTAGGCCTAGAAACTGTTATTCGGGCCATGGAGGCGAGGCACGTTGAGAGCCATGCAGAGCGTCGCTCATTATCAGCCTCCGGTCCTTGGCCTGGCGTTGGTGGATGCAGAATCCTCCACCGAAGCTCAGCCCGTCGGAGTCAGCGCGGCTTGGCGCAAATTGCTGATGCAAGCTGAGATGGCAGCGCCCCATGTTCAAGTGGCGGCCATCGAGGGAGAGCATGGCACCGGCAAGCATACGCTGGCCCGTTATCTTTTTGCCCGCTCCCCGTTGGCCGCCGGCAGCTTTCTCAGGCGCGATGCCCGGGAATGGCTGGTCACCGACGCCGACCCGGCTACCCTTACCGGCTTCACCTATTTGGATCGCGTCGATCTGCTCGCACCTCCCGGACAAGGTCTGCTGCTGGGCGTGCTCAAGGCGCTGCAAGACCGTCCCCCGGGCCGCTCCGTGCTTTTGGCCTCCTCGCAGACATCGCTCCGTCAGATGGCGGCGCAGGGCCTCTTGCTGCCCGATCTGGCCTTCCGGCTTACCGCCGTCCGCTTTGCCATTCCTCCGCTGCGTCAACGCCGGGAAGATATTGCAGTCCTCGCCCAGGCCCTGCTTGATCGGATCTGCACCCGCTACCAGCAGCGCCCCGTGCTTCTCGGCCCCGGCACGCTGGCTCGCCTGCTGCAGCATAGTTGGCCGGGAAACGTCCGCGAGATGGCCGCGGTGCTGGAAACCGCGCTGCTCGAAGCTGTCAACGGCATCATCCGCCCCGACGACCTGGCCCTCCCCTCGGGCCTCGAAGTCACTCCAGAGATGCAGCAGCCGGCGATGCGCACCACCGACAGCCTCAACCTCGATTCCGTCATTCAACATCACGTGCAATATGTTCTCGACCTGAACCGCGGCAACAAACTGCGCGCCGCACGCCAGCTCGGCATCAGCCGTTCCACCCTCTATCGTATCCTCGGCAACGAAAATATCCTCTCGCACTGAGCGATTGCAGCTTCTTCGCAAATGCCGCCGGAGACCGGCCAATCCTCATTTGCCCTGCTTGCAGGAGAGAATGTGCTGATCTTTCACCTCCTGATTGCACTTGGCCATGCCGCTGGGGGAGCAATAATAGTTGCCCGGCAAGCAATCGAGAATGACCTTGCCGGAGACGCCGCCGCAACTGCATCCGGCTTTCTTCAACTCCAGATCAACTGCCGGCGGCACCAGCAGGGTGCAGCTTGAGATAACACCATTCTTCAAGATGTCATTGCACAAGCCCAACATCCCCACCGGACAGAGATAATCGTGGCAAAGGGCTGGCGTGCAAAATATTCCGACCCCGCTCACCTGACACCCTCCGCCTTTCAATGTGCGGTCGGCGGAATCCTCTTCCTTGGGAAGCATCCCCGGATCGCAACTCTTGATCCCCGGCAACGCGTTGGCCGACAGAGCATTCTGACACGCCTGGTACGTCTGAAGCTTTCCGCATATCAATTTGTTTCCATCGACCGTGCAGCCCTCGCTCAACAATTGCTGCTTTGCGCCGCCCTGGGTGCTTGATTGAATGCCTTCCTTGGGCTGGAAGTCGCGCACACAGGTGGTTCCGGCATGGCATCCAAAATCGATTCCGCCGGGCGGCAGGTCAACGGCCAACTGCGGAAACCAGATGATCCAATCCCAGGTCTGCGACCATACGGCCAAATCGACAGCCAGCTGCGCGTCAATTCCGGGAGTAAGCGTGAAGCCAAGATTGTAGACGGGGTTGCCAAAGCTGAAATGGCTGTCAAACTTTTTGTTTTTGTCGGTGCCAAGGGAGACGGTCTGCCCGGTCGAAGAGACGTTAAACTGCTTATTGGAAACCTCGTCATTCAGCGTGAACTGCAATTTGTTGGAGTGGAGATTGATGTTTAAGGCGGGGAAAATCTTTCCGCTCACAACTCCGAAGTCGAGCAGGCCGCCGAGAAAATCGATGCTGTCGAATTTATAAATTGTATCGATGCCATGCGTACCCGGTGCCGGAGGGTTGAAGTGTCCGCCTTTATAAGGAGGCGGCAGCAACTCCGTGAAATCGAGACCGAGGGAGAATTTCATGCCTTTGCTGCCGATGACGGGCAGGTTGCTGCCGACTATGGGCAGGTTGAAATTGAAGCCGGCATCGGCGCCAACCTGCGCAACCAACTCCTTGCCGTCAAAGATCTGGTCGTTTTCTAGGCCTGTCGATTTAAACTGCGCGATGGAATCCGCGACTGACGTGAAATTGACGGGCTCGAAATCGGCGGTGAGACTGGCATCGGCGGTTTGGTTGGGATGAACGACGTTATGGTATTTCAGATGCGTCTGGATGGGGAATCGCAAGCCGAAGCCATAATTGAAGCCCGCGAAAACCCTGACGCTGTATGTCGAAGAGCAGCCGACCAGGCACCAATTGATGGTGGTATCGACTTCCAGGCTCCACTCATAATCATGGCCGAAGGTAAAGCCGGTGAGGTAGATATAGGATCCTAAATCAACATCGGTTGTCTGACCGGTGGCGTTTTTTGGTGAAGCGGGAGCTGCTTGCGCGTGAAAATTCGCCGCCGGCTCTACCACCAGCATCTTCGGGAATTGCGAATTGGCTACTCCGCCGTCGGGGATTGTCTCATGTAATAGTTGCTTCCCTGCGGCCATCTCCTGCGCGTTGGGCGAGAAGCGCAGCACATTGGGGGCGTGTGCGTATTGCGATGAATCCAGCTTCGCAACAAAGGCCGTCTGCTCCACCCGCTGCACCGAGGAGTTGATGATCTCAGCCTTGAGCTGATCGTCGTTCAGACTGCTGATACGCGCCACTTCGGCCGCGCCAAGTTGAGCCGCCAAAGCCGATCGCTGCTTGGGGTCGGCGAAGGTTTTGCGCAGATCGGCGATGTGCTTGCTTGTCTCGGCGTCCGCCAGCGCTGAATTCTGCTGATAGGAGGCGATTGCGGCCTGGCGCTTGACCGGGTCCGCAACATAACGCGCGTGCCCGGGCGTGGCGAACTCCGCCAGGCGCTGGCTGGGCGATTCCTTTGTGAAACAAGCAACCCCCGCCTGCGCAAGCTGGGCCTCTGCGCTGGGATCGGCGCACTTTCCCGGCAATATCCGGTAGCTCAGCACGTGATGCAGCACAAGCCCCTGATCGACTTCGCTGATCTCGCTCGTGTCCTCCTTCACCTCCACATTTTTCGGCATGGCACGCAGACGCTGCGCGATGTTGGACACGGACTTTGGATTGTTAAGCATCGGAGTGAAGTCCAGCGTATGATTGCCCAGCATGATCTGCGGCCTGGAGCGAATATCCTCGATCTTGTATTGCCGCACAACGCGCAGACGCTGCATGGTTGTTGCGTGTTCTTCGCCACGCAGGATGACGGAGTTCGGCAGGCTGCGCTGTTCCGCGAAGCGGGGTTGTGCTGCTCCGGATTGCGCAATCGCCTGTCCTGATGCGGCAAACACTGCAAGAAACAGAAGAGAGTGCGCGGCCAAACAACATTTTGATTTGGGGATTCTCATGCTTTGCTTCTCCTTTCGAGATCGCTTCTGGCGCGAACAGTAAGGTAACCAAAAGCCAATATGGATAAGTGTGCGAACGGAGTTCGTCAGGCCGAGACGAGCTATCAAAGGCTCGTAAAGAAGCTATCACCAGCTCTTTCACGATGTCCAGGAGAAATTCTGCGGCAGCACGCGAAGGAAGTCGACAGACCGGCGGTTGTTTTTCGCAGGAAGGCGGCCAAAAAATCCTCCGTGCCCCATCGTTTTGTCTTAGTTCTGGCGAAAGGGTAAGAAACCACGACCGCGGACCGAATCTATCTCCCCGGAAAACCGCCGTTCACCACGCCCATGCCCACAACACCGACATCCACCCATTCATTCATCGGATGTTGTTTCCCGCACTCCCCGCACATGGTCGTCGGAAACTGAGCCGCGCAATGCGGACAAACGCCGCGAGTCAGGAATGTGTCAAAGACCTGCCCGCACTGCCCGCACTTCCACTTCTCTCCCAGCAGCGGCTCCATCCGGCAGCTCGGACAGGCAAACCCAGCCCGTCGCGGCAGCTTCTCCCGCTTCAACAGCACGCGCGCGTGTTGCAGTCCGCCCCAGCAATTCATCAGCACAAAAACAGCAATCGCCGCAGTCCAAACGGAGTGATACACCACGGCGAGCGCGAAGAATCCGACGACGCCCAGCATTCCCAGAACCGTGGCTACCATCAGGCTGCGCCCGCGTCCCAGCACGAACCACAGCAGCGAGCGAAGAATCTGTCCGCCATCCAGCGGATAGATGGGCAGGATGTTGAAAATCAGCAGACCTGCGTTGATGACGAAAATCTCCACTACAAACCGATAGAGATCGGGCATCGATTGCGCCCATCCCATCGACCAGCCAATGGCCCAGGCCGCCCCCAGCACCGGCAGCAGAGCCACGTTAACCAGCGGCCCAGCCGCGATGCTCCACAGCATCGCCCCCGGCCGTTGCGGCGGATTCACATACGCTACCCCGCCCATCGGCCAGAGCACGATTCGGTCGGCCGTCCCGCCCACCTGCCGGCAAGCCATCGCGTGCCCGAACTCATGCGTCAGCACGATCAGAAAGAGCGCCAGATACTCCAGCACGCCCCACACGACAGAGGTGTACCGGCCTCGCCGGCCCTCGATTTGATAGATCGCCACTAGAAACCACGACCAGTGCAGAAACAAATCCACGCCGGCGAGACGAAACAAATGGATCGAACCTTGACGTAAAGTTGGCATTGAGATAGCTTACTTCATTCGCATAGCTTCGAGCGATGCCGCGCCCTTCTTTGCAGGGCGATCGCATGAAGAGAATCCATTGCGCGCTCGTTACTAATTAAGGCAAAAACATACTTGGCTCATCAAGCCTCTTCCATCACCTCCACAAACACAAATCCATCTCCATTCTCCCGAACGGCGCGGATGGTTGGTCCGTACCGAGCGGACCGGCGTTTGTCCCAAATCCCCATGCGTTCCTTGATTTTTAGCCGCATGGAGTCGTGATCACCGTATTCAAACCTAGTCGTTTCAGGGAGGTAAATGTATATGACACCGGAAGGATCATCCAAGAGGAATCGCATCATTGGGAAATCAGCTGATTCCACTGCTCCGAAGCAGAAGAAGTGGCAGGAATCCATTTCCGAGAACACGCATAATCTGCTTTCTTCGAGTGCCCGTTTGCGCAAAACCAAGAAAGCATCGTCCAAAGAAATCACTATCACGCCTCCATGCTGGTCAGAGCCGCCAAAGTTTCCTGCCTGCATTGTAAGGCGCTACCGCAGGCTTCAGAGGCGCATCAAAACAGAATTCAGAGAAAAAGGAGCGAAATATGAGTAGTGCCGCGCTTGAATTTATCCCTTCCAGATTTTTCCCCGAAGACCGGCCCCGGTTGGTGTACCCTGCGGCTCCGGATGAGACGACGATACTTCGCTTCCGCCACTTGCTTGAGCAGCACGATCTCGGCGGCGAGGCGAAATGTTGATGACGGTCAATCGCTACCTGGAAACAAAGGGCAAGCCGATGCAAGCGAACGCCTGAAACCAAGATTTTGTTATTGGGAGTTTATGGGAGTCTATTCGAAGAGTCCAAATCCTGTAAGTTGTTGAAGGATTTGGTTGCGGGGGCTGGATTTGAACCAGCGACCTTTGGGTTATGAGAACAGGAAATAACGTAATATCAACGACTTACGCGGAACGGCTGGCGCCTCAGGTATTGATTGGAAACAGTGAGGAATCGGTATTGTGGGGTTAATGTGGGGTTGAAAATCCCCCGTAGCTCTGCTCGCTTCCGTCTTCTTTAGCGCGGTCCGCAATGTGCTGCGGGCGGAGGAACTCGCCGGTATCCGGATTCAGCCCCTTCCGAATAGCCTCAAATTGCTTCGGCGTTACTCTCCCGCCCAATCCAAGCAACTCGGTGCCACGGCCATTCCATTCGCCTTGAACCCGGCGATGCTCATCGTAGTAATCGCTGTGTTCGAGATGCCTCAGGGCATATCCTCCGCAAAAAGACTCGACGGCGACTGGAACTGATTGGGCATCAAGGCTACGGCTTCAATCGGTCAACGATCCGCAGAAGCTGGCTTGCAAAACAAATAATTTCGGCAGCCTCTTGTGCGCTCGTCAAGACATGACGATGACCAACCGGATTTCGGTAAAATCCAAACGCGCCAGCAAAGAGGTGAGCCATTGCTTCTTGTTCGGCGGGCTGAAGTTGTTTATCTGTTAAGGTGCCGGAGCCTGAATTCAGCTTGTTCTTGTCTTCAGGTTTGAAGGCTTTTCGCATCAAATCGACACCGGTATCACTCGGGCAGTATCCACCACCCTCACGAACGCCAACCTCCACCTCGCGGAACGCCCCAAAAACGGCGGTATCGTAATCCCCGCGCAAGAACGCCGGATAGACCTTGCTGGCAATTGTGGGATGTAGCTGGTCCTTCGGCAGCAGGCCTGCGTTACGGTATTTAGAAAAATCAGCGCGTGACGTGATTGCCTCACCCCGCCGTGAAATGAAGTAGAAGTCATGCGCCAATCCTGGACTTTCGACGAGAAACCCAACGTTCTTGAGCCACGCCCACGCTTCCATCAATGCACGATCCACCTCATTCTGCCGGCGGTCGTAATCCTGCCGTGGCGGACACTCAAAAAAGTTCCTGTAATTTATGCCGCCTGTATGCCTGTGGGAGTCCATGACTCCGTTTAGGTGAAGAAGCAGCACACCAGCGACCTCCTCGACTTCTAGCTTGAGGAGATCGTCAACGTTAGAAACCAGGTCGCGGATTGCGATATACATGGGCCTAATACCCTTTCCTTCAGGTTTCGTTGTCAACAAATGCCCACGTATTTCTCTCAGCTACCTGTCGTACTTAGCGTGCAGGGGGCACGAATGCGTTTTCCCCGAATTTTGTCGTATCGATCTCTTTGTCTACAAGTCGCTGCACGTCTTCAGACTCTGCATTTGCATAGACATTGCGGTGAGCAAACTGCACGATCATGCGATTTACATACTGCATATCTGAAGCAGAGAAAACCGTGGGCCATCCGCCGTGGCGAGGAGAAGCTACAAACAAGTGATTCGGACTCACAGGCAGCAATACAATCGTCTTCTCATCACCAAACCCTGCTCCTGTGAATATCCTCCCATCCTGCACCTTATAGGTAACAACGGGGCAATCTGAGATCAAGAAACTGTGCCCTTCTGGAGCAGCGATCGTATGCCAGTCGCGGGCAAGAATATCCGGTGCGATGATGCGCACCCGGTTGGGCAGCGCGGAAACAAAGAAATATGAGGGATCTGCATTCATCGCGGCATGGATCTCCGTGACAGCGCGCTGAATGTCTTCAGCGTAATGTAGTTCTCCATGTTTTAAGAGCGCGAGTTGTAAGTCGCGGACATAATCTGGATTATCCTGCTGTCGTCCCATCTGGGACATCGCGTTTGAAATTTGAGTTTTTACTTTTCTGGTTCGCCCAAAAAGGGCAGCAACGAACGTCGCCCATATTTCTGCTTCTTGGCGAGTCAAGATGCGCCGCTGCATGATGCCTCCGAGTATGACTGCGGCATTCCCCTCGACCTGTGACAGCCAATTCTCATACCTGTTATTTGTCTTCTTGCCGCGAAACTCAAATTCATAGAAATATCTCTCGGTGCACTCGTTTTCTGGCCTGCTCACCCGTAACTGCTTGCTTTTCTCATAAACCCGCAGCTTCCCGTCAGCCGCAACGAACTGCGACAGAAGCATTTTGGGGACGATGTGCGGCTTTTTAGTCAATTTCATGGCTCACCGCCAAGCAATGCAATAGTGGACTCATCATTACCAAAAACCTCAACCCTCTTGGTAGAGACGCCTTGCCTCATCCAAGTCAATGCGATATTTCTTTCCGTGGCGTCGAAGGATTTCAAGTAGATTTGGTCCGTCTACCAATGAGATCGGTTTATCTTTGGCGAATGCGTATGAATCCGGCCCGTAAGAGCTTGTTGTGATTAGTATTCCCCTGTTGGCACCCTCGTTTACCAAGGTGCCGTAGAGGTCTCTCACAGCCGCCACATCAACAGGGTTGGTGTAACGTTTTGCTTGCAACACAAATTTGCCGCCTCGGAGCGGGTCTGGATCAAAGAGCACGGCATCGACGCCCCGATCCCGCGATGCCCGTGTTACCTTTACTTCAACGCCCTCCTTTGCAAACTCCCACTCGAACAACTGAGCAACCAACTGTTCGAAGTCCTCCCACGGCATGGCTGCCAGATTGGCTTCTGGTGTAATGAGCGAATCGAGTTCCTTGGTTGCAATAAATCTGTCATCGTTCTTGTTCAAAACGAAAATCGGCCTAATCGGCGAGATTGAATCGAACGACGGAACAGCAATTCCCTTGAAGTATTTGAAACTAACCTCAGGGTCTATTTTGTCCAGATGCAATGCGCGAAACTCATGAACCTGGCCCTGTAGCGAGCAGATAATTCCAGTCCGTGGAGCGCCGGTGGCACGGTCGAACCAATCTTGAGAGACATTGATGGCGATAGTCGTGTAGCTAGTGGTCTCAAGAATGATGGATGCGAGGTAGCCTGCACGAATCACAAGCGAGTACAAACACTCGCGAACGATTTTATTCTTCTGCGTTTCAGACGCATACTTCGGCTTTGAGAATCTTATACCGCCGGTCTCGCCGATCTGAAACTTGTGTCCCGCAAAATCCGGAAACTGTATTTCAATAAGTACGATCTTTGAAGTATGCTCAGCAAAAGCGCGAAAGTTATTCTGAAAGTGGGAACCGATTGAGTGACGTTTGTGTGCTGTCTCCACTAGAGATGCAATCGCATCTGGCTCCTCGCTCAAATACCTTGCACGAAGATCGTTCAGCTTATATGCAGTCGTCTGGAATGTGGCCTGAAACGCATCCTTCTTTGAATTGATATTCTTAATCAATTCATCCTTATTGCGAAGAATATACTCGTAAGTTACATTTAGACCCGGAGGCATCTGTGGAATAAGCGGGAAATCAGGAACTGGCAAGGGAGACAGAAGTTCGTCTGCGGTAAGCCAAGCTGACTGCTGGGGCAAGAGGTACCTGTCCGAGCTATCATACTCCCAATAATTTGGCACTTTCTCACGAGCTGTCGCCCCGTCATAATCCATGGCCTCGACTTTCTTTAGTAGTCGTGAGATTTCGTTCCCGTAATATTGCCATTTGCGGTAGAGAGACATATCAGGTCAACGGCTCCAGTCTGGTGAATTCCCGCAGAGTCCTCAGTAAGCTCTCGATTTTTTGCACACCCACGAACGCGTTCATGCGATTCCTGCTTCAATGTTTCCTCAAATCAGATTGTAGCGTACGGGCTTGCGCTCGTCTGTGCGGATGAGCGCGCCGTGCTCTACAAGGTCGGCCAAACGTGGGAGAAGCCCTGCTCGCCAGCTTTTCAATTCCAAGGAGGGAGGTTCCGCCAGTTGGCGGGGAATTGCATTGCCCGAAGATTGACCGTCGGATGGGCGTTGAAAAGAGCCTTGAGCCGCTCGCCCCAGCGGGAATCAGGGGCAATGTCGGCGAGCAGTGTTTGGATGATCAGCGCAATCACGTAAAAACGGTCGTTGCCTATGCCGCTTGCCTTCCATGCCACGGGCAATTCCGGCTTGACGGCAAGCTCTCTGTTCCACAATCGGCTGTGATGCGCGCAGACGTTTCGGATCGCCGTCAAGGCATGAAGCCAGCTCACAAAAACGGGTTGCGGCTGATTGAATTCGCGGGCGATTTTCTTCCGCAGGCTGGTTCTCAAGTGTTCATACATCTTCGACAGCGCACCGAAACTGATCAGTTCCGTCGCCATCCACACCGGCAAATCGGTTTCGGACGTGTATTTGGTCCGGTAGTGGCCGATGAAAACCTCGGTCGATCTCCCCTCTTCGCGCCGTAGAATCTTCATGAAGTCGGCATGATTGAATGTCGCCGCAAAATTGGCGGGGTCCGCATAGCCGAAAACGCCCAGGTCTTTTCCGATCTCGTAGGTAATGACGGCTCTCACGCTGATCTCAATCGCGTCCAAGGCTTCACGCACGAGCCGCCGCAAATCGGCATCGAATCTATAAAGATCAACGACTTGCTCAAAGGTCGTTCCCGGACGAAAGTTGCCGGTGGCGGGGTTTTTGAAAAGTATGAAATATGCGCTCAGACGGTAATAGCCAATTCGTTTCAGCCAATACAACGTACCGGCCCTGTCGGAACAAGCAAGGCCGCGCCGGATCAATAAATCGAGTTGGTCTTCGTAAGGAAGATGGGGCTTGCTGTATTTCATGGCAAAAGAAAAACCCGCCGATTTGAGCGTCACCTGTTTCCAAGGAGAGGCTTGGCGGGTATGTCATCTACAACTATACGAGCATCCCCCGCCGGTTGTCAAGTGTTTTGCCCCGCAATTGGCTGGATCGAATGGACCCGCAAACGCTTGCGAAACCCTTTAATTCTTGTTAGATGCAGCAGCAACGAGTGATACAAAACGCCTCTATTGCTCAGGTTCAGCGCCGGGCTTTGCCTTCCGCCGGTCATGGCGCAGTTTACCTGATTTGCCGTCTGCCCCGCTGTGATCTACCGGAGGGGAGGTTGAATCGGGCTGCGCTTCTGTCGGCACCGGTGCTGCAATCGCAGTGAGAGCCGCATCCCGGCAGCCTTTGATCCCTATAGTGGCGGTCGCTAGCCAATTTGTGAGCATACTTGGGCCGGGTGCCGGGGCCACAGGGGGCGGCGGCTTGCTCCCTTAGAGGCCCAAGCCAATATCCAAGCTCTGTTCCTGCTCCGGCGCGATCTTCCGCTGCGGCTTGACTGCCTGCTCCAGCTTCATCTCCGGCACATGGGCGCTGCTGAGGGCCAGCCGCTCATGGAGACCGGCATCGAATTGGCGTCGGAGTTCGCGCACCCGCCCGCCCCCACTCATTCCTCGCTCACCACTCTCTTGGCGTCCTTTATAAGATTGCGTAGTTGACGGCGAGACAATGGCCAGTGCTTTTGGGTCGAATCCCACACATAAATCCTTTTTGCGCCGTCGTCAAGTAAGGACAGGTCGTCAGTCTTTTCAATCGTATACTCGCCTTCCTTTAGCATTTTGGGAAGGGTAAAAAGCGGATAAAGGAAATGATCGTCCCCGGTCTTCTTGATGCTCGTGCGGATTGTCCATCCTTCTACGAACAAAGGTCGTCTTCCAGTATTTGTAATTGTAAGAAATAAACTGGGCATTCTGCCTACTATTTCAGGTCTATGCTCGATCATGTAGGCGCGAGTCACTACGCAATCACGATCTCCAAATTTGGCAAGATAACCGATCGTTGCGGATAGCTCAATCCGCGCCCGGTCCTTATAGTCTCTGTGGACATTCCACGCAACTGCAATCGTGGAAACCAGCGCACCGTATATTGCCACAAGTCTTGTTGCATCAAGATTCATCTGTTCCTCGATTTTCCCGGCCATCCACCGATCATCTGCGTATCTCAGCTAGACTACGAAAACTTGTTCCAAACGGTGGGTAATCCTGTTCAAGAGATTCCAGTTCTTCAACCGCGCCCCCAGCAAATATCCGCTCAATGCTGCCGTCCTCATTACGGTCACCGTAGCGCTCGTCAAAGCGTCCGCAGAAGAAATCACGGTTCAATTTCTTGTGTGCCCAAGGATTCTCATGAACAATGACGCGCCATTGATGGATTTGGGAATCGCGCTCGGTTCCGCGTGCCTTGTCTCTCTCCAAGCCCTCTAACTCGAAGATCTCTTCCCATGAGAACTTGCGGTTTGCCTCACGCATAAGCTTGGTCATGTGGCATCGGAAACGGCGCTCTCCGAGTTTGAGATCTTCGAGCACGATAATTGCACTTATTGTTGTGTTCATGTCTGGCTTGCACTTTCCGTTTCGTCCGAAACCCCATGATGCTTGGGAAAGGTCTGGTTTTTGAGTTGTGCGATTGAGTGGGATGCTTACCATAATGTTGCCCAGCATAGCCCCGTAAACCATTTCCCAATTCAAGGTGACCAATGGTTTGTTCTCATTGAATAAGACCAAACAGCAGACTTCATCTTTCA